>Ga0105249_10001203_pt1 | contig 22839 bp, 20 predicted proteins | sample KBSS44metaG_FD_81522 | JGI IMG/M metagenome (GOLD analysis project Ga0105249, IMG submission 81522) | Switchgrass rhizosphere microbial communities from Kellogg Biological Station, Michigan, USA - KBS S4-4 metaG | ecosystem: Host-associated > Plants > Roots > Rhizosphere > Soil | place...
TCTGTCCCGGAACGCGATCGCCGAAGACGCCGACGTCGACGTAGTCCGCGACCGGCACGTTCCTCGTGTTCCCGGCCGAGTCACCCTTGAGCTTCGTCGAGCGCAGCACGAGATGCACCGCCCAACCGCTGTCGGGTTGCTTCGTGCTCGTGGCGCTATCGGCCTTGTTTTCGTAGAACGTGATCTCGTTGAACAGATCGGTCAGCACGTACTTGAGGGTATCGGGCGTGACCTTGTCGAGCTCCGCGTACAGATCCCGCGCCGTGGGGTACGGCGGGCCCTTGAGTGCCCACGTGTCGAGAAACGCGCGCAACGCCGAGTTCATCGCGTCCTCGCCGATGTAGTCGCGCAGCGCGTAGAATGCCAACGAGCCTTTCTGATAGTGGATGTATGGCTGGTTCTCGACGTAGAGCAGCGGCACTTCCTTCTTTCGTTCCGTGCCGCGTCCACGCAGATAGCCATCGAGCTCACGGCGCAGGAACTTCTGCGCGGCCTCGCGGCCATACCGCTTCTCCATGATCGTGAGCGCCGAATACTCGGCGAGACCTTCGGAGAACATCGTGGAGCCCTGGCCGTCGCCGCCCACGACCTGATGCGCCCACCACTGGTGTGCGAGCTCGTGCGCCGTCACGAAGTAGGCCCAGTCGATCTTGTCGTCGCCTTCCTCTTTGCGATACAGGAAGCCGATCGCCTCCGAGTACGGGATCGTGTTCGGGAATGCTTGCGCGAAGCTCTGGTAGCGCGGGAACTCGATGATCCGGTACTGCCGATAGAGATACGGCGAGAAGTGTTTGCCGAAGTAGTCGAGTCCGTCCTTCGACGCCTGAAGCATCGACGGCAGCGCGAACGCGTGCTCGGGTATGTAGTAGATCTCCAGCTTGACGCCGTTGTGCTCCTCACGCTTGACGGTGTACCGCGCCGAGAGCGTCGCGTAGAAGTCGAGAATGGGCTTGTCCATCTTGTACTGGAAGCAACGCCGGCCGTTCTCCGTCCACTCTCGCTCGAGGTAGCCGGGCGCGATCGACACCTGATCGATCGCCGTGCACGTCGTTTCGTCGAACGTGATCCAGTCCGCGTCGTTCGTCAGGTAGCTGTTCTCGCGCACCGCCGGATCGTCGATCTGCTTCATGCGCGGCTTCGGCTCGAGGCCGTTGCGCCGGCGAACGTCGTCGTCGGATAGCTCGCGGCCCTCGGGATACCCGAAGCTCGGAACGTAGCTCGAGTTCATGAACGAGCCGTTGTGCGCGACGTCGTTGTTGAACGCGTCGTTCGGAAAGCCGCGCGGCTCGAAACGTCCCGCGAATCGCACCGTGAGTGTTTCACCCGTCGCGATCGGTTTCGCGAATCGGTAGAGACGAACGCCGTTCGGTGTGTCGTCGAGCACGAGGTTCACTTCGCGGTCGAAGGCGAGCGAGTCGAGGGAGATGCCGCTATTCGACGACGCCTCGAACTGATTCGCGGGAGCCGGTGACGACGGCGGCACCGCCACGAACAGCGTGTCCACCGGGCGCGGATCGCGATGCACGGCGGTGAGCGTGCCGTGCCACGCCGCCGCGCGACGGTCGGGGAAGTAGTCATGCCGCAGCGTCACGCCGATCAGTCTCGGCTGCGGCAAATTCTCGAGCGCCTTGTACTTCAACTCCCACGCCTTTACACGCCGCTCGGCTTCGTGCACCTCGGTGTACGCGTTGAGCGCGTTCGTATTGTAGAAGAAGCTGCCGCCGAGAACGAGCGCCAATGCCGCTAACGTACCAGCGGCGAGCGCGCCGCCACTCCGCCACCGATCTCTGGCCACGCGTCGCCGGGAGTCCCAGTTCGGATCCGTGCCGCGAACGAGCACGAGCCAGCCGATCGTCGCGAGCGCCAGGCAGAACGCGACTCCGTAGTACGTGAACGTGAGGATGCGCGGCAGGTAGGGACCCCAGCCCGCCATGTCGGAATAGGTGAAGTCGGGTGGCCGTCCGATCTGATACAACCGATGATCGAAGCCGAGGTTGCTCATCACCGGCAGGAGCACCCAATACGCGATGATGATCAGGTGGCCGACGAACTTCTGGTTCACGATCGCGTGCACGCCCATCGCAAGCGCCGTGATGCCGAGCGCCATCGGGAACGCGATCAGCACGATGACCTGGAGATAGATCCCGGGTTGGAGGCGCGTGTAACCCTGCGCCAACTGCATCCCCATCCCGGCGACGCAGGCGAAGAACACGAGCGTCATGATCGCGAGAAAGACCGCGACCAACTTTGCGCCGTAAGTGGCCCACGCCGGAACCGGAGTCGCGTCGTGAAGCTGATCGGCCTTGAGCTGGCGCTCGCGCCACACGAGCTCACCGCCGTAGAGCGTCGCCAGGAGGATCGTGAAGATGAACATGGTGGTGCCGATGTTCGGCGCGACCGTCGAGGTCACCGGCCAGCGTGCGGAGCCGTTGGGATGGGATTGATACCAGAGGCCGACCAGCTCGTTGATGACGCAGATCGCCGAGATCGCGAGGAACGGTGGCTCGCGAAGGATCGAGCGTAGATGAAAGCGGACGCCCGACGCGAACACGCGAAGCCAGCTTCCCGTGTCGTAGCGGAGCGCGACAGCAGGGATCGCCAGGACGGCCGCAGGCTCGATGATCTCTTGTGGCTTCGCCTTTCCAGTGCGACCGACCTGGAGCCGAAGGCGGAACACGATCGCGACGAACGCGAACAACGCGAGCGCGATGGCGATCCAGATCGCCCTGTTCTCCAATACCGCTCCACTGACGGGAACGAGCTGCGTGTTCTTCTCGGCGACGCTCCAGTAGCGGACTGCCACGTCGACCGTCGTGAGTGCGAACGGATCGATGAGCGACGCGAGCCTCAGCTTGTCGAGGTTACCGACGACCTGCTGCGTGATCTGCCAGGCCACGAGCAGGACGATGCCGGTGACGTAGACGGCGAACAGCTTCCGCGTGAGCGCACCGACGGCGAACAGCAGCGCACTGACGAACAGGAGATTCGGCGCGCCGATGGTGAAGAACGGCTGGAAGAACGCCCATACGTCGATGGGACCGAGCTTGTCGGCCGGGACCCACGGCATGACCGTCCCGATGAGCAATCCAACCGGCAGCGCGAAGTAGATGACGAGCATGATCAGGAACGAGCCGGCGAAGCGGCCGAGCAGATAGCCTGCTTTGCTGAGGCGAGTCGTGAACAGCAGCTCTTCGGTGCCGAGCTGTGCGTCGCGTAACACGGCGGTGCCCGCGATCGCGGTCGTGATCACTTGCCCGATCGCAGTGAGGATACCGATCGCAGTCGCCATGACGAACGGCGCGTTGCGATGGATCTGACCCGTCGCGATGCCGAGGAATGCGTCGGACGCCGTCGCAAAAAACGCCATCAGAAAGAACAGCGCGGCGAACAACAGCGTGAGCGGGCGCTTGAACCAGTACGCCACCTCGAACTTGAAGACTGTCCAGAACATCGCTCAGGCCTCGGCGTAGACCGCGTTGCCGACGCGGTGCAGGTAGACGTCCTCGAGCATCGGCTCGACGGCGGTGAACCCGTCGCCGGGCGCGGTGTCGCTGTAGACATGCACGATCGGATCGCCGGCGACGAGGCGCACGGAGATGACCTGCATCGCCGCCTGCAGTGCGGCGAGCTCGGACTTGCGAATCCTCTTGCGCCAGATGTGGCCACGCACGTCGTCGAGCACTTCGCTCGGATCGCCCTGGAGCACCACTTCACCGGCGTTGATGATCGCCATGCGGCGACACAGCTCGCGGACGTCTTCGACGATGTGCGTCGAGAGAATGACGATGACGTCTTCGCCGATCTCCGAGAGGAGATTCAGAAAGCGATGCCGCTCGTTGGGGTCGAGCCCCGCGGTTGGCTCGTCGACGATGAGGAGACGCGGGCGTCCCGCGAGCGCGATCGCGATGCCGAGCCGCTGCTTCATCCCCCCGGAGAATCCGCCGACCGCTTTCTTGCGCGCGTCCCACAGGTTCGTCTGCCTGAGCAGCGCGTGCACGAGATCGCGTCGCTCACCGGAGTTGGCCACGCCCTTCAATTCCGCGAAATGATCCAGCACGCGCTCGGCGCTGAGACTCGGGTAGAAGCCAAAGTCCTGCGGCAGGTATCCGAGAATCCGTCGAACCTCGTCGGGTTGGGTCAGGACATCGATGTCTCCGAGGCGTACGCTGCCCGAGTCAGGCTGCTGCAGCGTGGCAATCGTGCGCATCAGCGTGGATTTCCCCGCGCCGTTGGGGCCCAGGAGGCCGAACATCCCCGAGGGAATGTCGAGCGAGACGTTGTGCAGGGCGCGAACGCCGTTCGAATACGTCTTCGAGAGATTCGAGATCGTGAGATTCATGGCGCGTCGGCGGAGGGTCGGAGCGGGGAACGTCGGCTATGAACTACGACGCGTTCCAGAGACTGTCAACCGCCTAACGATACTCGGCAGGGCGTCACTCCTGCGCCAGCAGCCGCACGTATTTCCCGTGCTCGCGCCTATGCCAGACCCAATACGACCCCAAGCACCAGAAACGCAAAGAACACGCTTTGAGCAGAGTGGACGATGACACCCATCCATGTACTGCCCAGGCGCCAGGTCGGATATGCGAGAAAGAAGACACCACCAATGGCACTCTCGAGAATGCCCCAGGGCTGGTGAACGTGATAGACGCCGAAGAGCACGCCATTGGCCACCCAACTCCACCTGCCAAACACACCCTCCATCTTGGGAAGCAACACGCCCCGAAATAGAAACTCCTCTCCCAGGATCGAATTGAAGACAAGGAACACCAGGATCAGGCAAAAGAACCACCATGCGCCCACGAGCCGATGCAGGGTTTCCTGCGATGCAAAGACCGCGTCAAACCCATAGCCGGGAGGCTCGGCAAAAAAGGGGAAGATCGAGGCCGACAGGTCGTCGACGTACGACTTGATTGCAACATCCCACACGACGCTCGCGACAAGGAACGGAATTATCCACAGCCATAGCCTGCGGCGAGTTCCACCGGTCCGTGGATCGCGTGGTGCATTGAGTCGGAGCCTGCGCTCGACCGTCGCCCAGCGAAGATCGCCCTCTTCATGCCGGACGATGATCACGGAGAGGACAAACAACCACATCAAACCGCATGCCTAACGCACAGATCCACCCCCGCGTCGTGCCCTCTGTGACGTGCACATCGGCGAAGCGACGTTCCTGAGCATTTTGCCGCGCATCGATCGACGGTCGGCGTCGCTATGCCAATGGCGTGTGACAGGCCATTCTCCCTGGCGGAGGACGGATCTTGTCGTCATGCTCCAGACGGCGCGAAGTGCGACTCCTTTCGGGAGCGGACCCGGCCTTGGCCAACCTCCCGTGCTGCGCGATGTCGGCAGCCATGCGTCACACCTCGCCGCCGCAGCACCAACTCGACCGCGAGGTGACGAACATGTCCGTGCATCAACGCGCCGCCCTGATCAGTCTCGTGCTCATCGCCGCTGCCCTGCCGAATTCAGTTGCGGCACAGGCCCCTGAGTCTTTGGCCGGCACCTGGAAGCTGAACGCCACGAAGTCGAAATACGACCCAGCGGAGCTAGCGAACAAGAGCGGCACCGTGACGTACACGTTCAGCGCCGAAGGCGTCACTACCGTCGTCGACCAGGTGAACGTCAAGGGACAGAAGGTGCATGTCGAATACACCGCGACCCTCGATGGTGCCGACCATCCATGGAAGGGGACGATCGACGGCAAGCCGAACCCTGCGCAGGACGCCTTGAGCTTCAAGAAGCTCGACGCCCATACGTATCATGTCGAGAACAAATTGAAGGGCAAGGTGCTGACGATCAACCACATCGTGGTAGCGCCGGACGGCAAGTCGCGGACGGTTACGATTACCGGAACCAATGCCGCGGGGCAGAAGGTCCACCACGTTGTGGTGTACGACAAGCAATAAGCGTCCGGCGTGGCCTACTGGGTCGAGCTCATCAGACAGCGGTAACGGGCATCGCCCGTTACCGCTGTACCGGTCCTCGACGCCTAACGCGGAGCCGGCTCGTGCGAATCGTCGATCCGACTGGGCGCACGTACCATCGCCGCGCCCGCCATGAGGCAGCCGACGGCCGTAGGCCCGATCAACGTGAGCAGATCCCGTATGGCGCTCATCGACACGCCGGTCACGACGATGCCGGCGACCATGTACAGCCACAGAAAGAGCTCGGCCAGGACGAAATCGGTGAGCCGGGACCCGCGTCGATAGCGAAGCGCGAGGTGGAGCGATGCCGCGATGGCCGCGAGCGACGGAATCACGAACAAGCCGTCGCCGCCGAGTGGGAACAGCTGGATGAGCGCGCCCCAGGAGAAGCCGATGAATCCACCGACTGCTCCGCTCCACCGAATCGAGCCACGGATCCTCGACAGCCAGCTGACTGGCTTCGGCGAAGGCACGTCGTCGCGATCGCGCTCGGTTTGGAGCGCCGCGTTGAACGCCTGCTCGGAGATTCCGGCCTCGAGCGCCGCTGCCCGCAACTCCCCGACGGTCAGCCGCCCCTGCTGCAGTTGCTCGTCGAGCTCCGCTGCTTTCTCGAGAATCCGCGCGGCGACGTCGTCCGGGATCGGAGCGTCATTAGTGGCGCGCCTGGAGTCATCCATTCGAGACCTCCATCGAAACCCTCGCTACCCCGACTGCGCCGTCGGGTCCCGATCGAATGGTACGTGCGGGAAGGCATGAACGCGACTCCTTGATTCGAGAAGCCAGCCGGCGTGGGCACGTTTGGGCGCGTCATTGTCGCTCGAATTCCCAAACGTTGTCCTGGTCACGTCCGCCCCCGCGAATCCGCTCGCTCGCCCAAAGTCGACGTCCATCGTTATCTCGGATGGCCGCGATTGCGGCGCGGGCTTCGCACGGCGATCCGACCCCGGAGAGCGCCGCGAACCAGCACCACGCCACCCACAGCGACGAAGCCGGCAAACACCGCCGCCAGCAGGGTCGGCGCGAGCGGCGAACCAAGGGAAGCATAGCGAAGCTCCGCCACTGCTACGACGCATCCCGCACCAACCGCCGCCGCACCAATGACACCAAGCAACGCGCGAAGTCCGGAGCCAAGAACGCGTTCCGCCACGGGGCGCGTTAGGCGCGCTCCGTCGGAGCGCGCGACTCGAGCGTCGACAGTGCATCGACCAGATGCGCCGCGTCGGGATAGCGCGCCGACGGCGCCTTTGCCAGCAGGCGCTCGAGCGCCACATCCACGATGGGCGGCAGCGAGTCGCGAATCGTTGCGATCGGAGCCGGCATGTCGTACACCGTTTTCCGCAGCACGGCGAGTGGCGTGTCGCCGGTGAACGGCGGCTCGCCCGCGAGCATCTCGTAGAAGACGCACCCAAGACTGTACAGGTCGGCCCGGGCATCGATCTCGACGCCGCCCCGCGCGTGCTCGGGACTCATGTACCCGGGCGACCCCAGCGTGAGCCCGCTGCCGGTCATCGTCTCTTCCATGGACCGCGTGATCGCGCGGGCCACACCGAGATCCATCAACAGCGCCCGCGATCCCGCGAGGAAGATGTTCTCCGGCTTCACATCCTTGTGCAGCGCGCCCTCGGCGTGCGCGTGACCGAGCGCGTCCGCCACCTGCCGGGCGACGGCGATCGCCTCCGACAGATCGAGACGCCCCTCGCGACGGAGGCGCGAGCGCAGCGATTCGCCGTCGACGAACGGCATGACGAGGAACAGCCGACCCGCCGCATCGTTCACCTCGAGGATCGGCACGATGTTCTCGTGACGGATGCCTGACGTCGTTCGCAGCTGGGCCACGAAACGCGCAGCGTTGACCGCGGAGGCGAGATCGGAGCGGAAGACCTTGATCGCGACCGCCTCACCCGACGCGACGTCCCGCGCCCGGTACACGGTCGCTCGGCTCCCTCGGCCGACTTCGCCGTCGATTACCCAGCGATTGGCGATGGCCGTTTCGAAGACGGCGAGCTGCGGATCGGACACGTCACACCTGCCACTGGCGACCGTCGATCTTAGAGGACCTGTTGCGGGGCGGCAAGGACGTGCTGCCGACTACGTCCGCTTCAGCCCGTTCGCCCAGCTAACCGCGACGAGGAGCGGCGGCGAGGTCAGGAAATGACGTAGACGCAATGATATGCCCCATAACCGCTAGCGATATCCACCCCGGCGCCCACACCTTGGCTCGCGTGCTCAACACTACGGCGCAGTGACCATGCAGTGGCGCGACCATGCGGGCGATGGGCTTGCAGGTTCGCGAGACCAGTGATCGAGTGGACGCCCTCCCCAGGACGGTGCTGGTCGTCGACGACGATGCCGACATGCGGCTCTATCTGCGGAGCTGTCTGCGAAATCTGGGCTCGCCGTTCGAGCGCGTAATCGAAGCAGCCGACGGCCTGGAAGCGCTGCGACTCGTCCGGTCCGGCGCCGTGAGCCTCGTGATCAGCGACGTCGGGTTACCCGGGCTGGATGGACCCCGGTTGATCCGCGCCATCCGCGACGATGCGGCGCTCGGGCACGTGGCGGTGCTGCTCATCAGCGGTGATGCCGTCGCTGCCGATCATGCCGCCGATGGCTTTCTGATCAAGCCGTTCAACACCCATCAGCTGTCTGCTGCGCTGGACGGCATGCCGCCACGCAGCCCGGCGTCGCCGTGAGTTGCCGAAACCGTCTCGTCAGATAGCACACCCCGCTCCTTCCATAGAGGTCACCATGTCGTTCCGCACAGTCCCGCCCCGCATCGCCGTCGGCGCAATTCTCCTACTCGTCGCCGCCTCTCGGCTCGCCGTGGCGCAGAGTGCCACGCTGTCTCCCGAGCTCCAGAGCGTTCGGAAGCTGCTCGAGAAGTACAACGACCCGATCGTCGCCGTGCACGACGGCTTCTACTCGTCCGTCGGCTGCATCTCGTATCCCAACGGCGGCGGCGAAGGCGCGATGCAGTACGCGCCCGGGGCCATGGGTGTGCACTTCCTGAACATGGGAAACGTCGGTCCCAAGCTCGACCCGTCGAAGCCGCAGGTGCTGATCTACGAGCCGGTAGGCGACAAATTGCGCCTCGTTGCGGCCGAGTGGTTCATGCCGGCCGAGTTGGCTGGGGGGAAGGCGCCGTCGGTGTTCGGCCAGGAGCTTGGCGGTCCGATGGAAGGCCACAAGCCGCTCATGCCGGACGGCCTACACCACTACGACCTGCACGTCTGGCTGTGGAAGACGAACCCGGAAGGCGTCTTCTCGCCGACGAATCCGACGGTGAAGTGTCCAAAGGCCGGGTACTCGTTCGAGGAAGCGGCGCCGAAGATGGCGCACCCGCACAAGTAACCGCGAGCCTCGACTTCGGGAGGAGCGGCGCCCTGTGGTCGCGCGATGGGCGCCGCTCGCTTGCTACTGAAGAACGTCGGCGAGTGGGCAGTGAAAACCGGGGAGCACCCGCCCACCATCGAGGGTGCCGTCAGCCGGAACGATTGTCAGCTCGCCATCGTCCGTGTAGACGCGAGCTTCGCTGCGCGCCGGATCGATGACCCACACCAGCTTCGTTCCGGCGTCGAGCCACTGCCCGACCTTGGCCAGCAGCTCACCTGGTCGATCGTTAGGCGAGACAACCTCCGCAACGAGATCGGGAGCGAAATCCGCGTATCCGCGCCGCGGAATCCGATCGGCGTTAGCGAGACCAACGAACGCCAAGTCTGGCGCTCTGACGGTGTCGGGATTCGACCCGATCTTGAATCCCGATTCCTGGAAGACTAGACCGAGCTGGCGTCGGTAAACGTGGTCGCAAAGCAGATAGGTGAGCCGGGCGGCAACACTGCCGTGCCGAGTACTCGGCGGCTCGCGAACGAGGAGGCGGCCGTGTACGAGCTCGGTGGATTTGCCAGGGATATCCACCTGCTCAAGCTCCTCGGCCGTAAGGAGATGCGAAACCGAATCAGCCGGCATGGCCACAGTATTGCCCCTCCGTCTCGACCCTGCAACTCGGCCGCTGAAGGTGGCTGGATTAGCATCAGGAAGCATCACCTTATTCCGCCGCCAAGTGGCCTTTCTCCGCGGCTCGATGCGTATATCGGCCTGCACCGCCGGAGCGCAGGCGCGCGGAAGACGTTCCGGCAACCAGCCAGCTGGAGGATGACGCACAGATGAAGACAGCTCGCAGCATGTTCGTTGGTATCACAACGGCCGCCGTGTGCGCGGGCACGCTCACCTCTCAGCAGCCCCCGCTCGCCCCGGGAGTCGCGCGCTACGTCTCGGTCAACGCCCCGCTGGTGGCGCTCACGCATGTGCGCGTCGTGGACGGCACGGGCGGACGCGCTCGGGACGATCAGACGATCGTCATCCGTGACGACCACATCGAAGGTCTCGGGCCCGCGGCGTCGACACGCATTCCCGCGGGAGCTCAGGTCCTGGATCTCACCGGCCACACCGTCATTCCCGGGATCGTCGGGCTACACGAGCATACGTGGTTCGGCGGCATGCGCGTGAGCACGCCGATGAGCGTCAGCGCTCCATTGCTGTACCTGGCGATGGGCGTCACCTCGGCGATGACCGCCGGCAGCGAGTTCCCGTACCAGGAGCTGAATCTCAAGCGCGCCGTGGACGCGGGCGTCGTCGCCGGCCCGCGGTTCGAGGTGACGGGACCCTATCTCAACGGCGGTCCACCGCGTGCTTCGACCGGTCAGCGCATCCTGCGATCGCCCGATGAAGCGCGGCGCGTCATCGCGTACTGGGCGAGCGAGGGCGCGACCTGGGTCAAGTTCCTGGGCGCGGAGACGCGCGACGTGCTGGCGGCGGGGATCACGGAGGCGCACGCGCGCGGCCTCAAGGTCACCGGCCATCTCTGCTCCGTCACGTTCAGCGAAGCGGCGGCGCTCGGCATCGACCTCCTGCAGCACGGGTTCATCACGAACAGCGACTATGTGCCTAACAAGGCGCCGGACGTCTGTCCGCCGGAGAACATGCGCGCCCAGGCGGACGTCGACGTGAATTCGGCCGCGGTGCAGACGAACATTCGCGAGCTCGTGTCGCGACGCGCTGCCGTCGCGTCGACGCTCGCGGTCTACGAGACCTTCATCCCCGAGCGCGCGCGCCTGGATTCGGCGGCGATGGCGATGCTCGCGCCCGCCGCGCGCAGCGAGGTGGAAGCGAACCACGCCGCGCTCGCGCAGAGCGGCTACACCGTCCCTGTCCGCCTGTTGAAGAAGATGATGGAGTGGGAGCGCGCCTTCGTGCGTGCCGGAGGACTGCTCGGTGCCGGGTGCGATCCGTGGGGCACCGGATTCCTGCCGGGCTTCGGCGACCTGCGGAACTACGAGCTGTTGATCGAGGCGGGGTTCAGCGCGGAGGAAGCGGTTCAGATCATGACGCTGAATGGCGCGCGAATTCTCGGCAAGGAACGGCAGATCGGCTCGCTGGCAGCAGGCAAGGTGGCGGACCTCGTGGTCATCCGCGGCAACCCGGTCGCCACACCGCAGGACATCTATAACGTCGTCACGGTGTTCAAGAACGGCGTCGGGTTCGACTCCATGAAGCTTCGGGAAGCGGCCAAGGGACGCGTCGGCGTCTCGTGATTCCGAAGGAGGTGGCCGCCCTGCGCCGTCTTGCCGCCTTCTTACTTCGGCCGCGGAGTGAGTGTCGGTCGCCCGTTCGATTGCGCGAGGTCCCAACTCAACTGATGGACCAGCTTCGTGATGCGCTCCATCTTCTCATAATTGATCCGGTCGGCCGTGTCGGTCGTCAGGTGGTAATCCGGATGCAGACCGTTGTGGAACCAGATCGCCGGCACGCCATGCTGTAGAAACGGCCAGCTGTCGCTCCGCCGGAGCAGCTGCGACGCGTTGTTGTCGTAGTTCTTCTTGAGCGTGAGCCGGTATCGCGCGTTCGCGCGCTCCACCGCCGCGGTGAGTGACGGGCTCCGACTCCAGCCCAGCAGCGTCACCGTGTTTTTGTTGGACTCGCCCGTCTGAACCGGCAGCCCGCGGAACCGCGCGCCGCCATTCTCCGGCACCTCCTCGTTGCGGCCGATCATGTCCATGTTGATCATCGCCACGGTGCGCTTCAGCGGGACGGCCGGCGCCTCGGTATAGCCCCACGATCCCATGAGCGGCCCGCGCTCCTCGGAATTGAAGGAGGCGAACAGCACCGAGCGGCGCGGACGTTGACCCGCCGCGGCGGCCTTCGCGTACGCCTCGGCGATCGCCAGCAGCGCGACGGCGCCCGACGCGTTGTCGTCGGCCCCGTGGTAGACCGTATCGCCCACGGCGCCGTTGTGATCCGGGTGGGCGGCGATCACCACCCACTCGTTCCGGAGATTCGGATCCGACCCCTCGATCGCCGCCAGCACGTTGCGGTCGGGCACCGTCCGCCTAACGACTGACGACGTGACCGTGACGCGAACCCCGCCAATGGCGACCGGCGGGTTTCCTCGCGCGCTCTCCGCCGCCTTCGCGAGGTCAGCGAGCGGCTTCCCCGCCCCGCGCACGAGACTGTCGGCCAGCGCAACGGAGATCTGGCCGACGGGAATCGTGAGCTTGTCGGCCCACGCGGAGAGCGTGTACGGCAGAAGACGCGGCGGCTGCGCCGGCCAGTACGCGCGAGACGCCGCCTCGAAGGTCTGCGCGCCCTGATGGTTCTGCACGTCCGTCACGAACAGCACCGCGGCTGCCCCCCGCGCCTGTGCAGCGAGCGCCTTCTTGAGCGGATTCGTGTACTCGGACGTGACGATCCCGTCGAACACGCTCGCGCTGTCGTTTTCGCCGGGCTCGTGCTCGAGCAGGAGCAGCACCTTGCCGCGCAGATCGCCGCGAAGGTCATCGTAGCCGAGTGGCTCGGCGACGATACCGAAGTGCGCGAACACGAGATCGCCGGTCGCCGTTGCCGACGCGCTGTACCGGTGCGGGTAGAAGCCCGTCGTGAGCCCGTACCGCGCTTCGCTGCCGCCGCGCGCGACGGTGAGCTCGTTGGTCCCGCTTCCCAGGGACCCGATGGAAAGGCCGTATGGCAGGAAGTAGGTCCCGTTCGCGCCCATCGGCTTGAGACCGAGCCACTTGAAGCGCGCGGCGACCCATTCGAGCGCGATCGCGTTCTCGGGCGTGTCGGTCAGTCGGCCGCGGAGCGCGTCACCGGCGAGGAACTCGAGGTCGGCCCGCATCTTCGGGATGGTGATGACATCGCTGGCCGGCGCTCGAGTGGGGCTCGCCGTCTGCGCACCGAGCAGGGTGGGAACCGCGATCGTGATCGCGGCGAGCGTACGGCGCATCCGGTTCTCCACCCTCGTCGTCAGCCCGGGCGAGCGCGGTCGACGGCGCGCGTCAGCGCTCGTCGGGTATAGACCACCGCGAGATTGATCGTATACGCGGCGTCGCCTCCCACGGCGTTGCGCGGCTCCAGACCCTCGGCGGCCCGCCCGGCGGCCGCCTCGATCGCGCCGGGCGTCGCCGCCTTCCCCGTCAACGCCTCTTCCACCTTCATCAGCCGCGCCGCCTGTGGGCCGAGGCCCGTCATGGCTACCCGCGCGCGCTTCACCGCACCGGCGCCATCGATCGTCACGACTGCCGCCACGCCAACCACCGCGTAGCCTGAAGCCGGGTCAGCGTACTTCTCGTACGCTCCACCAGTCTGCGTCGGCATGAGCGGAACGCGCACCTCGACGAGCACCTCGTCCGGCGCGAGCGCGGACGAGAACATCCCCCTGAAGAAGTCGTCGACGGAAATCGTGCGCGCGCCGCGGCCCCCGACCGCGCGGATCTCCGCACCTAACGCGAGCGTTACGGCCGGCAGGTCCGCGCCGGGATCGGCGTGGGCGAGGCTCCCGCCGATCGTTCCCATGTTCCGAACCTGCGCGTCCCCGATGCGCCCCGCCGCCTCGGCGAGCACCGGCGCGCGGTGACGGATCACGTCGGAGCCGGCGATCGCGGCGTGCGTGGTCGTCGCGCCGATACGGAGCGCTCCGCCTTCCTCGCGTATCCCCGCCAGCTCGGCAACGCGACGGATGTCGATCAGGTGCGCCGGCTGGGAAAACCGGAGCTTCATCACCGGGAGCAGGCTGTGTCCGCCGGCGATCAGCTTGCTGTCGTCTCCGAATTGCGCGAGCAGTGCGAGCGCTTCCTCGACGCTCGCCGCGCGATGGTATTCGAACGGTGCCGGATACATGGTGCGCTTACCTCCCCGTAGTCGCCGTCGTGGTACCGCCGCTCGTGTTTCCGTTCGCGCGCGCCGCCTGCATCGCCCGCCACACCTTGGGCGCCGTGAGCGGCATGTCCAGGTGCGCAATCCCGAACGGGCTCAGCGCGTCCATCACCGCATTGACCACCGCGGGCGGCGACGCGATCGCGCCCGCCTCGCCCACGCCCTTGATGCCTAACGGGTTGACGGGCGACGGCGTCACCGTTCGGTCGAGCTCGAAGAACGGCAGCTGGCGCGCCTTCGGCACCCCGTAGTTCATGAGCGAGGCGGTCAGCAGCTGCGCATTCTCGTCGAACTCGGCGCTCTCCCAGAGCGCCTGCGCCACGCCCTGGGCGATCCCGCCGTGCAGCTGGCCGTCCACGATCATGGGGTTGATCACGTTGCCCACGTCGTCCACCGCGATGTAGCGCAGCAGCGTGACCTGCCCGGTGTCGGCATCCACCTCGACCATCGCGATGTGCGTACCGAACGGGTACGTGAAGTTCGGCGGGTCGAAGAAGCTCGTTGCCTCGAGGCCCGGTTCCATCCCCGCGGGCATGCTGTGAGCGAGATACGCAGCCAGGCTAACGTCCGCGAGTCCCTTCGACCGGTCGGGAGAGCCACGCACGTGGAAGCGGCCTGACGTGAGCTCGATGTCTTCCGGCGCGGCTTCGAGCATGTGCGCGGCGATGCGCTTGCTCTTGTCGACGATCTTGTCGAGGCTCTTGACGATCGCCGTCCCGCCCACGGAGCCGCTGCGACTGCCGTACGTGCCCATCCCGAACTGCACGCGTCCCGTGTCGCCGTGCACGATCTCGACATCGTCGATCGACGTGCCAAGGCGGTCGGCGACGATCTGCGCGAAGGTGGTCTCGTGTCCCTGCCCTTGCTGGTGCGAGCCGGTGTAGACGCTGACCTTCCCCGTCGGATGAACGCGCACGTTGGCGCTCTCATACAGTCCCGCCTGTGCACCGAGCTGTCCGACCACCTGCGACGGCGCGAGGCCGCAGGCCTCGATGTAGCACGACAGGCCGACGCCGACATAGCGACCCTGCGTGCGCAACCGCTGCTGCTCGGCGCGGAAGCCATGGTAGTTCAACATGGCCAGCGCGCGGTCGAGCGCCGGCTCGTAGTTGCCGCTGTCGTACTGGAGCGCGACCGGCGTCTGGTAGGGGAACTGGTCGGCTGGGATGAAATTCCGGCGGCGCAGATCGGCCGGGTCCACACCGAGCTGCCGGGCGCCGAGGTCCACCATGCGCTCGATCAGGTAGCACGCCTCTGGCCGGCCGGCGCCGCGGTAGGCATCCACGGGTGTGGTATGCGTGAAGACGCCGGTCACGTCGGCATGGATGGCCGGGATGCGGTACTGCCCGGAGAGAAGGGTGCCGTAGAGGTATGTGGGGATCGCCGGGGCGAAGAGCGAGAGGTGCGCGCCGAGGTTTGCCACCGTGCGGACACGCAGTCCGACGATTCGGCCGTTGGCGTCGAACGCCATCTCCGCGTCGCTGATGTGATCGCGCCCGTGCGAGTCTGTCATGAAGCTTTCGTTCCGCTCGGCGGTCCATTTCACCGGGCGCTCGAGCGTCCGCGCGAGCCAGGCGACCGCGACCTCCTCCGGATAGACGAAGATTTTGGACCCGAAGCCGCCGCCGACGTCGGGCGAGATGACGCGGAACCTGTGCTCAGGGAGCCCGAGCACGAAGGCGCCCATGATCAGGCGGTGCACGTGCGGGTTCTGCGACGTCACCCACAGCGTCAGCTCGTCGGTCGCGCGCGTGTAGGTCGCGAGCGAGGCGCGTGGCTCGATGGCCACGGGGATGAGCCGCTGGTTCACGAGCCGCTGCCTAACGACGATGGCCGCGCCGGCAAGCGCCGCGTCAGTGGCGGCGGCGTCTCCGATCTGCCAGCGGAAGCAGACGTTGTCGCTGCCATCGTCGCGAACGATCGGTGCGCCCGCGGCCAGCGCCTGCTCGGCGTCCGCCACGGCCGGCAGCGGCTCGTAGTCCACCGTCACGAGCCCGGCGGCATCGCGCGCGGCAGGCGCCGACTCGCCGACGATCACCGCCACTGCCTCGCCGACGTAATGCACCTTCTCGAATGCAATCGCGTGGTGGTTGCTCGGTTTCAGGCCAGGCAGGAGCCACCCCACCGGGATGCCGTTCACGCCGCCGTCGGCGAGGTCCTTGCCCGTATAGACGGCTACGACGCCCGGGTGCGAGCGAGCGGCATCCAGGTCGATGCTGCGGATGCGTGCGTGGGCATGTGGACTTCGCACGAACGTCGCGTGGAGGGTTCCCGCGACCTGGACGTCGTCGGTGTAGATCCCGCGGCCCGTGAGGAACCGCGGATCTTCCTTCCGACGCATGCGGGCACCGAGGACCCGCTCGACGCTGTCTGTTGCGTCAGCGCGTGTGGTGCGCTCGTCGCCGGTGGCGGGCGTTGTGGTCGTGGCCATGGTCGCCGCTCCTCAGCGTGGTTTGCTGCCGGGTACCTTGATCTCGGCGCCGGTCGGTGACGAGAGGATTCCGCCGGGCAACGACTCCGGCGGGATGACGTCGCCCGGCTCCATGGCCGGCATCTCCGTCGTGTGGGCCATCTGAAAGACCACGGCCTGCACGGCCCGCACGATGTTGTGGTAGCCGGTGCAGCGGCACAGGTTCCCGTCCAGCCCTTCGCGGATTTCCTCGGCCGTTGCGGTCGGGTTGTCGCGCAGGAAGCCTACGCCGGTCATGATCATTCCCGGCGTGCAGAAGCCGCACTGCAGCCCGTGCTCCTGCCAGAATGCTTCCTGCAGCGGGTGGAACTGGCCATGGGGCCGGAGTCCTTCAATGGTCGTGACGGTGCTCCCGCTGGCGGACGCCGCGAGGACGGTACACGATTTCACGGCCCGACCGTCGAGGTGGACGGTGCACGCGCCGCACTGGCTGGTGTCGCACCCGACGTGGGTGCCCGTGAGGCCGAGGGTGTCGCGCAGGTAGTGCACGAGCAGGAGCCGCGGCTCCACGTCGTGCTCGCGCGCGACACCGTTCACCGTGAGGCTGACCCGAGTTCTGCCCGTCGCTGCCATGCTCGCGACCTCCCCTGGAGAGTGCATGAGGCACTTCGAACGTGGATCGGGCAGCCGCGAGATTCGGTCCGGCCGGCGGCGCGCCGAGCGCTAGCATGCACTGCGCTGTCGTGGTGCGTCAAGCGGGCGCCACCGGGCGCAGGGGTCGACGCGGTTGGGGGGCGATCCCGGCCTGACATCCCGAGCGTCCGCGTCGTTAGGCACAGGCCACCGGCCTCTCGCTCGGGGTCGCTCTCCGATGCGGGGCGTTCCTGGCGCCAAATTCGGCGGCGGCGCTCGCGACGCGATGACGGGGCCGACGGCCATTGTGACTACGGTGGCGAGAGAGCTCGCGCCGTTGCTCGACCACTCGCGTCTCGGCCCGCTCGTACGCCGGTTACGCTCCGGGCGACGAGACCCTCGTGACGACGAGTGCCCGTCTTGTCTCCTTCGAGTACTCGCCGAAGAGCTCCGAGTCCCTCCTCGAGTAGAGCAGAGGACTCATGATCCAAGGGTCGCGGGTTCGAGTCCCATCCTTAGGGGCTCAAAATCCCCCGACCTTCCGGTCTTGCGAGTTCGAGTGGCGATGCTCGGCCGCCATTGGATTAGCGCATCCCTCGCCGCCGAACCCGCGACACGGCCTTCTGGCACTGCGCAATCGCGTGGCATGGCGCTACGTTGGACACGGCGGCGGGCCACGCCGCCGCCCGCCGAGTTCGGCGGCGTGGAAGCGCCGGCGATTCACGGCTACGCCGTTGAGGGCTGGTTATTACGGAACAGGTTAGTTGGCGTTAGGGAGCCACAGGCATTTTGAACCGGAAGGTCGCCGTGCGGTATACTCCGTCGCTCGTCGCCGCACTCATCGTCGGCGTCGCCCCACCGACCATGCGCCCACCGGCGTCGCTGAGCGGGCGCGTCGTGGCCGCACATACCGGAACGCCGCTCCCCGACGCGACCGTGCGTGTCGACGGCGTCAGCCGCGAAGCGCGGACCGATTCCGCTGGCGCGTTCGTACTCGCCGGCGTCCCCGGCGGAACAGTCACCGTTCGCGCCCGCCGCATTGGCTTCTACGCCGGTCTCGGCACGGTGCGCGTGGACAGCGCGTCCCCCATCGAAGTCGGGCTCGACCCCGTGCTCACATGCCTAGATGCCTGCGTTACGCAGCCGTCGCCGACGCCTGGCTACGTGCGGCTCCTCCGGTAGGGACGCCCGGTCGTGGCGGCTCCCTAACGTTCGTTGGAGCCGACGAGCGCCGGAAGCATCCGGTTTCTCGCCAGCATCCGGTATCTTGAAGTCGGCATCGCGAGCCCGTCACGTCGGGCGCTCGCAGCTCAACTCAAGGCGTTAGGTGGCTCCTCAGTATCGTCGAAGGGATGGTTCGCGAGGTTGGGATGCCGGATCAGCTCCATCGCCGCGATCTCGCGGTCGACCCGTTCGTCCTGGCCGGGGCCATGTGAAGCTTGAGTGCCACGCCCATCACGGTATCGCCGTGGCGGCGCAGACTGGTGACCTTTCCGCCCTTGAACACGGACGTGTAGAAGTTCATCGCCTCTTCGGCGTTGTCGTTGAAGCACGGGAACGGGCTGATCTTCGGCATGACGGTCATCCTTTGAGTGTGGGGAGAAGCGCGGCAAGGTTGGTGAAGCCGGCTTCCATGCCGGTTGCCGCCGGTGACTGCAGGACGGCGTCGCGCACCGCCTCGTTGTCGTATCGGAGGAGCATGGTGAGCGTCGTGCGGCCGTCGTTCTCCTCGAGCGTGACGGTCTCGACGCACTCGCCCTCATACCACTTCTGGTCGAACGACTCCGTCGAGACGATGCGGTGGGGCGGGGTGATCTCGAGGTAGGTGCCGCGCATCCCCATCTCGAAGCCGTCAGGGCCACGCCACACGTAACGGAACATTCCGCCGACGCGGAGGTCGATCTCGCAAACGGCCCAGGTCCAGCCGGGCATGACCCCCATCCATCGGGTGAGGAGCTCCGGTTTCGTGTAGGCATCGAACACCAGCTTGCGCGGGGCATTGAAGACCCGGGTGAGGCGGATCTCACGATCGGACGGTGTCGAGATGTCGAGGGTACCTGCGGTTTTCGTCGGATTCATGTCTTCACTTGCCTCGGGTTCGCCTGCGTTTCGGCGTGTCCGCTGCCTTGAGCTCCTCGAGCAGCGCATCGAGCCGCTCGTAGTTCGCTTCCCAGTATTTCCGGTAGCGCTCCAGCCACTCGTTCGCGACGGCCAGTGGCTTCGCCTCGAGGCGCCGAGGGCGCCGTTGGGCATCCTGCCCCCGCGAAACGAGGCCAGCACCCTCGAGCACCTTGAGGTGCTTGGAGATCGCCGGCTGGCTCATGTCGAAGGGCTCGGCGAGCTCGTTGACCGAGGCGTCGCCGGATGCCAGGCGCGACAGGATCGCGCGCCGGGTCGGGTCGGCGAGGGCGGCGAAGATCGCGTCGAGCTGTGGGGAGGAAAGGGTCGCGTGTTGCATAACTGATCGGTTATATACGGAGTCAGTCGAGTCGGGGCAAGGGGCAAAAAAAGAGCGCCCGGAACCAGTTCCGGGCGCTCGACCTTCAGGAGTACTCCCCGAGTAGGACTCGAACCTACGACGCTACAGCTGGGGCGTTAGCCAGCAACACACTCCTACTCATGCCAACTTGCTGGGAGCAGCACCACTTGGCGGGTGCTCCGTCTGGCGGCTGGCTATTGGGTTCAGCGCTTCGAATCCGGCGCCTGGCAAACGAGGCCGCTCAAAGGGCTCGCGGGCCGGGCGCGGGCGTGAACCATCCAGCAGGCCGCAGTAAAGCGAACCTCGGCTCCGTGCACATAGCGTTCGAAGGCGGCGCGAACGGTCTCGATGATCTGCGTTCGAGTCGGTTCGTCCGTCTTCTGGAGGACCTGGCCGACGGGCCCGAGCCGCGTTAGGTAGCGGACCAGGTCCTTCTCAGGCAACGTGCACTCGACATCGAGCGGCCGAATATTGATCTCGGACCAGCCACCGTCCTCTAGCAACGCGTGAACACGGTCTTGGTCCGCGAATGCGAACTGCCCAGGTTTGTCGGGTCGTCGGGCGGGGACGTCCGGTAGGAGCGGAGCCGCGGCGCGTTCGGCCGTCGTCATGAATGGGTTCTCCGCGGCACTCCGCCAGGCGATGAAGCAGAGCTCCGCGTCGCCGGCCGCAGCACGCCGCAAATTCGCAAAGGCTCGGCGAGCGTCGTCGAAGAACATGACGCCGAAGCGTGAAAGAATCACGTCGAAGCGCATCGGCTCGAACGAGTAGGTTTGCGCATCGCCGTGGATGAATGTTGCGGGCGTGTCTTCCCGTTCGGCGCGCTCCCGAGCGAGAGCGAGCATCGGCTCCGAGATGTCGACGCCGACGCAGCGGCCTTTGGTGCTCGAGCGCCGAGCAATTGCGAGCGTCGTGGTACCGGTGCCACAACCCACGTCCAGGATCCGAGTCGCGGGCGAAGAGGAAACCGCGTCGACGAGGAGATTTTCGAAGGGTTTGAACACGTGGTCCAGGAGCTCCTGCATCTCGACCCAGGCACGTCCCGCTGGGCCGTTCCAAAGCGTTGCCTGGTCGTCAAAGGACGGGTGGGTGTGCGTGATGATCGTCTCCTTTGCTTGCGTTCGACGGGCCACAGCTACAACGTGCAACCTCAAGTCCAGTTGAGGTCAAGACGTGGATATCGGTGAGGTTTCGCGGCGGTCCGGGGTTCCTGTCTCGACGTTGCGGTTTTACGAGGAGAAAGGGCTGATCGCCTCCGCTGGAAGGCGGGGACTGCGCCGTCAGTTCGATCCCGGCGTGCTCGAGCGGCTGGCACTGATCGCGCTCGGGCGCAGTGGGGGCTTTGCGCTCGAGGAGATCGCGCTCATGTTCGCGCCGGACGGGCAACCGAACATCGACCGGAAGATGCTCACAGCCAAGGCGGACGACCTCGATCGGATCATCCACAGATTGCGCGCCATGCGGGATGGGCTACGGCACGCGGCTGCCTGCCCCGCCCCAAGGCACATGGAGTGTCCCACCTTTCGCCGCATCTTGCGGGCGGTGACAGCGGGCGTAGTTCGCGCGCAGCTGGATGATACGCGCCAAAGAGGGGCTCGTTCACCCGGATCACAAAGTCGACGAGATCCCCCTCGACCAATCCATGAAGGTCACGGTCAACGGCGACGTCGCAGCGGAGTCCGGTGATGTCGTGAAAAAAAGGTTCTTCGGGGATTTCCGGGAATCTCCTCGGAGGTGACACGCGCGGATCGCGGTGACATTCTCAGGCCGTCACCGACGCGCGAGGCACGGTGTGGCCTACGAGGACATCACGGCTCTGCTGCGGGCGCGCCACGCACGACGTCCACGATGTTACGCCGCGCCGGATCCGCGAGCTTCCGACCGACGTCACCCAGATGCTCCGCCGCTGGCGGGAAGGGGATCCCGAGGCGATGGATCGCGTACTCCCCGTCGTCTACGGGGAGTTACGGCAGCTCGCCCGGGCGCGGCTGCGTGGCGAGCGCGCCGGCCACACACTCGGCACGACGGGGCTCGTCCACAAGGCGTATCTGCGGCTGGTGGATGTGGAGCGCGTGGAGTGGCAGGACCGGGCGCACTTCCTCGCGATGGCGTCGCGCACGATGCGACGCGTGCTCATCGACTACGCCAACCAGCGCAACGCGGCGAAGCGTGGCGGGGCCCGCCAGCAGCTCTCACTCGACGAGAAGCTTGCCGCGCCGGAGGTGGACCTCGACACGGTGCTCGAGCTCGATGACGCTCTCTCATGGCTGCGATCAGCCCGCGGCAAGCGAAGGCGGTCGAGCTCCGCTTCTTCGGCGGCCTCACGCTCGAGGAGACAGCCGAGGTGCTCGGCACCTCCGCGCCGACGGCGATGCGGGACCTGCGATTCGCGCAGGCATGGCTGGCACGGGAGCTAGCGGGGTAGGTTGACGCGTATGACCCAGCCTCCGGAGCCGAGCGAGCTCGAAACGGCGCTACTCGCGGTCTACCGTGGACCGCTCGAGGAGTTTGTCAGCCGGCGCGATGCGCTGGCCAAGCAGTTGCGCGCGGCCAAACGGCGCGAGGACGCCGACCGCGTCAAGGCACTGCGCAAGCCGAGCCGCACCGCATGGGTGCTCGACAACATCGTGCACGAGGACCCGGCGTCCATCGAACAGCTCACGGCGGCAATCAGGGCAGCGCAAACCGTGCAGTCCGGCGCCGACCTGCGCGTCGCGATGGACAACGTACGCACGGCCATACGCGACGTGGCCGCGGCGGGTGCGCGCGTCGCGATCCGCGCAGGGCAGCCGATCGACGCGCATGCACTCGTGACCGCTGTGCACGCGGTGATCGGCGAGACCAGCGCGTTCAGCGACCTGCGCGCCGGACGGTTGGTCGACGTGCCTGACGGCGGTGGACTCGATATCCTCACGGCCATCACGATCAACGTCCCGTCGTCGCCATCGGTTGCTCCATCGTCGCAATCGACCACTGCATCCATCCCCGAGCCGCCGAATCCGGAGCCGAGCGCGCAGCCAGCGACGCAAGCCACGGAGGAGGCCGAGCTCGCGATTGCCGCCCGCGCCGATCTGCACCGCGCCGAAGCGTCGCTCGCGGACGCGCGCGAACAGACGGATCGCGCGGAGCAATCAGTTCGAGAGAGCCAAGCAGAGCTCGATGCCGCCGAGCGCGCGGTCTCGCAA
>Ga0105249_10001205_pt1 | contig 22829 bp, 22 predicted proteins | sample KBSS44metaG_FD_81522 | JGI IMG/M metagenome (GOLD analysis project Ga0105249, IMG submission 81522) | Switchgrass rhizosphere microbial communities from Kellogg Biological Station, Michigan, USA - KBS S4-4 metaG | ecosystem: Host-associated > Plants > Roots > Rhizosphere > Soil | place...
ATAGTCTTTAATTCTTCATCCACTCCAAGTATTCCTTGTTTTGTGCCATGCATATAAACCGAAAAAACGGATAGCTCTTGTAATAACTCATTATCCATTCTATGTAAAGGAGGGTTTTCATTAGTTCTTTTTATATCGCCATTATTCCCTTCCATTTTTAAAAATACAGCCGGATCAAAAATCTTCGCGGCTATTTTTTTATACTCCGTGAATTCGGTTTCATTGACTGATTCCAATAATCGTATCATTGGAAATTTTTCATAATAGCTCATAACCTTATTAGAAATATCTATATCCCTGATAAGCCGGAAATTTCCCGAATTTTTTAGTTGTTCAAAAGTTCTGCTGTTAGTTGATAATGGATTTAACCTGGGCGCAAGCCTTGCCAGGTAATATAATTTGCCGGTGTTGTCACTGATCAGCGAAGGAGTAGTTAAAAAACCAATCACGCTATCCATCATAGAAAGTCCCATTTTCACATGAGAAATATGCTGGGACAATATTTGTTGATCGCTTTTCAGATCAGCTATCAGAGATTTTATGTATTGCTTTTCCCGTTGATGCTCCACTATATGCTCCCGCCAGTTTTCGGCCATAAAACCAGCGAACACAGCAAGAAATAGCATAAGAAACTCCCAGAAATAATGAGTCCATTTTTTTCTTTCTGTATGTGAGTGGTGATGTACTTCCATAAAATTTTTCTAATCGAGATGATATTCTTTTTTGATCATTTTAATTAGCTCTGACATTTGTTTCCGTGCTGGCCTTTGCAAATCAAGCTGTGTATCGGAACCAGCGTTCCACACACCCATAATATTGATCAATTCCTGATCTGACTCAGCTGACCGGTTGAGAATCACATTTTTTATATGCGACAACGAGTCATCGGTGGCCTTGAAATCCTGGAACCGAAAGTGTTTTGTCATATAAGAAATTATATAATCCGTAAAGAATTTATCAGCCCCTTCAGAATCATGGAAAGCTCTTGCCAAAAGAACGTCATAATATTTCTGCAAGGATGTTGTAAGACTATCATTGTCTATATAACGTAAGCTCCCTGAAGTTTTCATCTGGTTGTACGTCGCTGTCGTGAAATCATTACTGGATCCCGCCGTGAAGATCAACGAAAGAAATCCCCTCATTACTGCTGAGTCGGTAGCTCGTACCGGCTTAGTCATAATACTCAAAAAATGCTTATACGCCTTTTGCCTGTCTTCAAGAATCCTGATCCTGGATTCAAAGAATATCGAATCCTGACGAAGATCGGACAGTAGTCGTTTCGCAAATTTTTTTTCCCGTTGATGCTCCACTATATGCTCTCTTTGATTTTCTGCGAGGAAACCAGCGAACACAGCAAGAAATAGCATAAGAAACTCCCAGAAATAATGGGTCCATTTTTTTCTTTCTGTATGTGAGTGATGATGTACTTCCATAAATTTTTTATTCAAAATGATACTCCGCCTTATAATATTGAAGAAGACCTTCTGCTTTCTGCTTTAATCGATTTAATATGTTTCGCTGCCCGCTTATGGCCCGAAAATAAAGCACTAATTCATTAAACCATTTATTCAGTAAAGCCCGGTCTTCTGAAAATAACAAAGGCTGCTGCCCTTTGTCACTCGTAGTGTCAACTCCGCGCAGCGATGGGGTTTGAAACTGGACATTCATTTTAAAATTGGCAAGTTCATTTAGTGTATTTCTTACATTATCCTGTGCATCCTGGAACAAGGTCGTTTCGAAATTTAAATAATCTTTATAGGCGCTTTCATAAGCAATTATGCTGTCCGCATCTTCTTTATTCAATAACCGGAAACCACCTGCATTGGCAAGTTGTCTTAAAGTGCGGTCAGTCAAACTAAAATTAAAACTCGTCTTTGAGAATTTTATTAAAAGCCCCAGACATGCAGTTTCTTTTAAATTCTTTGTCACGGTATCATAACAATCGATCAGATTATTTAACCCTGAAATTTTTTCGTTATCCAGGTTAATAATGAAATTCAATCTTGTTGTATCGGTTTTAAGATCTTCGTACAATGATTGGAGATATTGCTTCTCCCTGTGCCTTTCAATTTGATGTTCTCTTATATTTTCGGCCAAAAAACCACAGAACACGGCAAGGAACAACATAAGAAACTCCCAGAAATAATGCGTCCATTTTTTTCTTGCTGTATGAGTATGTTGATGTACTTCCATAAAAAAACTTTTATTTGAGATGATATTCCTTGCGCAATTCTTCCAAAAGCTTTTGATTGGCCGCCATGTAATCTTTCATTGCTAAGGTTCGCGTTGATACCAGCATTTGTTTATAAAACTGTATCATATTTATTGTTTCGCCTCTATCGAAAGTTTCAAGGTTTAATATGTTGGCCTTAATGAGATCATTACTTGCCCGGTAATGATTAATAAGATCCATGTTATAGCCGTTTTCATCCTGCTTTCTCAATTCATTCATCCAACCGAAATCGTAGTGTTTTAGATCAAACTGCTTTACAGGGTTAGCAAAGAACTGGTACTCCTGATCATTTCTGTCCCGAACATTGTTGATGTAGGAGCTTATTTCACCAAATAGTTTTTGCAGGTAAGCGCTTTTAAAATATCTAAGTGACCCTGATCCTTTTAATTGGTTGAGAACACCGTCTTTTGGCTCAAATGTGTAGCTGGTGATCAGGTAAAATACAACTGTATACGCGGGGTAAAAATCTCTTGGCAAATTGGTTAATGAGCTATCCCTGATATAACTAACCAGGTAATCACAATCTTTTTCCTTGGCCAGTCTTCCCTTTATTTTACCGGCAAATACAATTGAATCAGCATAAAGTTCATCATACAATGCCCGGGCATATTCTTTTTCACGCTGATGCTCGATCATATGTTCCAATTGATATTCTGCCAAAAAACCACAGAACACAGCGAGGAATAACATGAGAAACTCCCAGATATAATGCGTCCATTTTTTTCTTGCTGTATGTGAGCGGTGGTGTACTTCCATTCTTTATGTTTTAAAAATGATACTCATTTTGCAGATACTTGATCAATAAGGCTGCTTCATTAAAAAGATATTTAGCCTGAAACATAGTTACCCTTTTAGTGCTATACATTATGTGATAGCGGGTGCAGAAACGATTGATCAATTTTGGATCATTGCTAAGCAGTTTATAACGGTTATCCGGTGTTTCTGGTGGCAACAGACCTGGTGATTTCATAATTTCCTGCATCAGTGTTGCATCAAATAAATCTTCAAAAGCAATAAAAACATCACGCCGGTTCTGAAATTGCATAGGCATAAATCCTGTTTCAATAAATTTATTATTCTGATAATAGGCGCCAATTTTATTTTGTGTAAGAGGATTGCGGATAAGCCGAAGTCCACCAGATCCTTTCAATTGTTCAAAAGTTTTATTTTGAATTACCAGGTCGGCGTCTGACAGCGGAATAGTTCTTGCCAAATAATAAATTCTCTTTGCTGATATATTTATTTCATTTCCCTTCAACAAGCCAATAAGCGTATCGATTCTTTCATTGGCACCTGAGTTAATTTTGATCAGTCGATTGAAAGAAGCCGTGTCTTCTTTCAAATCTTCTACCATAGAGCGAACATATTCGATTTCTCTTTTATGCTCTATGATATGTTCTCGCTGGTTCTCTACAAAAAACCCCAGAGTAACTGCAATGAACAACATAAAAAATTCCCAGAAATAATGTGTCCATTTTTTTCTTGGCGAATGGGTGTGGGCATGTACTTCCATAGATGATTTTATTTCAGGTGATATTCTTTACGTAATAATTTCAACAACTCGGCATTTAGCTCTATATATTTTTGAAAATGAGTTCTGGTACCCCTCATTCCGCTTATTGTATAAAAACTGATATAATTAGCAAATAAGCTTGTGTTCATAGTTTCAGTATTCACAAACTGAAAGTTAATATTGATGTCACTTTTTTCGTACTCATTCAGATTGTCAAAAACGGTTTTTCCTTCAAATTGGCCTAGCGCTACGTCAAAATCATAATCATAATGTTTTGCAACAAATGGGTTTATATATTCTGCCCTAACCGAAGTTTCAAGAGCCTGCCTGTCATTTATATTATAAATGGCTATAGATATGTCACCAATTAGTTGCTGCAATTCGTTGCTTTTGAAATAACGAAGCGAGCCTGAATTTTTTAATTGCTCCAGAACTACTGTTCTGGGTTCAAAAAGATAGGGTGAACGAAACATGACTCCATAATGAAAATTGATTACAAATTCTTTTGAAAAATTGGTAAAACTGCTGTCTTTAAAATATTTCATCAAATATCGCATAGCTGTTTCCAGTTTAATACGGCTCTGATATTTTGCTGCTACATTTACAGAATCGCTTTTTAATTCTTCGTAAAAACTTTTAGCCAGTTCTTTTGCCCTGTCTTTTTCAATTTTATGTTCCAGTTGGTATTCTGCTAAAAAACCGCAGAACACAGCCAGGAACAACATCAGGAACTCCCAGAAATAATGTGTCCATTTTTTTCTTGGTGTATGAGTGTGTGCATGTACTTCCATAAAAATTATTTCAAGTGGTATTCTTTCCTGATTAAAGCAATAAGGTTTTCAGCACTGGTTTCCAGTACACGGTAAGCTCTAATATCCTGCGAAGTGATTATTTTCTGTATGGTTAGCTCATTCAAGAGCTGGTTCAGGAATGGCCTGTTGATCCGGATGGTTTTACTATCGTTCAACTTTGGCATGTGTAAAGGATCCGGGTTTGTGCGATAGGCTTCCAATAAATCGCTTGCTTCCATTAATTGACTGATCAATGTCTTTTCTTTTTCCTGCTGGTTTACATAAGCCTCTTTCCAAAATTCAGCCCGGATCCATTTCAGGTCATAAGCAGCAATGGAATCCGCCACCTTTTTTTTCCGGATCAATCGCATTCCTCCGGCATATCTCAACTGGTCAATAGTGGTGGTGTTTCTGCGGTAGAGCCGGTCCCAGTTTGTTCGGAGCAATTGCTGGTGAATAGAACCTTTGATCCATGTTACATCCGGATTGTTTTCAAAGAAAAAGAAAATCGAATCAATCGCAGCTATCCGTTCTTCCTTAAGCGGGAAGCCAGACAAAAGGTTGGTAGTGTCGTTCTCAAGATCAGCGATCATTGAAACCATATATTGTTTTTCCCGTTTGTGCTCGATCTGGTGTTCCCTGAAGTTTTCTGCCATAAACCCACAGAACACAGCAAGAAATAACATTAAAAACTCCCAGAGATAATGGGTGAATTTTTTTCCGCCCCGTCCGGTCCGCGGACTTTCTATATGTGAGTGGTGATGTACTTCCACGGTTAATCTTTTTTGGTTTGTCCGAGTTTGTTCGTGATCAATCGCTCCATTTCAACACAGGCTACTCTTGCATCTTTGAAAGCATCCAGACTTCTTTTTACTCTTTCTAATCTTAATGTTAAAGCAGCACCCATATCATGGCGAAATACGGCTGCGTCATTCCCGCGTAATACATCATGATGCTGTGCTATCTTTTCCATTTTATAAACATCGGAATGATTGCTTGTATCCAGGTTTAACTGGCAGGTGAGATCATATGCTTTGTATAAAGCAGGGATAAATAGTTCGGTATAATATTTTTTTTCAAAGTCCTGGTTACGGTATTGTGCGAAATTGGTGATACGTTCATATTCCATCATTTTTGTAAGAAATTCAATATTGCCCACATAACGTAATGAACCGGATGATTTCATTTGCTCGTAGGTTTCTTTACGCACCAAAAAATTTCTCATCCACACAGCCCCCATTTTTCTTGCATAAGCAGCACGATCGATGCTGGCACTATCCTGCAGCAACCAGTTTACCAGCGTATCATAAATATTAACGTATAGGTCATCCTGCTGTATCAATGAATCAAGATTGACAATATTTGTTCTCACATCCAGTAACATACTTTGCAGATATTGCTTTGCACGTTCTTTTTCTATTTTATGCTCCAGTTGATACTCTGCCAGGAATCCCGCGAATACAGCAAGGAATAGCATCATGAATTCCCAGAAATAAGATCTCCAGTTTTTCTTTCCATGAGAATGTGAGTGTGCATGTACTTCCATAGAATTTATTTCAGATGATATTCCGTTTTTATCAGGGCACTTAATTGTGTTGCCTGCGTTAATAGTCTTTCTGATGTGATTAACTGGGCCTGGTGAACTCTTTTAAAATATTGAATCCGGCCAATGAGCTCATTTATCAGATCATCATTTGTTGAGTACAATTTTGGGTCATTGAGCGGTTTATTAATAGTGTCCGTGGCGATCATTTTATAAAACACCTTCGTGTTAAAAACCTTACTCGCCAGCTGCCTGTATTCCGATCTTATTTCAACTTCATCGCCCATTTCAAACAGGGCTTGTCTCATTCTTTGATCATAGGCCATAATGCTGTTAGAGATATCCTTGTTGCGAATAAGGCGCAGGTTGCCCGAACTTTTCAGTTGCTGTATAGTCCGGTCATTTGGAAATATATTGGTTGGAGGTGAAATACTCCGCCCGAAAAAATAAATATCGCTCCCGCCTCCTTTACGTCCGGATGAACTTAACAATGTAACCAACGAATCAATCATTTGTATACGGGATATCCTGAGCCTGACATTACTTTCAAACATGATCGAGTCTGATTTTAAATCCTCAATCATTGTTTTCATGTATTCCTTTTCCCTTTGATGTTCTATAATGTGTTCCAACTGATACTCTGCAAGGAAACCACAGAACACGGCAAGAAACAACATGAGAAATTCCCAGAGATAATGGGTGAATTTTTTTCCTGACCGCCCGGCAGGCGGGTTTTCGGAATGAGTATGCGCATGTACTTCCATAAACTATTTATTCAAAATGATATTCTTTTTTAATAAACTCAACCAGTCTTATAGCTCTTTGCCGCAGTACAACTGCCGTACGATTATAAAATTTAGCAGTAGAAGAATAATAATGATAATTAAGAGAGACATCATTTATGCTTTTTCGATCCGTTGAAAGCAACGCCGGGTGATTTTGCGGCTTATTGATAAGATTATAGCGTCCATTAAACCCTCCCGAGTAGATCTGTATATTCTTCATCATTTGAAAAAAAGTATAACTATCAAACAGTGCACTGTTCCCTTTATGGACCGCGTCGAGTTTAATTCTTAAGAGCTCTGTCTGATCGGCCAGCCATTGAAAAGAAACATAATAATTGCCCAGGCTATCCAATAGTTCATGAGGATGAATAAACCTGAGTATGCCTGAACTTTTCATTTGATCAAACGACTTTGAATTGCAATAGAGATAGCCAATATTGGCGGTAACGGCTCTTGCTGTAAAATAGATCTCGGAAGTATTTGAAATATCGCTATGTAATAAACCGATCAGTGAATCAGCCATTGTATAGGCATATTGATTTCGTTCGATCACCGAATCAAAAACAAGAAGATCGGACTGAAGATCGGATAAAAGCGATCGCATATTTGTTTTTACCTGTTCTCTATGTATCATCCCTTCCCGGATGTTCTCCGCGTAAAACCCAAGTGAAACCGCTAAGAATAACATGAGAAACTCCCAGAAATAATGGGTCCATTTTTTTCTTGGTGTATGGGCGTGAGCATGTACTTCCATATCGGTTCGTTTGAGGTAAACTGGAAGTTTTCATCTGTCCGGATGGTGGCTCTTAACAGGGTGGGGTTATAAACTCAAAAGATAATTATTTTTTTCCGGACGATGAGCGAAGATTTGAGCGATCAAAGATGATATTCTTTCCGGAGCAACTGCAATACATTATTATTGACGTCAGCATATTCTTTATATTGTATTTGTCGCGTAGACCGCAGCAATAACAAATAATAAGCAGCTATGCTTTCTGCCTCACGCCTGTCGAATTTACCGGTATTGGCCAGTTTGCCTGTTTCCGATGCATTTACATTTTTCTTTAATGCTTCTACTAATGGAAAAGTTCCCTGCCGGGTTAATTTTTCGTACCATTCAAAATCGAGGTGCTTTAATATAAATGGCCGCGAATAAAATTCTACATAACTATATTCTCTTTCATTGCGTGTTCTTACATTGGAAATCTTTACACTCAGCTTGCCTATTCCAGATTGGAGATCGCTATTACTGAAATAACGCAGCTCACCGGAGTTGCGCAACTGGTTTAAGATGCCATCATTGGGCTCAAATATGATATATTGTATTTGTATCAGAGCAGTAACAAAAGCAGGAAAGAACCCCGGCGACAAGTTCAAAAGATTGCTATCTTTAACATAGTTTACAAAATAGCTGCATGCACTTTCTTTTATTTTCCTGTTGTCAATGTTTTGCTGCACCGCAATTGAATCGGCGTATAATTCTTTATAAAGATTTTTAGCCAGTGTTTTTGCCCGCTGGTGTTCGACATAATGCTCGCGATAATTCTCTGCAAGAAACCCGCAGAACACAGCGAGAAATAACATCAAAAATTCCCAGAGGTAATGAGTGAATTTTTTTCTTTTCCCACCCGGGGCGGGATGCGTATGCGCATGTACTTCCATAAGTTTTAATTTAAGCTATATTCTTCTTTTAGCGAGAGAATAAGAGAACGCATACTGATTAATATTCTTGACTGCCTGGAAAGCCGGTTACTCCAATCAATTTGTTTCAACGTACAAAGATTGGCAAACTGTTCCAATTGAGACGGATCGTTCTTGTACAGTCTCAAGTTCTTATCGAAAGCTTTCGAAATTATCGTAAACCTTGACGAATCCGTAACAACGGGAAGAGAAATCTTTTTAAGGTCGAGAAATTGTGCAAGAAATTTTCTCATTTCCTCCGACTGGTATGCATTCCTGTCTTCAATTGTTTTTAAGATATTGATCTCATTATCATATTTTGAAAAATGCCCGATTAATTCATTGTTATGAAAATACCTGAGACTTCCGGAATGTTTCAATTGTTCGATTGTTGAAGTAGTCGGATTGAAAATGGGATTACTGTAAGCGTAAGCGCATAATCGGTAAACCTGCTGTACGGAGGCGTGTTCGCTCAATGATTTTAAAACCAGGATCATTGTATCAAGCTTCTTAATTCCGATTGTCATAAAATCTATTCCTTCACGCAGGGAAGATGTGTCCTTAACTAAATCGTTATATAAGAAAAAGGCATATTGTTTGGCTCTTTTATTCTCTACGATATGCTCTCTTTTATTTTCAACAAAAAAGCCTAAGGTTATCGCAAGAAACAACATTAAGAATTCCCATACATAATGCGTCCATTTTTTTCTTCCGGTATGTGACCCGATAGCTATCGGGTGGTGATGTACTTCCATAAATAACTGGTGGCTTTATTTTTTTATTCAACCCTTTTTATTTCTCCCTTTTGTCCCATATTCAAAAACCAGGTTTTAGTCACTTTACCATTTGCATCCACTTCAAATTCAATTTGCCTGTCCGTGCCATCCCCGTAAAAGAATTTGGTAGCGGATTCGGGTTTTAATTCAATGTCCGGTGTTCCTGTGCGGTGGCGGTAAAGTTTTCCATCTTTTTTAATGAATTGCATCGTAACACCTGTTGAATATTTTCCAACATAGTTGCCGAGAATGGATGTATCGATCTTTACTTCTTTATGCTCGTAAGGCATTACAAGCGTTTCATCATCCAGGATCGATTCAACAGCAGCACGAAAAAAAGGAAGATTAGCTTCGTTATTAGAGAGTATGATCATTGTTTCATCCCTGTCAGTTCTGCGAACGATCATTGTATGGTAGCCCGGCCAGCCACCCGTATGAGAGACCACTTTTCCTTTGTCTGACTTCGGTTGCACGGCTACGCCAAATCCATAAAAAGAGTTTGAATCAGCCGGGTTGGTTTGCACCAAAGGAGAAAGCATTTCATCAAGCGTTGCTTTACTTACCAGCTTATTCGAATACAAAGCCCTGTCCCATTTAAAAAGATCACCTGTTGTAGAATTTACACAACCATCACCAACAATTCCATCGAGATAGTACACAATATTAAACGCCGGCAATTCATCCGGTAAAATATATTTCTTTAAACTGTCTGAATACACAAACCCCAATGCATAATTATCGGGGATTTTTTTTGTGCTGCGCCGGGTATTGTACACATAGGTATGGGTCATGCCCAGCGGTTGAAAAATATTTTTAGCCATAAAATCATTATAACTCATACCCGAAACTTTTTCAATGATCGATGCCAGCAGCGCATAGCCTGTGTTGCTGTAACGCCACTTACTTCCGGGTTTAAAAAACAAAGTATCCTTTAGCCTTTGCAGCATTTCAATAATGTCCTTATTAAAAGCGATCTTTTTTTTATCCCAGTTCTTTTCAAACTGGTCTTCATACGATGGGATTCCTGAAGTATGTGTTAATAGATTTCTTACCTTGATATTATCATACGGCAATTGCGGAAAGAATTTTTTGATATTATCATCATAACTCAGCAATCCACGTTCTTCCAGGATCATAATTCCCATCGCGGTGAATTGTTTGGAAACAGAAGCCAGTTCAAAAACCGAACTGTCATTCAGCATGCGCTTTGTATTATAATCGGCATAGCCAAGGGCCTGCTGGTAAACAGGTTTACCTTTTTCCACAACAAGAATATTTCCATTGAACTGAAAATATTTGTTCTGACCGCTCATGTATTGTTTGAGCAGGTCGGAATGAGATGACTGCGCAGATAGAATAACGGGCAGTAACGTAAAGAAGAATATTTTTCTCATACCAGCATGATTTTATTTCGTTTTTTCCCTAATACTAAATATAGGAATAAACAGAGGTACAACTATAATATTTACGGCATGATATTTTGTAATAGAAATGAAAGTGATTATTAAACCTAAACTTTTATTTTATGAACAAAGCATTAGTGGGTGTATTGCTGGGTGCGGCTGCGTATGGCATTTATCGGTTTTCTAAAATGACACCTGAGCAAAAAAGTAATTTAAAAAGAAGAGGAAAAGAGTTTCTTGATAAAAATATGAATGGATTAAATAATGTAATGGGCAAAAGAAGAAATTCAACAGTTAACACAGAAACCACTCCTCCTTATTGATCTTTCTAACCCTGATGAATATTGACCACAGGTTTATTTTCCGTAGATCCCGTAACCTGTGGTCAATTTTTTTTATTCACCCGGGTGATAACTTTTTTCTACATGTTTCATTACATCTTCCCTGTAAAATAAAACATCTTTGAACTGGCCTTTGCTGTACATCGAGGCCTGGTCAGAGAAATGAGATGAATTTTCATTGCCGCTTTCACCACCTGTTAATAAGGATCTTGCTTTTATTTTCTTCCCTCCCGATGAGTTATTGCGGACGAACTCAACAGCGCAGATAAAACTATTTCCATTATACCCGTATCTTTTTTTAGTGCCCGGGTAAACGCGGCTGACAAAAGAAGGAAGCATACCCCATGTAGAAGCTGCAAAACCAACAGGAATACTGGGTTTATTATCATCAAATTTATTATCAATGTCCGGAGACATTCTTTGAAAGCGGTTGATTTCTCCCCAGGGTATCTGCCACTTGCCAAATTTGGTTTCAAGATCTTTAATTGTTGCAAGCAAAGGCAGTAACAGCTCATCTGGTTTTGCATGAGCAGCAAAATATCTTGCTTTATCCACCTGGTCGGCCTCATCATCATCAATGATCTTTGTTCTGAAGATTGCGGGTAAAATTCTTTGCCCCCATTCTACTGCCAGGGATGTAGCAATAGAATTTTCGCCGCAACGGTAATCCCATTTTTCAAAAACAGTGATCGGTTCATTGAGCCTGGCATACAATGAATCAGCAGCAGGGATCATTTTGAAGGCTTTTATTAATGCCGGGATCAATGTTTCAAATGCGGCTAATCTTGTATCGTACCCTGCTTTGATCACCTTATCAATGCTGTATTTACTTTCTTCACTTAAAACTCTTACAGCATTAATGCCGCGAAAGTTTTCACCATCCGGCGCCATATACGCAGGAAAGTTTTCTTTTTTGGGACTATTATTGCCCGCAACTGTATACGGCGTGGAGTTACAATTTTGCAACCAGCCATTAGGCGGATTGATACTTTGAACGGTTTCACTGATCGAATGATATCCTTTCCATTCAGTGGCAGAAATGCTTCCGTCAACAGGCTTGCTCCAGTCAAATTTTGTATCTCTTTTGGGGATGCGGTTACCATGCCAGTAGGCAATATTTCCTTCTGCATCTGCATAAACAGTATTATTAGAAATATTTCCTTCCAGGTCCAGTGTCTTTTTAAAATCAGCGAAGCTTTTGGCTTTTGTTCGCTGCCAGCATTGTATCAGACCATTCATGATCCTGTTATCTGCTTTTACGCTCAGCATTTGTCCATTCCGTTTTGCCATGACAGGACCATGCTGTGTAAACAGGGTTGTAAACGTCTTTGCCTGCTGATAACCGGAATTGTCTTTATAGCTAATGGTTATTTTTTTTGTTATCACCGGCTTTTGTTTGCCGTCATACTCATACACGAACCCATTTCCATTTTTTGAAATTTTTTCAATGTAGGTATCAGCTGCATCCACAGCGCTGCTTGTATGCATAAATCCACAATGTTCATTGAAACCCTGGTAAACGAAAAATTGTCCCCAGGTAACGGCGCCATATACATTCAAACCTTCTTCACTTACCATATGCACTTCAGGGCGGAAATAAAATGTAACATGCGGGTTGATATAAAGAATCGAATTACCGGATTCGGTGATCTTTGGTGAAAAAGCAAAACCATTAGAGCCGGTCAGTTCTTCTTCCTCCTGGTTTTTAACAATCGAAACAGGCGGCTCTCCTGAATAAAAATTCTTTAACTCGTTTACAGTAACATCAGCCGTACTGATAGCGCCAATACTTCCATCTGTCCATAATAAAGGATACCAGGGCTCAAAATGTTTTACCAAAGCAGGATGCACAGAAGGGTTTTTGTAGAGATAATAATTAACGCCATCAGCAAACGCATTGCACAATTTTTTTAACCACTCCGGCGCTTTTTTATAATCTGCCTTGGCATCATCCTGGTCAATCACCAGTCTTATTAAAAGATCATCATACAATGAACCTTCGCCTTTCACTTCTGCCATTCTTCCCAGTTTTTCAATATAGTTCATCTCGACCCTTTTGAAATCATCTTCACATTGTGCATAAAGCAAACCAAATACGGCGTCCGCATCCGTTTTTCCATATACATGCGGAATGCCCCAGTTATCCCTGATGATGGTTACATTCTTTGCTTGTTTTTCCCACCAGTTTATTTCTTCTTTGGAAAATGACTGGGAAAAAAGATGAACAGGCAGAATTAAAAAGAGTAAGCTGATTTTCATGAAGTCAAGTTATGAATATTATTATTTAAGCAAATATAATTTTATAGCAAAAGAAAAACTGCTGTTATATTTGAGAAAGAAAAAAATTGATCATGGAACAAACAACTCTTGGCATCGGTACCCGGTTACAGCATACCCAATTCGGTCCGGGTGTGATCGTGGGTTTGCGTTATGCCACTTACCTGATCTCATTTATTCATCATGGCGTAAAAGAAATTGAAAAGACAGATACACATTTAGAAGAGATCATTCCCGAAAATGTAACAGAAGAAATAGAAACACACAGTGAAGTGGAAAAGTCATTATTAAAAATACTTCGCTTATGGGGCGGGTTAACAGAAACTGTTCCACTGGGTGAAAAATGGATCAAAGGAATGATGCTGTTGCAGCCTTTCGATAAAACACTAAAGCCAAAAGAGATCCCCATGGAAGATTTTTTTCATAAAATTGTAATGCTGCGTGATCGCTTACGTGTACTCGAACAAAATATCAATAGCAGCAAAACACTAAATGACGAAGAAAAAGTAAATATCCAGCAATACATCACCCGTTGTTATGGCTCACTTACCACTTTCAATGTTTTATTCAAGAATAAGGAGCAATGGTTTGTTGGGGAAAAAGGCTCGAAAGAATAATATTGGGTATACCAAAATCATTTCATCATGAAAAAACTTTTCTTCTTTGTAATCGCCGTTTCGTTCTTCCAGAGCTGCACCAACGCTCCTGGAAAAAAGGACCGCCTGGCAAACTCTTCAAGAGAAAATAAAAATGGATGGATCTATGTGCATTTGGAAGGATCGCCGGCAGATATCGGTTATCAGCATGGCTTTTTGCTGGCAAATGATATCGATACAAGCTTACAAGCTGTTTCTTACCTGCTCCAACACGATACACACAGGAATTGGGAATTTTACCGGGGCGCTGCCAGAAATTTTTTATGGCCAAAGCTGGAACAGGAATATAAAGATGAGATCAATGGCATTGTAGAAGGATTGCAGGCGCAGCATAAAAATTATGACAGTCTCGATATTACCGCTTACAATGCGATGGAAGAGCTGGCTTATTATTATGTGCCGCAATTGATGGATAAAGAAAAGCCGGGCAGTGGTGATAATAAAGCTCCCGGCAACTGCAGCGCATTTATTGCTACAGGCAGCTACACCAAAGACGGCAAGATCGTAATGGGTCATAATAACTGGACATCTTATATGACCGGCCAGCATTGGAATGTAATTGCAGATATCGTTCCTGAAAAGGGCAATCATATGATCATGGACTGTATGCCGGGTTTTATTCATAGTGGTGATGATTTTGTGATCAGCAGCAATGGTATTCTTGTCACAGAAACAACCATTACCCAATTCAAGGGCTTTGATTCAACAGGCATTCCTGAATTTATGCGTGCAAGAAAAGCATCACAATACGCAAGCAGTATCGATGATGTAATAAAAATTTTTACTGCCGGCAACAATGGCGGGTATGCCAATGACTGGCTGATCGGCGATACCAAAACAAATGAAGTAGCAAAGCTTGAGCTGGGATTAAAAAATTACCGTGTATGGCGAAGCAAAGACACGGCTATCATCGGTTCTAATTTTGCAAGTGACCCGGCGCTTATTGCACAGGAAACCACATTTGATATAAATGACAGGACAAGTTCCCCCAATGGAAGAAAGGTAAGGATGGAACAACTATTATTGACAGATATGAAAGGTAAACTGGATGCCGAAACCGGCAAGCAGGTGGAAGCCGATCATGTTGATGCAACACAAAATAAAAATGCGAATAATAAATGTGTTGTTTGTGGTCATGTGGACGAAGATGCAAAGGGTTGTATGGAGTGGGATTGGCCAACTTACTATCCCGGTGGAGCGGTGCAGGGAAAAGTGACGACGGCTGACCTTGCAAAGAATATGCAGCTATGGGCGCATATGGGTCATCCCTGCGGGGAATCTTTCAGGGGTTCAGATTTTTATAAAGCACACCCCGAGTATGAATGGCAATCGAAGTATTTAAAAAATATGCTTTCATATCCGTGGACCTTATTTGAAGCAAAAAAATAAAACATTACATGTCCCGCTTATTAATTTTAGTATCCTGTTTATCATTCATTGCATTTAAAAGTCATACGCAAAACAGCAATGCTGTTGATACAGGAGCTTATTTTAAATCCTTTGATGGCACAAGAATTTATTATGAAGTAAGGGGAACTGGTGAACCTGTTTTACTTGTCCATGGTTTTATTGTAAACGGTCAATCCTGGAAACGAACCGAACTTTACAAAGGTCTGCTTGTAAAAGGATATAAGGTCATCATTCTTGATCAGCGTGGTAATGGTTTTTCCGATAAACCACATGATTCAACAGCTTATGATAATGATGCCGAAGCAAAAGACATCATGGGTTTGATGAAGCATTTGAAAATAAAAAATTACAGCGCTGTCGGCTATTCAAGAGGGTCAATCATTGTTGCAAGACTATTGGTGCTTGATAAGAATATTACAAAAGCAGTAATGGGTGGAATGGGCGCAAAGTTCACCAATCCTCAGTGGCCAAGACGAATTATGTTTTATCATGCATTGAGGGGCGATTCCGTTCCTGAATTAAAGGCAATGGTAGATAATGTAAAAAAACAAGGGCTTGATCAGCAGGCATTGGCTTATTTGCAACGTTCACAACCCTCAACAAGCAAAGAAGAGCTGGGGAAAGTGAAGCAAGCTGTATTGATCATTTGCGGGGATAAAGATTCAGACAATGGCTCTGCAAAAGAGCTGGCCGATCTTTTTAAACATTCTACTTATAAAATAACACCCGGCGATCACGGAGGTGCGAGCCGCACAAAAGAGTTTTCTGATGAAGTGGTTTCTTTTCTTAAACAATAGTTTCTCTTTTTTCAATAATTATATTTCAATACTTTTAGTAGCTGAATACAAACTAAAAGAACGCACACATGAAACCACTGCTGACATTCCTTTTTGCTTCTATTTTTCTTACCGGTTATGCTCAAAATAATTTTGATATTCTTATTCGCAATGGGAAAATTATTGATGGTACCGGGAACAGCTGGTTTTATGGCGATATCGGCGTGAAAGATGGAAAGATAGTTGCCATTGGAAAATTACCCAATGCAACGGCAACCAAAACAATTGATGCAAAAGGATTGATCGTTGCGCCCGGCTTTATTGACGTACACGCCCATATTGAAGGCGGCGTTTTTGAGAGACCCACTGCAGATAATTATATCTATGATGGTGTGACCACGGTTGTTACCGGCAACTGCGGAGGCTCTGCCGATGATCTGAAAAAATTCTTCTGGCGGATCGATAGTATAAAAACTTCTATCAACGTAGCTTCATTGGTGGGGCACAATACAGTAAGGCGGTTAGCTATGGGGTTGAATGATAAGCTTGCTTCCCCTGAAGAACAAAAGAAAATGGAAGATCTGGTAGCGCAGGCCATGAAAGATGGTGCGGTGGGATTATCAACAGGACTTATTTATTTACCCGGCATGTACAGCAATACAGAGGAAGTAGTAGGTTTGGCAAAGGTTGCTGCAAAATATAATGGAGTATATGCATCCCATATCCGCAATGAAGAAAATGGTGTGATCGATGCGATCAATGAAGCCATTAATATTGGCAAACAGGCCAACCTGCCTGTTGAAATTTCACATTTTAAAGTAAGTGGCCGTGCCAACTGGGGAAGAAGTAAGGAAACCTTGCCTTTGATAGAAGCAGCAAGAAGAGAAGGTTATGATGTCACAATAGACCAATATCCCTACACTGCCAGCAGTACGAATCTCGGTATCCGCTTACCGGACTGGGCATTATCAGGAGGAAATGACTCATTGAAAATGCGACTTAGCGATGCTGCATTGCACCAAAAGATCATTGATGATATGCTGGCCATGCAGAAAAAGTATAAGTATAAAGATTACAGTTATGCGTATGTTGCTATGCATAGCGCAGATACTTCTTTGAATGGAAAAAATATTTCAGAGATCAATAAATTGAAAGGAAGAAAAGCTAAAATGAAAGAGGAAGCCGAAACCATATTGGATATGATGAAAGCAGGTGGGGCACAAATGGTTTATCACAGTATGAATGAAGAAGATGTAAAATATTTTATGAAGTATCCTTTTAATATGTTTGGTGCAGATGGAGGCGTTAGCAATGGAAGAGGTATGCCGCATCCAAGGACCTATGGTACTAATGCAAGAGTGCTGGCTAAATATGTTCGCGAAGAAAAGATCATTTCACTGGAAGAAGCAATACGGAGGATGACTTCGCTGCCTGCGCAAAAATTTCAATTCAAAGACCGGGGTTTAATAAAAGAAGGTATGGCTGCTGATATAGTTGTATTCGACGAAAATGAAGTAGCTGATAAAGCAACATTTGAACAACCTCACCAATTTTCCGCAGGCTTTCATTATGTAGTAGTAAATGGACAACTGGTAATTGAAAACGGCAAACATACCGGTATAAAAAGCGGAACAACTTTAAAAGGGCCCGGCTATAGTCTATAGATTTTATTTGCTGCCTCCGGCAGGCAGGCTTTCAGTATATTACAAATAAAACATTTTATGAGCCCCGAAACAAGAGGACGGATCATCCGGTTAATCATTTACATTATTGTCGGGTTTGCTGCCGCCTTCCTGTATAGTTATTTAAAAAAAGATTAAGATGAACGTTCCTTCATGCACAGACCGGTAAATATCATTTCAAATAAATTACCAGTATGAAAAAGCTGCTTGTTCTTTTCATTTTTATTGTCAATAATATTTCGGCTCAAACAATTGAAGATTATTTATCTCCTGCTTTTCCCACCGAATTAACAGCATCCAAAGATGGGAAAACGATCGCGTGGGTTTTTAATGATAAGGGCTCACGAAATATCTATATAGCTGAAGCTCCTTTATTCAATGCAAAAAAAATTACATCTTATAGCGGCGATGACGGGATCGAGATCAACAGCGTGGAGTTTACACCCGATGGAAAGCAGGTAGTATTTATAAGAGGCAATGGCAACAATAATAATGGCGAACCGGCTAATCCTGCGTTTTTACAAACGTCTACTGCAAGAAATATCTGGATCATCGGTAAGGATGGAAGTGGCTTAAGAAAGATCATCAATGCAGCCTATTATAAAATTTCACCCGATGGAGCAAAAATGGTTTATACTTCCGCCGGCCAGGTATGGACTATTTCATTTACCGATACAACTGCAAAAGCAGAAAAACTATTTCAATCAAGAGGCGGGCAATCACAGTTACGCTGGTCGCCGGATGGAACAATGCTTGTTTTTGTAAGTAACCGCGGCGATCATTCTTTTGTAGGTATCTATCATTTCACAACAAAGTCTGTTGATTTTGTTGAAACCAGTATTGATTCGGATACTTATCCTGCCTGGTCGCCTGATGGGAAACAACTCGCCTATATTCGTATTCCAAATATCAATGATCTCATTCCTTTTGTTCCTGTTAGAGAAACGAATCCCTGGAGTATTCGGCTGTTGGATCTTTCTTCCGGTAAAACCCGTGAAGTTTGGAAAGCAGATAAAGGAAGAGGGAGTGCATTTAATAATGATATACCGGTTGAAGAAAATCTTTTGTGGTGGGCCGCAGGTGATCAACTTATCTTTCCATGGGAGAAAGATGGCTGGCAACATCTGTATTCTCTTGACCTTAAAGAAGGAAAAGCAAAACTGCTTACACCGGGAGATGGAGAGATTGAAAATGTAACCCTTTCGGAAAATGGAACTACCCTTTTGTACACAACAAATACCGGCGATATCAACCGCAGGCATATTTGGGAATTAAATACCAGCAATGGAAACAGAACCCCATTAACGAAAGGAAATGAAATTGAATGGAGCCCGGTAATAATAAATGATGCCATTGCCATTCTTCATTCTTCCGAAACAAGACCTGCCTGGCCCGCAATTGTAAAAAACAATACTGTAAATGATATATCCAAAGAACTTTTCCCGGCTGACTTTCCTTCCAACCTTGCCATACCACAGTTTGTAACAATCAAGGCAACCGATGGTATGTCCGCCTATGGTGATCTTTTTCTGCCTCCCGGACATAAACCCGGTGATAAACATCCTGCATTAATTTTTATTCACGGTGGTTCAAGAAGGCAAATGGTTTTAGGATTTCATTATAGTCAATATTATTCCAATGCCTATGCATTGAATCAGTATTTCGCTAATCAAGGCTATGTTGTACTCTCCCTGAATTACCGCAGTGGTATTGGTTATGGTCTTGAATTCAGGGAAGCGTTGAACTATGGCGCAGCGGGTGCAAGTGAAGTAAAGGATTTGATTGGGGCCGGGCTCTATTTAAAAAATCGTAACGATGTTGATGCAAAGAGGATCGCATTATGGGGTGGCTCTTATGGTGGTTATCTTACTGCGCATGGCTTAGCGCAGGCCTCTTATTTGTTTGCCTGCGGAGTTGACATTCATGGTGTGCACAATTGGAATACGGAGATACCAACCTTTGCTCCCTGGTATGACTATGCAAAATATCCGGCAATTGCAAAGAAAGCATTTGAATCTTCTCCTGAATATTATGTGAAGGGCTGGAAAAATCCTGTGTTGATGATACATGGTGATGATGACCGGAATGTACCATTTAGTGAAACAGTAAATATTGCTGAAACACTGCGGAGGCAAGGCGTTCATGTTGAACAATTGGTTTTGCCGGATGAAGTACATAGCTTCCTGCTGTATAAGAATTGGGTAAAAGCGTATACAGCTACATTTGAATTTGTGAACAGGCAATTCAATAAAAAATAAAATGGAAGTTCATCATCATAGTCATACCGAAAGAAAGAAATGGACACATTATTTCTGGGAGTTCCTGATGTTGTTCCTCGCAGTGTTCTGCGGATTTTTGGCAGAAAATCAACGAGAGCATTTAGTTGAACATCAGCGGGAGAAAAAACTTATGGAAACACTCTATTCTGACCTAAAAAGAGATACTGCCGATTATACTAATGACACTGCCTGGTGGAATGGTACTATAAAACGTATTGACACAATCCGGATGGAAATCTTAAAACCTGCCAATGAAAGAAACATATCCCTCTTGTACAGAAAGGTGGGACGTATGCGGAGCAATAATAGTTTTCAATATCATGATCGTACCATTCAACAATTAAAGAACGGCGGCAACTTTCGCTTGATCAGAAATAAAACCATTGCCGATTCGCTGATTGAGTACGATGCATTAATTCTAACCGGGTTGAAGGATCAGGAAACAATTGCAAATGGAATTTACCAACAGGTAAATTTTATGCAGGATAAGATATTCAATTCAAAATATTTTTATTTAACATTACGCCAACAGATGGTTCAACTGGATTCTGTTATTAGGATTGATCCCAAAGTATTTGATCTGTCATCTGCATCCAGAACAGATCTAATTCAGTATTACAACAGCCTGGAATTTTATCAGCGGACGATGTTTTTCAGGGTAGCGACTATGAATTTTCTTTGTCTTAAGGCAATAAGATTAATTGACTTACTGGAACAAGAATATCATTTGAAATAAATTATTATGGAAGTCCATCATCATAGTCATACTGAAAGAAGGAAATGGACACATTATTTCTGGGAATTCTTTATGCTCTTTCTTGCAGTTACGCTTGGCTTTTTTGTAGAAAATCAACGGGAACATTATGTAGAACACAATCGCGAAAAACAATATATGCGATCGATGGTGGAAGATCTTATGAAAGATATTCAACTGTTGGAAAATGAATCAGCAACAACTACTCAACAATTCAACGCTTTAGACTCAATTGTACAAATCATAAATACGGGCAACCTGGAAGAAGAGCAAATAAGAAAAATGTATATCCTGCAAAAAAGATTCTTATATCCGCTTACTTTAGAATTGATCAGCAGAACCGAAGTTCAATTGAAGAATGCAGGTGCCATGAGACTGATCAGGAACCAGGTCGTCAATGATTCGATTATTAATTATTGGCAATTGAAAGATCGGATCATTTATACCAGAGAAGCGATCAATGGCCACCGCATCAAGGCAAAAGACCTCTCTTTTATCTTATTTGACAACAAGTATTATATGAAAAGCCAGACTGGGTTCAATCACCTCCTTACAGAAAAAAAAGTATCATTATTACCTCATTCATCAACCTTATTGATAGAATTTGGCAATCGAATATCACATACAAGTGAATTATTACTGTTTAACTATAAAACGCGACTCGATGTTTTAAGTGGTACTGCACAACGGCTTATCGAACTTATAAAAAAAGAATATCACCTGAAATAAAAATTTATGGAAGTTCATCATCATAGTCATACTGAAAGAAAAAGATGGACGCATTATTTCTGGGAGTTTCTCATGTTGTTCCTGGCGGTGTTCTGCGGGTTCCTGGCAGAGAATCAAAGGGAGCACTTAGTAGAGCGTAGAAGAGAAAAAGAATTTATGCATTCAATGGTTGATGATCTTTACAGAGACACAGCGGCAATAAACAGGGGTATCCGACTTTTAGAAAACAGACTAAAAAAACTTGACACAGCAATCTGGCTTTATTTCATTCAAAAAAAGCCAGCCCCCGCACAGGTTGCTGAAATAGGAAGGCTTTCAGAGATTGGGTTAATAAACGTAACTGTACAATTTACAGACCGCACATCTTCCCAATTAAAAAACTCAGGAGGCATGCGGTTGGTACGAAATAAAACCGTTGCCGATTCCCTTACGAAATATTGGAATAGGATTGATGTAATAAATCATTCATGGGACCGGACACAAACCTACATATTTGACTCACGAAGAATAGGATACAGGATTTTTGGCTCTTTCCCTCAATTTTATATACAACAGTATATTGATTCCTCTTTTGTAGTTGATTCTTCAATGCTTTTGGGCAATTCGCCGTTGTTGCTGGGTGAATATATTAACCACATATACAAGGTTGCCGATTCTTATCGTGGAGAGTTTTATCGTCTATTAACGCGACAATTGAAACTGGCTGAAGATTTAATATTTCTGATTAAAAAAGAATATAACCTGAAATAGGGAAACGACAAGCTGTTAGCTGCTAGCTATAAGCAAGGAAACTATAAACCACAAACTAAAAATAATAAACTGCTAATGGAAGTTCACCATCATAGTTACACTGAAAGAACAAAATGGACGCATTACTTCTGGGAGTTTCTCATGTTATTCCTTGCGGTATTTTGTGGTTTTCTTGCTGAATATTTATTGGAGCATAAAATTGAAAAGGACAGAGAGAGGCAATATATACGGTCGTTTATCGAAGACCTGGAAGCAGATACTATAAGTCTGAATGGCCGGATAGCTTATTGTGAGTTAACAATAAAGCGGTCTGATTCTGCAATTTCAGTTTTTAATAATCCGGACCTTAGTAAAAAAGCTGCAGATATCTATTATTTCCTCAGGTGGATGCATCGTAGTGATTTTTTTTCGGTAAACGACAGAACCATTATTCAAATGAGAAATGCTGGCG
>Ga0105249_10001209_pt1 | contig 22807 bp, 21 predicted proteins | sample KBSS44metaG_FD_81522 | JGI IMG/M metagenome (GOLD analysis project Ga0105249, IMG submission 81522) | Switchgrass rhizosphere microbial communities from Kellogg Biological Station, Michigan, USA - KBS S4-4 metaG | ecosystem: Host-associated > Plants > Roots > Rhizosphere > Soil | place...
CGCAGCTTCGAGGGATTCGTGCTCACGGGCTTGCCCCACCCGAGGAATCCGGCGCCGATCAAGGACGTCACGGCGGGAAGCAGCACCGTGCCGATCCAGTCTACATGCGCTAGTGGATTGAGGGTAACGCGGCCTTGGAGTCGTGGCGTGTCATCGCCCAATTTGGTTGCGACCCAGGCGTGCGCGAATTCGTGCGGCGTGGTCAACAGCCACAGCAATGCCACGTTGGTCAGGGCCGCTTCAAAATTCATTTTGAGAAGGGTTTACTGAGGAGGTCTTTCTATCCTGATCGGCGGGTACACCGGAGTTGGGTCTCCATCCCTCGACGATGTAATCTTCCATGCGCCACGCTTTTTCTCAAGCAGCATGACAACCGGTACGCTGCTCATTGTGATGGAGCCGTACTGGACACGAGAAGCCTCCACTCGGGCAGCCTTGGAGGGCATAAATTGAACCGAGCGGATGACGATCATTGGATGGCTCGTCTCGGTCCAGACTTCGCCATTATCCGCATGCGCTTTCTGGTCATTCAGCGAAGCGACAACCTTGTCGATAGCCGCGCGATCGGCGGCTTGATTCGCTGCCCACGCCCACGGGGCCGCCACCAGGAGCCCGGCCACCCATTTCATGCCCCCATGCTAGCACCGGTGGGACAGGAGATCTCGTCGTCTGTCGAATGTATGATATTAGCGATGCGAATTCCCGCCCTTCTGCTTTTGGCGCTGTTACCGTTATCCGCTCAGGACTCGGGCGTCACTCTCGCCGATTGGCCGCACTACGGCGGCACCCAATTTTCCTGGCGCTACAGCGCGCTCGACCAGGTCAACACTGGGAATGTAAAAAATCTCCTCCCCGCCTGGATTTTCCAAACCGGCGACTACACCGAATACCTCGGCTCCACGCCGATCGTGGCCGATGGTGTGATGTACCTTATCTCCGCCAGTGCGCGTGTCTTCGCACTGGATGCTGCCAAAGGGACCGTGATCTGGCAGTATCGCTACCCTACACCTCGCGCGGGCATCGCTGGCAGTCATTCCGATTTCATCCAGAACCGCGGCGTCGCGCTCAGCGACGGCAAAGTGATCTTCGGAACCAGGGACAATTTCCTGGTCGCACTGGATCAGAAGACCGGCCGGGAGATGTGGAAGGTCAGCGTCGACGATCCGAAACAATGCGGCTGCAACAACCTTGCCGCGCCGCTGATCGTGAAGGACAAGGTCATCGTCGGCGGTAATGGCGGCGACCAAGCGCATCGCGGCTATCTCACCGCGTTCTACACCAAAACCGGACGGCTCGCGTGGCGCTGGTACGTCGTGCCCGGCCCCGGCGAAAAGGGAAACGAGACGTGGAAGGGTGATAGCTGGCGTTACGGCGGCGGCGCACCCTGGCTCACCGGATCGTTCGATCCCGACTTGAACCTGGTGTACTGGGGCACCGGCAACGCGGCGGCGGATTTCTACGATGTCGATCGCGTTACGGCGGGCGTCAGCAAAACCCGGGACGTGAACCTTTATACCGCTAGCGTCGTTGCCCTGGACGCTGACACCGGCAAACTCCGCTGGCACTTCCAGGAGGTCCCCGACGATCAGTGGGACTATGACTCCTCCTACGAAGTCCTGCTCATGGATCGGCAAATTCGAGGCCAGATGCGCAAGGTCCTGGTCCACATGAACAAAAGCGGCTTAACGTTCGTGCTCGATCGCGCCACCGGAGAATTTCTCAGCTCGTTCAACGTTCCGGAACTTTCGAATTGGATTTCGGGCGTCACCGAGGACGGCAAGCTGGTGGGGCGCAACGAGCCGGAAATGGGAAAGACCAAGAACTTCTGCCCAAGCACGGCCGGTGCTAAAAGTTGGAACTCCACGGCGTACTCGCCGCGCACCGGCTTCCTATATATTCCGGCGATGGAACTCTGCATGGACATTACTCCGAACGGCACCAAGGCCAGCGAAGGTCGCTTCTATATGAATGGCGACTTCCCCACCCGACTGCCGCCCAATCGTTCGACCTACAGCCATGTGGACGCCTGGGATCCCATCACTGGCAAGAAAATCTGGAGTGTGCCGTATAAGTTTGTGCTGCTCTCGTCCATGCTCGCCACAGGCGGCGATCTGGTTTTTACCGGCGATCCGGAAGGAAACTTCTTCGCACTGGATGCGCGCACGGGCAGCAAGTTGTGGAGCTTCCAGACCGGCGCCGGACATCGCGGCGGGTCCATTTCTTATTCGGTTGGTGGCCGGCAGTACATTGCAGTGACGACTGGATTTCAGCAGACAGTGGTCGGCAGCGCCGTCATCGGCCTGTTCCCCCAAGAAAGTTTTCGCGCCGGATCCACGCTGGTCGTGTTTGCTTTACCGGAGGGATCGCGATGACGCGGGTGTTGCTTCTATTCGCGCTCGCCGCTCTTAGTCCGGCTCAGGATCTCGTCAAGCAGGGCGAAACCGTGTTCAGCAAGTCCTGCGCGACCGGTTACTGTCACGGAGCTCGAGGCGCCAACGGCGGCGCGCCCCGCCTGGCTGCGCGCGGATTCGACCAGGCTTTCATCGCCAACACTGTGACCCGCGGTATTCCCAACACGGCGATGCCGGCATTTGGAACAACGCTCTCGCGCGCCGACCTGAACGCAGTGGTGGCCTATGTGGCCTCGCTGAATGGAGTGACAACTTTGGTCAACAGCGGGCCACCAGGCATACCTAACGCCAAGCTCTCAGGCGACGCCGCCCGAGGCCGCGAACTATTCTCAGACTCTGTCCGCAGCTTTGGACGCTGCTCCACTTGTCATGAAATCGGAGGCATCGGGATCCCAGTCGCGACGCCTATAGTGAAAGTTCCCGCTGACGTCGCGGCACTAAAAGCTCTGGCCACTCCACAGCTTTCGACCGCCACGATCGGCAGCGAGTCGATGCCGGCTCTCATCATCAGCAAGAAAGCTAACACCGTAGTCTTCTACGATCTGACCAGCGCCCCGCCGATTCTGCGGACGGAATCGCCCGCGTCCGTGCAGACCAGTGAAGGCAGCTCATGGCGTCACGCCTCGGTCATTGGGTCCTATAATGACGCGGAACTCTCCGCGATTCTTACGTACCTCCGCGCGGCAGTAAAACCCTGACGATCTTCACCATCGGACACTCTACCCTGCCCATCGAGAAGTTCCTCGAAATGCTGGACGCGCACGGCATCAAGCAGCTCGTGGACGTCCGCACAATTCCGAAGTCGCGACGCCATCCTCATTTCGGCCAGGATCAACTCGCCCCTTCGCTGGAACAATACCAAATCCGCTACATCCACCTTCCCGGACTCGGAGGACTCCGGCACGCCCGCAAGGATTCCATCAATACGGGCTGGAAGAACGCCAGCTTTCGTGGCTACGCGGATTATATGCAGACTCCCGCCTTCGCCGAGAACCTGAGTAAGCTCATCGAAATCGCCGCCGACGGTCCGACGGTGATCATGTGTGCCGAAGCGGTTCCCTGGCGCTGTCACCGGTCGCTGATCGCCGACGCCTTGACCGCGCGCGGAATCGAAGTCGAGCACATCCTGACCGCCGGCATCCGCAAACCCCACAAATACACGCCTTTTGCTCGGGTCGAGGGAGAATCGGTGACCTACCCGGCGCTACCCCTGCTAGAGTCCTGATAGACTTGAAGAGGTTGTTGCTAGCACGCAATATCGGGCTCCTTCTGCTTGCCGGGATAGCTCTGGCACAGGCGCCGCCAGCCTCCCAGGACGACGTTCCGACTTACCGTACCGATGCGCGGCTGGTGCTTCTGCACGCCAGCGTGGTCGATAAGAACGGGAAGCTGGTCACCAACATTCCTCAATCGGCTTTCAAGGTTTTTGAAGACGGCGTGGAGCAGCCGCTTCGGTTGTTTCGACGCGAGGACGTTCCCGTCTCGATGGGCATCATCGTCGACAACAGCGGGAGCATGACCAGCAAAAGGACCAGGGTGGCCGCTGCCGCGCTGGAATTGGTGAAGCAATCCAACCCGGACGATGAAGTGTTCATCGTTAATTTCAACGATGATACACACTTCGATCAGCCTCTCACGAACGACGTCAAGAGGATGGAAGCGGCGCTCGCCAGAATGGAAGCCCGCGGCGGCACCGCGATGCGCGATGCGTTGAGCAAGTCCATCAACTACGTAAAGAAGAACGGCAAGAAGGACAAGAAAGTCCTAGTGGTAATCACCGACGGCAACGACAATTCAAGCGACGTCACCCTGGAACAGGTTCTTCGTCAGGCGCAGAACAGCGAGGTGCTGATCTACGCGATCGGACTGCTGAACGAGGAAGAAGCGAAGGAAGCGCGGTCGGCTAAGAAAGCGCTGAAGACTCTGGTGGACGCGTCCGGCGGCATGGATTATTATCCCAAGAGCACTAGCGATGTTCAGGAGATCACCCCGCGCGTGGCGCGTGAGATCCGGAATCAATACATTCTCGGGTACACATCCTCCAATCAGGTGATGGACGGATCGTTCCGGCAAATTAAGGTGACCGTCAACGGCTTCGGCCGGCCTACGGTTCGCACCCGCAACGGCTACTACGCGACACCCACCGCACGCGTCATCGATCCATTCGGGCCAATACTCGCCGCTCGCCGTTAGTTCTTGGGCGCCAGCGGAAGCGTAGGCGCATAATACCCGTGGCGTGCCCGTACGGTGAATTCCTTGCGATCCTTCACGCGGATGTCCACGGGATGGTACAGTCCGTCGGTGCGCAGCGGATCCGGCCGGTAGAACACGTTGTACTGATGCCGCAGCTCATTGGCGATGTTCTCGAAGGACTGCCCCATATCCTCGGCCTTAAACGGAAAGAAGGCGATGCCGCCGGTCTCTTCCGCATAGCGCTTCAGCACTTTGTCGCCGCTGGTTTCCAGATGCGTGATGTTGGTCGAGATGGTGTAGATCACCGCGTCAGCCTTATGCGCCATCTCCAGCGCCTGCTCGCGTGTATAACGGCTCTGGTTATCGTCGCCATCGCTTAGGACCACGATCGCGCGGCGGAATTTATCGCGCGGCTGATCCATCATCAGCTTGTCGCGGCAGGAATAGAAAATCGCGTCGTATAGGGCCGTACCGCCGCCGGGGCGCAACTCGCGTATGGCTTTGGTCACGGCTACCTGGTCGTCGGTCAGGTCCGCCACCAGCTCGGGCGACGTATCGAAGCTCACCACCAGCGCCTTATCCTTGCCCGGACGCATGACCGTGGTGATGAAGTCCGTCGCGGCTTCCTGAATAAACCGGAACCGTTCGCGAATACTGTTGCTGGTGTCGATCAGGATCGCGATCCGCAAGGGCAGATCGGTTTCGGCCGTGAACTCCAGAATCTGCTGTGGCTTTTTGCTTTCGAAAATCTCAAAATCGTTTCGGGTAAGATCGCTGACAAAGCGGCCCTTCTTATCAGTCACCGTGTACAGCAGGTTCACGCGCGTGACGTCCACCGTGATCCGGCTCTGTTCGTCCGCCGAGGGGGCTGCCTTCGGCGCAGCCTTCTGCTTGGCGTTCTGGCCAAACACCAGAGCTATGCTCAGGAGGCCGATCAATGCAGGTTTCATCTTCACCTAGGATTATAGCCCCGCGAGCCAAGCCTCAAGAGCCGGAGGCAAGGGCGCTTCGACCGTTACCCTTTCCCCAGTCGCGGGACTGACGAACCCGATCCGCCAGGCGTGCAGGAACAGTCTTTCTGCCGGGGGCGCTCCATAGACCCGATCGCCCGCTACCGGATGACCGATGCTAGCCAGATGCACCCGGATCTGATGAGTCCGGCCGGTGCCGATCCGCACTTCCAGATAGGTGAACTTCTCGAAGCGCTGCCGCACGCGATAGTCGGTCAGAGCTTCCCTGCCCGATTCCAGACGCGCCGTCATGCGCGTCCGCCGGACGGGATCTCGCGCGATTGGTTTGGTGATGCGACCCGCATCGGCCCGCACGCTTCCGTGCACCAGCGCGAGATAAATCTTTTCCACCGTCCGGCCCGCGAACTGCGACGCCAGAGCTCGATGCGCCGCGTCCGTCCGCGCGACCAGGATCACGCCGCTGGTGTCCTTGTCTAACCTGTGCACGATTCCCGGCCGCATCTCGCCACTCAGCTGCGAAAGGACGCCGAAGTGATGCACCAGCCGGTTGACCAGCGTCCCTTCGTGCAGCCCCGCGCCCGTATGTACCGCCAATCCTGCCGGCTTGTTTACGGCGATGAGGGATGCATCTTCGTATAGCACTTCCACTGGAAGATCTTCGGGAGTGGCGTTGAGCGGCGGAAGGCCGGCGGGGGAAACTTCGATGTTCTCACCTCCGCGCAGCAGAAGCGATGACTTGGCCGGCGAGCCGTCGACTTGCACGCGGCCTTCTTTGATCCACGATTGTATGCGCGAGCGGCTGTACTCGCTCAACCCTTTTTGCAGAAGGAGAAAATGATCCAGCCGCTTTCCGGGATCACCTTTGAACGAGTGCATTCCCGCCCGCCGATACTTCAAACACTGCGATCTCGGCCATCAGGTTCGGCAGCCACGTCACCTGCCGGTCGCCGGCTACACAAATTCGCCGTTCCACTTTCCAGCCCTGCTGCTGCGCCAAAGCCTCGAAGTCCAGCACGGACAGGAAATGGATGTTCGGTGAATCGTACCAGTCATACGGAAAGCGATCCGTCCGCGGGGCGCGTCCACTCAATAGCCAGGCCAGCCGCACCGAATAGTGGCCGAAATTCGGGAACGCCACGATGGCGCGTTTGCTGACGCGCAGCATTCCGCGCAGCACCGCCAGCGGATATCGCGTCTCCTGCAGTGTCTGCGACAGCACCACGTAATCGAACGCCTGGTCGGGATAGTCTTCGACCGCCGACTCCAGGTCTCCTTGATAGACCGACGCACCGCGCGCGATGGCCTTCTGCACGCGAGCGCCTTCCATTTCGACGCCGCGCCCGTCCACCTGCTTGTTCTCCTTGAGCCAGGCCAGCAGCTCGCCTTCGCCGCACCCCAAATCGAGCACCCGCGTCTTCGGCTTGATCAGATCCCCGATGATCGCGAAGTCGCGCCGCCCGTAGACATTAGCCATCGGCTTTACGCATTTGCGGCCGCCTCCCGGAACGTGCTCGCCAGGAATCCGCGCACCACTTCGGTTTGCTGCTCCACTTCCACCAGGAAGGAATCGTGCCCGTAGCGTGCATCCAGATTGCAGTACGCCACGTCGCAATTCCTTCCCCGTAAAGCTTTGACGATTTCCAAAGATTGATACGGCGGATACAGCCAGTCCGACGTGAAGCTGATCAGCAAAAATCGCGCCTCATTCGATTCGAACAACGTCGGCAAGGCTCCGCGCTGTGTCAGATCGAAGGTGTCCATGGCACGCGTGATATAGATATACGAGTTCGCGTCGAAGCGGTCGACGAACTTGTACCCGCGGTACTTCAGGTAGCTCTCGACTTCGAACTGGTCCGGCGTGCGCAGCTTGCGCCCGAACTTCTCGCGCATGCTCTCATCGCTCATGTAGGTGATGTGGCCCACCATACGCGCCACTGCCAGACCGCGGCCGGGCAGCCGTCCGCCGTAATAGTCTCCGTTGTTCCAGTCGGGGTCGGCCATGATCGCTTGCCGCCCGACCTCGTTGAACGCGATCTGCTGTGCGCTGTGCCGCGCGGTGGTCGCGATGGGGATGGCCGACGCCACGCGCTCCGGATACGATACGGCCCATTCCAGCGCCTGCATCCCGCCCATGGAGCCGCCTGACACGGTCAGCAACTTCCCGATTCCCAGATGATCGATCAGCATTCTCTGCAACCGCACCATGTCGGCGATGGTCACCTGCGGGAAGGACATGGCCCAGGGGCATCCCGTCTCCGGGTTGAGGGAGCCTGGACCCGTGGTCCCGCGGCATCCACCTAACACGTTGGAACAAAGGACGAAATACTTGTTGGTATCGAAGGCCTTGCCGGGTCCTATCATGGAGGACCACCATCCGCCTTCGCCCGCCGCATGTGCGTCGCCCGAAAAGGCGTGGACGATCAGAATGGCGTTGGAACGCGCGGCGTTCAGCTCGCCGTAGGTTTCATAAGCGACCTCTACAGGAGCCAGCGTAGCGCCGGAATCCAGCTCCAGCCGGTCGAAAGTACAGCTAGCAACCTCCGTCACCATGGGGATACTTTCAGTATAGTGGGCAGGAGGCAAAGTCCCGTTATGCTACGAAAGCTGCTCGCAACTCCCAACGATCCGACGCTGACCTTGGCCCGAGTTATCCTGGCCGCTATCTTCTTCGCCCACGGATCTCAAAAGATGTTCGGCTTCTTCGGCGGCCGGGGTGTTTCCGGAACCATCGCGATCTTTGAGCAAACCATGGGCATCCCGGCGCCCCTCACGATCCTGGCGATGACCGCCGAAGTCTTCGGCGCAGTCGGCCTATTCTTCGGTTTGTTCAGCCGGGTCGCCGCCATGGGAGTGCTGGTGGTGATGATGGTGGCCCCGTTCGCCAATCATCTGTACCCGAATTTCTTCATGAACTGGACCGGCCGTCAGATGGGGGAGGGCTACGAATACCACCTATTGGCGATCGCTCTGATCGTCACGATCTTAGTTCGCGGAGCTGGTGCGCTCTCCATCGACCGGGCGATTTCTTCTCAACAATTAGGAGCGCGCTAGAGCTTCGAAGATCCGCTTCACGCTGGACGGCGCGGTGCCGGCTAATCCGGGTTTCGCCAAAGATTCCGCGATCGGTCCTGACTCCGGGATCGCCAATCCGGCGGCCTTGATCAAAGGCATCACCATCTCGGGCGTCGGCGGATTCTTTTCAAGATAGTCCATGCCATCGACGGTGATCTGGAGGTTGCTTTTGTCGTCACTGGCAACCATGTTCCGCTGTTTCAGATACCACAGCGCGAAATTCAATCCCTCCGGTGTCGATTCGAGCATGTTTTCGACCTGCCGCATTGAGATTCCTGGTGTGAACGGCTTCAGGCGCCGGCGGTCATACAGGATACAAAGCAGAGCCGCGCGCAAGGCCGTCTCGTGGCCCAACGCCGCGAAAAATTCCAGACCGCTGAACTTAAACTCGGCCTTGTCCTCTCCGACGCCTTTGAGCTTGTCGAATTCGCTCCGCAATCCCGAATCGCACAGAACTTCGTATGCCAGGTTAACGGCGTCAAACATGGCCTGATCGCCGGTCTTATCGTTGCGAGGATGATACTTCTCCGCCAGTTTGCCGTAGGCGTGATGAATCGTATTCAGGTTCGACTTCGGCTCAATCCCGAGAACCTTGTAGTGATCCTGAAACTTGCCGGCGAGAGGAGCGGACATAGGTACTTTCTCTATCGGCAGATATGGCGCCGGCCTTCAGGTTCCCCGGAAATATTCTTATCCGAGCCGCGACAGTGATGGAGCGGTGTCTATTGTGGCGGCCTCACGAACAGAGCGGGGGTCTTTAGCAGCTCTTCGAAGCGCCGGATATCCTGGTTGTCCGCGATACATTCATACTCGCGGAGCCTCTCTCCGGGCCGCAGCGAAAGAAAAGACGGCGCCGTATTGAAGCTCTTGGTGAACACCTTCGGATCCTCAATGAATACGTTATAGGTGATGGTGTCGTAGTCCACTCGCTGGTACCGCTCCACCACGTGCAACGCATCGCTGTGAAGGGACGCGCCGCCTACACCCAGCCAGGTCTTGTCATTAAAACCGGTCACGTCCACCACCAGGGTGTCGCCTTCCCAATGCCCCACGGAATCGCCCATGAACGATGGGTCGATATCATCCGGATGCTTACGGCCATCGGTCGGAATCACTCGAAAGGCGTGGAAGGTTTCGTAGAGAAAGATCACTTCGTCCTTGGTCTGCACGATCTTGATCGGCAGCGGCATGGACGTGATCCTCGGGACGCCTACCAGCAGGCACCGGCCGCTAGGATCGTCGATCAGCCTGCGGTCGCGTAGCTCCTTCAGTTTGGGCAGGACCCAGTCCTGATACGGAGCGGGCTGAGCCCCGCCGCCCCTGCCTGCCTGCGCCGGCGCGGCATCCGGCCGTGCGGCCTTGGCGTTGTCCGCGCCGATCGCGAAGGCCAATCCCGCTGCTCCCCCACCTTGCCAGATACCCGACATATCCGGTTTGCCGTCGGCGGTTTTTGGGACCGGAGGTTTTTGAGCTGCGGCCATAGAAACCGACAGGATCGCGGGGATCAGGTGTTTCAGGCTCAATTGCCACCGCCTGTTCCCGCAGGAGGTCCCGACAAAATCTTCTTTCCATCCGCCATCGTGATTTCGCGCGAATGCGCCAGGTTCATGCCGTTGCGCGCCCGCCACGCGAACACCGTCACGGTGTCGCCGACCTTCAAAGTCACGTCGCGCCTCCAGCCTTGCCGGACCAGCATGTTGGGCGGGAATCCTTCGAACTTCCATTCCTCGACCTTGCCCTTTTCATCCGTCACATCCAGATAAAAATGCATGTGGGGATTCTCCCACTCGACTTTGCTAACCACGCCCTTCAATGTGATGGGCTTGTCGCCGTCATATTCGGCAGCAAAGGAATGGTGCGCAAAGGCCGGGGCGGCAGCCAGCACGGCAGCCAAGAAGAATGAACCTCGCATAGGAAGGACCTCCACACGGCGCAGATCACCTGCCAGTATACTCTCGGAAAGGAATGCCCAACGTTACCCATCTGGATTGCAGTCTGTGCAGCGGGCGCTTCCCCGCAAACCAGGTTCACAACCTCTGTTCCTGCGGCGGGACGCTCTACGTCCGCTATGATCTCCCGGCGATCAAAGCAACCTGGACTCGCGATCAGGTTCGATCCGCGCGTCCCGATCTATGGCGCTATCTGCCAGTTCTGCCGCCCCAGCGCGCGGAGTCCATCGTCTCTCTGGGCGAAGGCATGACGCCGCTAATCCGCACGCCACGCCTGGGCGCCGCGATCGGAGCGCAACAGCTTTGGGTGAAGGACGAGGGGCTGAATCCTACGGCTTCTTTCAAAGCCCGCGGCATGACCACCGCGATCACCATGGCAAAGGAGCTCGGCATTCGCAAGATAGCGATCCCGTCTGCCGGAAATGCGGCCAGCGCGGCAGCCGCCTATGCCGCTGCTGCCGGAATCGAAGCGCACATCTTCATGCCGAAGGATGTTCCTCAATCCAACTACATCGAATGCAAAACGCTGGGCGCGATTGTCACCCTGGTCGACGGACTTATCAGCGATTGCGCCCGCATCGTCGCCGAGCGCAAGGATCAGGAAGGCTGGTTCGATATGAGCACCCTCAAGGAGCCCTATCGCGTCGAAGGCAAGAAGACCATGGGTTACGAGGTCGCCGAGCAGTTTGATTGGGAGCTGCCCGATGCGATTTTCTACCCCACCGGCGGCGGCGTAGGAATGATCGGAATGTGGAAAGCCTTCGACGAGCTGGAGCAGCTCGGCTGGATCACCTCCAAGCGCCCGAAAATGATCGCCGTTCAAGCAGACGGCTGCCAGCCCATTGTCCGCGCCTTCGAACAAGGCTCAGCGCGCTCCGAATTCTGGCAGAACGCCTCGACGGTTGCGGCCGGCCTGCGCGTCCCCAAGCCGCTGGGCGACGTGCTCATTCTGAATATCCTTCGCGAGAGCATGGGAACCGCGATCGCCATCAGCGACGAAGAAATTCTCGCCGCTGGCCGGGAACTCACATCGCTCGAGGGAATCTTCGTGGCCCCGGAAGGTGCTGCCTGCGTTACCGCCGCTCGGAAGCTGCTCGCGAATCAGTTCCTGAAGCCCACCGATCGCATGGTTCTCTACAACACCGGGTCCGGTCTGAAATACCTCGATGCCTATACCCCGCGCGCTTAAAGGTTAGAATCGTTACGACTCTGATGGCACTCGCGTCGGGCGACAAACTCGGGCCGTACGAAATCCTTACTCCCATCGGTAAGGGCGGCATGGGCGAGGTTTATCGCGCCCGAGACCCGCGATTGCATCGCGAAGTAGCCGTAAAAGTGCTGCCGCAAGCCTTCGCCACCGAGTCTGCTCGCGAAAGGTTCCAGCGCGAAGCGCGCGCCGCCTCGGCCCTCAATCATCCCAATATCTGCGCGATTTACGACGTCGGCGAGTCGGCGGGCCATCCGTTTCTGGTGATGGAGCTGCTCGAGGGGAAAACTCTTCGCGAGTATATCGATGGCAAACCGCTGGATGTCTCCACTGCGATCGCGCTGAGTATTCAAGTAGCCGATGCGTTGGACGTGGCGCACTCCAAGGGCATCGTCCATCGCGATATCAAGCCGGCCAATATCTTTGTGACGGAGCGCGGCCACGCCAAGGTGCTCGATTTCGGTCTGGCCAAACAAGATCAACCCCTGGATACAGACGCCTTGACCGTGGACATGCTCACCGAGCCCGGCACGGCGATGGGAACCGTCGCTTACATGTCGCCGGAACAGGCTCGGGGCGAGACCGTCGATGCGCGCAGCGACTTGTGGTCGTTTGGCGTCGTTCTGTACGAAATGGTCACCGGATCGCGGCCGTTCGACGGCCCGACGTCTCCGATGATCTTCGAAGCTCTGCTGAATAAGACGCCCCGACCGGTTCGCGAACGGAATCCAAACGTCCCCGTCGAGCTGGAACGGATCATCGGCGAGCTTCTGGAGAAGGATTGTGCGTTGCGGTATCCCTCGGCGGCGGCGCTTGGCGACGATCTGCAAGGGCTGCAAGCGGGCTTGAGTCCGGCCCCGCGCGGCGAAAACCGCAAACCTCTGCTGAAATACGGAATCGCGGCTGCTGGAACGCTTCTTCTGGCCGCTGGCGGGTTCTTTTTGTGGCAGCAGCGCAGCCAGGCGAAGCTCCTCACGGATAAAGACACGATCGTCCTCGCCGACTTCGCCAACACCACCGGCGATCCTGTGTTTGACGAGACGCTTCGCCAGGGGTTGGCGATCCAGCTTGAGCAATCCCCTTTTCTCAGCATGATTCCCGATGAGCGCATCCAGGCGACGCTAGCCTTGATGGGCCAAAAGGATGCGCGGCTCACTCCGAAAGTCGGTCAGGAAATCTGCGAGCGGACGGGAAGTGCCGCCGTCCTGGATGGCTCGATCACAAGGCTCGGAAGCCAATACGTGGTTGGGTTGCGCGCCAAGAACTGCCGCACCGGGGAGATTCTCGATCAGGAGCAGGTGCAAGCCGCTCGAATTGAAGACGTGATGAGCGCCCTGAGCCAAATCGCAATCAAATTCAGGACCAAGGTCGGCGAATCGCTCGCCACCGTCAAGCAGCATGGCACTCCGCTCGAAGAGGCTACCACCACCTCGATTGAAGCTTTGAAAGTCTATAGCGCGGCCATGAAGCATCTCACCTCGGATCACGACCTCGCCGCCGGAGTTCCTCTTTTTCAGCGCGCCATTGAGATCGATCCTAAATTCGCCGTGGCGCACGCATCGCTGGGATTTGTGTATGGCCTTCTGGGACAATACGAGCTCTCCGCGGAAAGTAACAAGAAAGCCTATGAGTTGCGGGATCGCGCCAGTGACCGGGAGAAGTACTTTATCGCTGCCACATACGAAACACAAGTCATCGGAGACCTGGAAACGGCTCTACAGACCTGTGAGTTATGGCTGCAAGCTTATCCTCGCGACAAACCTCCACACGGAATTTTGGGTGCATTCTTGTACCCCACTTTCGGCAAATACGAAAAAGGGGTCGAGGTGGATAAGCAGATGGTCGAGCTCGATCCGGACTTTGCCGTCGGGTATCTCCAGCTTGCCTTCAACACTCAATTCGCCGGCCGGCCGGATGAAGCCGAGGAGATCCTTCGTCGAGCCGCTGAGCGCAAGCTGGAAATCCCGGAGATTGCCGTCCAACGATATGACATCGCTTTCTTGAAGGGCGATCGGGCTGGAATGGATCGGGAAGCGGCACTGGCTCAGAAGCAAACCCCAGTCGACGACCTGGTCTATGACCGCCAGGCTTTTGTCCTGGCCTATTCCGGCCGCCTGAAAGACGCAAAAGTGACAGCGCAGCGTGTGGCCGACTTGAATTCGCAGCCAGACCAGCGAGGCCGCAAAGCATTAATCGAAATCGGACCGGCTCTGTGGGACGCATTCTTCGGCAATATGGCTGCTGCCAGGAAGGGCGCGGCTGCGGCAGCGGACCTTTCCAAGGATCGCGACGTGGAGTATGGCGCTGCCTTCGCGCTGGCTCTTTCGGGAGAATCCTCGCGGTCAAAGACACTCGCGAAAGATCTGGAAATGCGCTTCCCGAAAGATACGGTGGTTAAAATTTTTTACCTTCCCGCGATTCGAGCACTTCTCGAATTGAAAAACGGAGGCCAGCCGTCAAAGGCGATCGATCAACTGCAAGTCTCCCTGCCTTATGACCGGGGCATGCCGCCTTCCGGAGCTCCCTTTTTTTTCGGAGCGTTTTATACGGTGTATGTGCGTGGCCTGGCCTATCTGGCCGCCGATCAAGGCCCCGAAGCCGCCGCCGAATTTCAGAAAATTATAGACGGCCGCACGATTGTGGTCAGCGATCCTATCGGCGCACTCGCGCACCTGCAACTCGGGCGGGCCTTTCGTATGTCGCGAGACAAAACCAAGGCGAAGGCGGCCTATCAGGACTTTCTCAGTCTCTGGAAAGACGCCGATAAGAATATTCCGATCCTCGACGAAGCCAGGAAAGAGTTCATGGAGCTAAACTAATCTCCGTGACCCACCCACTCACTCGCCGCCGCGTCCTCGCGACCCCCATCGCCTTGGCCCTCGCCGCCCGCGCTTCTCGAGCTCAAACTGCGCTCCCCAACATCGTCTACATCATGGCCGACGATCTAGGCTACGCCGATCTCTCCTGCTACGGCCGCCGCGATTACTCCACACCCAACATCGACCGTCTAGCCACCGAGGGTATGAAGTTCCTGCAAGCCTACGCGAACTCGGCCGTCTGTTCGGCGACGCGTACCGCACTCATCACCGGACGCTATCAATACCGCCTGCCGGTCGGGCTGGCCGAGCCTCTGCCCGCCGGTGTCACGAATGTGGGCCTGCCGCCCGAACATCCCACGCTGCCGTCGCTGCTCCGGCAAGCCGGCTACGGGACCACCCTGCTCGGGAAATGGCACCTTGGTAATCTTCCAAATTACAGCCCGCTCAAGAGCGGCTACGATCATTTCTGGGGGATCCATAGCGGAGGCGTCGATTACTTCTCGCACAAGTCTGATCTACGGCCAGAATCTGCCGCCGATCTTTGGGATGGTGATACGCAGATCGACCAGGCCGGCTACCTCACCACCCTCTTGGGCGACCGCGCTGTCAAAACCATCGGCGATTACGCCGCGGAACGCCGGCCCTTTCTTCTGAGCCTCCATTTCACCGCGCCGCATTGGCCGTGGGAGGGACCCGAAGATCAGGCGGAATCGCAGCGCATCCGTGCGTTGGCCGATTACGATGGCGGCTCCCTCAAAACGTTCGCCGCAATGGTCGGGGCGATGGATACACAGGTCGGCCGCGTGCTCCAGACCCTGGCCACCACCGGAATCGCCGGCAACACCATCGTGATCTTCACCAGCGACAACGGCGGCGAACGTTTCGCCGATACCTGGCCCTTCACCGGCAAGAAGACTGAGCTTCTGGAGGGCGGCCTGCGGATTCCCGCTTTGGTCCGCTGGCCCGGTCATATTACGGCCGGACGTACCACCCAGCAAGTCGCTATTTCGATGGACTGGCTGCCCACGCTGCTGGCCGCCGCCGGCGCCAAGCCCGACCCCGCCTATCCACCCGATGGCATCAGTTTGCTGCCGGCGTTGACGCAAAACGCCGCGCCTATCCCGCGCAGGCTCTACTGGCGTTATAACGAGAAGTCCCAACATGCGATGCGCGACGGGGACATGAAATACCTCAAGATTCGCGAAAATACATTCCTGTTCAACGTGGTCGACGATCCATTGGAGCGCGCCAACCTCAAGAATCGCCAACCGGAGGTGTATCGCCGCCTGGTTCAGGACTACGAAAACTGGAACGCGACCATGTTAGCGGAGACGCCTCGACCCAATGGCGGTTTTACGGCGGATCAGCTCGCCGATCACTTCGGGAACGAGCGCCCAGCGCCTCCGCCTGCCGCAGGACGACAGTAGAAGAGAGTACTGTGTGATGGAGGTACGTATGATCCCAGGGACCGGCCGATCCTCGGCGGTCGAAACCACCCGGAGCGGCCGATTGTCCTGGAGAAAGCGAGCGGGCCCTCGGAGGAAGAAGCCCACTAGCGCTTGAGAGATTCTATCACCACATCGGTTGTAGTCAAAGTTAAATGTCTGGGATTTTACTTTGCGAATCCGCAGACCGGGGTCCGCGATTTCTGCCTTTTGGCATATTGGCTCGCCAAGGCTAGGGTTGGACCTAGTTGTGGTTCACACCACGGACCGGGACAATGGGTTGCCCCGATTCAAGTTGCCACTGTGTAAGCCAAGCTGCCAACAGGACGCCTTTCGTCGACGGCAGAAAAGGCTGCCCAATGCTCACTGGAAAGCGATTTACTCTCTGCAAGGAGACCCTTGCGTTACAAGTCGCGGAAGGCAAGCGCACTGCAGTTCACATCCCGAGCGGTGCAATCATTAAGGTTGTTTCAGGCCCAAAAAACGACGATGGCATAGTCGACGTTCTTTGGGAAGGCCGCACCATCGCCATGTTCCAGGTAGATGTCGAAGCACGCGGAACCGAAGTTACGGATCGCAGTTTAGGGGCCAGTCACTAGGCGTTGGCTGGACGAACCACTACACTTCGCGGTGCCGCATACGGGAGAGTGAATTGAATGAAGGCTGGATTGTGCCCCAGTCCGCCCTAAGGTAATCTGAAGGGCATGAAAACGCTCCACTGGATCCTCCCCACCGGATTGCTGGTTTTGTCCGCGAGCTGGATCCTTTACGCAGCCAAAACCGACGGGTTGACCGTCCTGACCGGAAAACAGGCGTTCAGTAATACGGCTTCGCTCAAGCCCGGCTTGGCCCACAAAATCACTGCCAAGGATCTTCCCAAGCCCGGCGACACACCGTCAGGCAGAAGCGGCGGCGCCGGACCTCGTCCCGCGGACGCGTTTCCGCAGGCACCTGCTGGGTTCAAGGTCAGTATGTACGTTGCTGACGGACTCACCAATCCCCGCCAGATTCGCACGGCCCCCAATGGCGATTATTTTGTCGCCGATACCGGCGGCGGCGTGGTCAGAATATTTCGCGGCATCACTGCCGACGGCAAACCGGAGCAGTCCTCCGAATTCGCCAGGCTGCCCGCCGCGTTCGGAATCAATTTCTATCCGCCCGGTCCGAATCCGCAGTGGGTGTACGTGACCAACACCAGCACGCTGGTGCGATTCCCTTATAAGAATGGAGATCTGAAGGCCACGGGACCGGCCCAGACACTGATTTCCGACATCCCCGCGGGCGGCGGTCACTCCACGCGCGACATCGTTTTCTCTAAAGACGGGAAGAGCCTTTTCCTGGCGGTAGGCTCCGCATCGAACAACAGCGATAATCAAGCCGAGGTTCATCGCGCCAACATTCTGGAGTACACTCCCGACGGCAAGTTCCTGGGAATCTACGCTTCGGGCATTCGGAATCCCGTCGGCCTCGCGATCAATCCTGAAACCGGCGAATTGTGGACCTCGATCAATGAGCGCGACACCTACGGCGACAATCTGGTTCCCGATTATGTCACCCACGTCGAACGCGGCGGATTCTACGGCTGGCCCTGGTTTTATATTGGTGGCAACTACGATCCGGCTCATGAGGGCAAGCATCCCGAGCTGAAGAGCAAAGTGATTGTGCCTGACGTGCTGGTCCAGCCGCACAGCGCGTCTCTGGGAATGGCCTTCTACGACGGAAAACAATTTCCGAAGGAGTATTCGGGCGATGCTTTTGCCGCGGAGCACGGCTCCTGGAACCATGCCGCCGGCTCAGGCCACGAAGTCATCCGTATCCCGCTGGAGAAGGGCCGTTCCAACGGAGTGTATGAGGACTTCCTGACGGGATTCTCGACCAACGGCGTCGTGTGGGGCCGTCCGGTAGGCATCGCCGTGGCAGGCGACGGTTCGCTGCTGGTCACCGACGATGGCGCGAAAGTCATCTGGCGTGTCAGCTACACCGGCAAGTAGTCGCGGTTACAATTCCCGCAAGCGGCGTTCGAGGAAACGGCGCTCGCTTTCATTGCTGACCAGGGCCAGCGCTCGCGTGTAGCTCTTGGCAGCCTCTTCCGTGGACCCGACGCGTCGGAGAAGATCGGCCCGCGCGGCATGCAGCAGGTGATAATTCTCAAGCTCCCCGGCAGCGGCTAGCGCGTCGATTAGTTTTAGCCCGCGCTGGGGGCCATCTACCATCGCGACTGCCACCGCGCGGTTCAACGACACGATGGGAGAAGGCTGCAGGCGTTCGAGAACATCGTAGAGGCGGACGATCTGGCGCCAGTCGGTTTCTTCCGGTCGCGCAGCCTGACAGTGAAGGGCGGCAATCGCCGCTTGCAACGCGAACGGACCCGGACCGCCGCGAAGCGCTTCCTCCACCAGCGGCAACGCCCGCGCGATCTTGCCATGATCCCAACGTGTGCGGTCTTGCTCTTCCAGAACCACCAGATCGCCGGCGTCATCGAGACGGGCGGCTCGGCGAGAATCGTGGAGCAGCATCAGGGCCACCAGACCGGTGGCTTCCGCGGGAGGATGCGGCGAAATCAGCGTCCGGATGAGATTCCCCAGCCGAATTGCCTCGGCGCAAAGATCGGTCCGCACCAAAGTCTTACCGCGAGTGGGCGCGTAGCCTTCGTTGAAGACCAAGTAAATCACAGTGAGAACCGCGTCTATACGCTCCGGCATGTCCAGGGCTCCGGGCACCGCGTACGGAATACCCGCGTCCCGAATTTTACGCTTGGCGCGCACCAGACGTTGTGCCATGGTCGCTTCCGGCACCAGAAACGCACGCGCGATTTCGCCGGTTTCGAGACCGCCCAGAGTACGCAGCGTCAGAGCGACCTGTGCTTCGAGCGCCAGCGCGGGATGGCAGCAGGTGAAGATCAGCCGAAGACGATCGTCGGGAATTTCGGTCGCCTCATAGTCCGGTTGTTGAAAGACTTGGGGAGGTGCATACGACTCCAGCTTCTCTTCCAACCGTTCTCGCCGGCGAATACTATCGATGGCCTTGTGGCGAGCCGTCTGGATGATCCAGGCGCGAGGCGAATCCGGGACACCGGAGGTCCGCCACTGGTCCACGGCAGCCGCAAAGGCTTCTTGCGCCGCGTCTTCAGCTACTTCGAAATCGCCGACCAGCCGGATCAGCGTGGCGAGAATTCGCCCCCAGTCGGAACGCCAGACCGCATCGACGGCTTCATCCGCAGTTGGGTCCGGCCGGGGGGACATGCCCGATTGTAAATATTTTTTCCAGGGCTGTCGATTCCGGCGTGCGCCGTTCGACTTACTGACGGAGGTTCGAATATGAAATACCTACTGTTGATCTACGACGAAGAGAAGAACTTTGAAAAGATGACGGAAGCCGAGATAGGGAAAATGGTGAGCGATTACGGGCAATTCACCCAAGGAATCCAGGCGAGTGGCCACTTCCAGGCGGCAGCTCGGCTGCAACCGACGGCGGCCGCGACCAGTGTTCGGATCCGAGACGGCAAACGGGTGGTCACCGACGGACCCTTCGCGGAAACGCGCGAGCAACTCGGCGGCTACTACCTGATCGAGGCCAAGGATCTGGATGAGGCCATCGGCATCGCGGCGAAGATTCCTTCGGCGCGGCGGGGAACCGTCGAGGTCCGGCCCCAGATGGAAATGGGCGCGCCCGCGGCGGCGTAGCTCGTCAATCCTGAAGTAGCGGCCGGCCTGGAGGCCGGCCCTACCTCATTATTACTGCAGCTTGCAGGAGAAACTCGCCGCGTCGTTGGTGCTTCCGGCGCCCTTGTACACCGCGACTTGCGGATACGCACACAACGGACGAGTCATATCCACGCTGCTACCCGTTACGTGCGATGCGATGATGGCGTCGGGAGCCTGGCCAGCTTCGCGCCAGCGTTCGATCACTCCCATCTTATTGAACTGGTCGGGACCAGGACCGCCGCCGCAATGCGCCATTCCGGGCTCCATGTAAAGTTTGAACCAATCGTCCTGCTTCTTACCCATCTTGTTCAGCACTTCTTTGTAATACAGCACGGTGTGACCCGGCGGGATGCTCGGATCGGCCCAGCCGTGATACAGCAGCAACTTTCCGCCGTGCGCCTTGAAGGCCGATAGATCGTAAGTCAGAACGTCGATGCCCGCCTTGTCGGCCTGCGCTACTTCGGTGTCCAAATCGAAATTGTGCCAGTCGTAGTCTTTGTCCTGGTGGCCCAAAATTCGGATCACGTCCCAAACGCCGCCCGGTCCCGTGGGAACGGTCTTGAGCGATCCAACCTGCAACTCCGTGCCGGGCTCGTAGCCGGTCCAGATGACTTCGCCCTTCTTCGTTTTGACGTCGCCGAATACGATGCGCACCGTTTCCAGCTCGCCTGCGGTCAGGCAAGTGGAACCATCCGCCGCTTTGCACAGTAGCGCCGAGGGATCGTAGTGGCACTTTTCAGGATTACTAATGATGCCGTCCTTCACGCCGTCCAGGGCATCGCAGGAATCCATCACGGCCTTATGCAGCGTGTCGACCTTGGCCTGCGTCAGCGGCGAGTTGTTCTTCATCAACTCTAGCGATCGTTCCACTCCAGCCGCATGCAGATGCACGTGCGGATTCGCGGGAGCGCCCACGGAAGCCGCATCGAAATCCTCGGGGAACTTGGTGATCTCGATCAGCCCCTGCCTTCCGCCCGTGGAACAGCCGTTGTAATAGGAATATTTGGGACCTCTGCCGTAGAACGCCGTGGTGATCAGTTTGGCCTTGACGACGGTTTCATGCATCGCGCGATACGCGAAATCGGTGATCTTCTCAGGGTGGCCGAGCGCGAACATGCCGCCTCCGCCCACGTCATTGGCTCGGTGTCCCGTGTCATTCGATGCGGTCGCGTAGCCTTCGCGCAACGCAGCCGCCATCGCGGGGTAACTCACCGTGCCGGCCCATCCGCCGTTTCCCACCACCTGGAGTTTTCCATTCCAGTTTTCAGTGGGAAGGAATACGGCGGTGTCGATCAGCGAGTCCGACGAAGGCTCGAGCACCATCAAGACACGGCAGTAGGCGGGTACAGGAAGGGGAGCTTGAGGAGCTCGTCCTCCTGCCGCGGGCCCTTTTGCCTGTCCACCTGGGCCGCCGCGCCCACCACGACCTGTCGCCGATCCTTCGGGAGCCGGGAGGACCGGAGTCAGGGTTCCAGTGGGAGCCGCAAAGAGGCCAGCGGGTATGAACTGGATCGATTTGACCGACGCATCGGGAAACGCAAGTTTCAGTTGATCACAGGGAGTCTGTGCAACCGCAAACGCAGCCACAACAGGCAGAACAAAGAGCGCATACAGTCTGGACATCGAGGTCCTCCTCTTACTTTAGTTACTGTACACACAAAACCGCCTTCGTGGGAACGCAAATAACTAAGTAATACTCACGTTCCGTTTTTGCCTTACGCCGTGGGGCTGACGCGCTGGCGCTCCGATTAACGCGTGCCGGGAGGTTGCTGGATCCTGCGTGGTTCGCCGCGTTGTCGGCGGCTGCGCACCAGCTTCGCTCCCGGCTTTCGAACAGCCACGATACACTGATCGCATGTCCACGCTGACAATTCGACAGGCGAAGCCCGAAGACGTGGCAGCCAGCGCCAAGATCTGCTATGAGGCCTTCTACAAGATCAACACCGACCACGGATTTCCGCCGGATCTACCCGTTGTGGAACGCGCCGCCGGTCTGATGTCGACGATGTTCACGCATCCGAGCTTCTACTGCGTCGTCGCCGAGGATGATGGGAGAATCGTCGGCAGCAACTGCATGGACGAACGTTCGCCCATCGCGGGGATCGGGCCCATCACGGTCGATCCGGGAGCGCAGAATCACGGCGTTGGACGGGGTTTGATGCAAGCCGTGCTCAATCGCGCCAGCGCACGGAATTTTCCAGGAGTCCGACTGGTGCAGGCGGCGTTTCACACGCGCTCGCTCTCCTTATATTCGACTTTGGGATTCGACGCGCGCGAGCCGCTTTCGGTGATGCAGGGGCCCGCCATCAAGAAAAAATTAGAGGGGTGCTTGGTGCGTCCCGCGGCGACGGAAGACTTGGACGCTTGCAATCGCGTGTGCATGAAAGTTCACGGACACGATCGCGGCGGCGATCTTGCGGACTCTATCGCTCAGGGGACGGCGGCAGTGGTCGAGCGGCATGGAAGAATTACTGCCTATTGCAGCAGTCTGGCCTTCTTCGGGCACGCCGTGGCCGAGACCAATCTGGATTTGCAGGCGCTGATTGCCGCTGGGGATGCATTCGGCGGGCCGGGAATCCTGGTGCCGACGCGCAATGCGGAGCTGTTCCGGTGGTGCCTGGTGAACGGGCTACGCGTTGTGGAGCCCATGACGCTGATGACTCTCGGGCTGTACAACGAGCCCGCGGGAGCATACTTACCGTCGATTCTGTACTAGATCTTCGTCTTTAGAATATCGACCAGTTCCTGCACTGAAGCCGCGCTCTTGGCGAGCATGCCCTTCTCTTCTTCCGTCAGCTTGATCTGGTAGATCTGTTCGATCCCCTTCGCACCCAGCTTCACCGGTACCCCGACAAAAAGTCCGTCGATACCGTACTCACCTTCGAGATACGCTGCGCAGGGCAGGACCTTCTTCTTGTCCTTGACAATCGATTCGACCATCTCGACCGCCGAGGCTGACGGAGCATAATACGCGCTACCAGTCTTGAGATACTTTACGATCTCCGCACCGCCGTTGCGCGTGCGGTCGACGATCGC
>Ga0105249_10001211_pt1 | contig 22772 bp, 14 predicted proteins | sample KBSS44metaG_FD_81522 | JGI IMG/M metagenome (GOLD analysis project Ga0105249, IMG submission 81522) | Switchgrass rhizosphere microbial communities from Kellogg Biological Station, Michigan, USA - KBS S4-4 metaG | ecosystem: Host-associated > Plants > Roots > Rhizosphere > Soil | place...
CAATCAACACAAGGTCACAGCCATTGAGGAAACATTAAAAAAGACCAGCCTTGAAAACTGGAGCAAGGGACGCCTGGTAAATATTGAACGCAGCCTTCTTATGAATGGAAGGCTTGATGGCCACCTGGTGCAGGGCCATATTGATACTACAGGTACATGTATTGATATAAAGAAAAAAGAAGGTAGCAGTGAATACGAATTTGAATTTCCCAAAAAATTTGCAGCTTCAATTATTGAAAAAGGTTCAATATGTATAAATGGAATAAGTCTTACTGCTTTTGATGTGAAAAAGAAAAGCTTCAAAGTGGCTATTATTCCTTATACATTTGAGCATACCAATATTAGTGAAGTAACAAAAGGAGATAGAGTAAATCTTGAATTCGATATGATTGGGAAATATCTATTCCGTTATGCTGACTTGCAAAAAATTTAAATAGCTATAACCCATGAATTTTCCACCAGGACCAGAAAAAATCAACTTCAGGCTTTTTCTCCTTCCTGTCCTCCCGTTCATTTTTTTCTTTTTTCATAATATAGGTCAGTTCATGGAATTGATTCTTACTTCCAGGGTTCTCATATTATTCGTTCTATATTGTTTATTAGCCTATGTATGTTTCGGACTTATTAAACTATTCATTAAATCTACCTCCTTATCGCTCCTTATCAGCACTCTTATTAACGTAGTTTTTCTTTCTTATGGGCAGATACAGGATGTTCTCTTCAATATCACACCTTTACGTTTATTAAGCAATAGTCTTGTTTTATTGATCATCTGTACAACATTTGTTCTGGCTGTATTTTTTTTAGTTAGAAAAAGGCAAACAAGATTGTTTGCTATCAATCGTTTTTTGGTATTGCTTTTCAGTGTTTTGATTGTATACGAAGCAGGAAGAATTGGATATAAAATAATATCAGGAAAAAGTATATCTGGAATCGTAAAACATACAAAGTCTCATGCACTTGATAATATAAGAACAATAGACAATAAGCTACCCGATATTTATCATATTATATTTGACAGTTACACTAACTATCCTGTAATGAAAGACTACTGGGGATATGATAATGATATTTATAGTTACCTCAATTCAAAAGGTTTTTATACCATGGATTCTGCTACCAGCAATTATAAGTCAACCCCCTTTTCGATTTCATCTATACTAAATTTGGAATATCTTAAAGGAGTAGATCAATTTCTTATTTCTACATCATCCAATTTTTTCCTGGGGCAAAGAATTTATAAAGACAATGCTCTTTATAAATTCTTAAAAAAGAATAATTACCAGTTTTCCATATTTACACAACTTGAAAAAAAGGACATGATGTTGGGTTTAGGCTTTCTAGGTGTCCAGGACCAAACTTATTGGCTGCGGACTCAAACGCTGGAAAGACTTTACCTGAATCCGTGGTCTCTGAATAAATTAAAAGGCAACTCAAATACTCAGCCTGCTTCGGTAATTAAAAGCATGGAAAATTTTACCCAGTATAACGATGAAGCCATTGACCACATACTAAATGATTGCAATAAAACTCCACAGACAAATTCTCCTATTTTCAGTTTTACTCATATTATGCTCCCTCATGATCCTTATGTACACGATGAAAATGGAAATATAATCAAGTCTGTTGGGCCGGGCGGAGTAAATATGCAGGGTTATCTTTCCCAGTTAAAGTATTCGAATAAACTTATCAGACAGATAATAGATTGCCTCTTAAGAGACACATCCCGTAATAAAATAATCATTTTACAAGGTGACCATGGTTACCGGCATTTTTCAAATGCACCGCTTGCAAAACAATATGGGGCATTAAATGCTTTTTATTTTTACAACAAAGATTATTCAGGGTTATATAAAAACATGAGCAATGTAAATACTTACAGGGTCGTCATTAATAAATTCTTTAATGGTAATCTTCCTCTCCTTGAGGACAAAATTGTTCTGATGAAAAAAGAGTGATCCATTTGTGTTTGCTAATGAAAATCGAAATACAACATAGTAATCATTATCCGGCTCTTGATGGACTAAGAGGTGTCGCCATTCTCCTGGTCGTTTTTCTTCACAATTTCCGGTATATGAATTATTTCTTTTTTGGATGGCTTGGCGTAGATCTGTTTTTTGTTCTTTCAGGTTTTTTAATTACAAATATTCTTTTGAATACTCTAGAAAAACCTCATTCCCTTCGTAATTTTTATATCAGAAGGGTATTGCGGATATTTCCATTATACTATCTTATCCTGGTGATCTGCCTGTTTATTATACCTGCTTTACCCGGCATTAACTATGATCTCATTTATTATAAAAATAACCAGATATGGGAGTGGACTTATTTACAAAACTGGCTTTTTATTATTAAAGAACCTTTTGGCACACAGATGCTATTGCATACCTGGTCATTGGCAGTAGAAGAACAGTTTTATCTCATATGGCCACTAACAATTTTATTAATAAAAAGGCCAAAGATTTTATTGACTATTGTATTTGCTATTTTGATATTAGTAGGCATTGCACGATTTATGATATGGACTTTTCATGTAAAAGACCTTGCCTATGCAAGTCTTTATACGTTTACTAGAATTGATGGAATATGTATTGGATGTATCGTAGCTCTGTTAATGAGACTAAACCCACAATTTTTTAAAAAATACACTACGTGGATCGTCTTATTGATGGCAGCTATCAATTTTGGATTTTATTTTATAAATGGGCAGAGATCGTTTACATTACCCTACCTGGCCTTTGCCGGTTATACAACGTTTGCTGTGTTATTTGGTATTCTTGTTTATGAGGCTGTAACCGGTGAAGTAAAATTTATACAGTTATTTTTAAATAATCGGATTCTTAAATTCTTTGGCAAAATATCCTATGGTCTTTATGTATATCACTGGCCGGTGTATATATTATTATTTTCTTTTTTTACGAACCTGCTCATTTCTAAAATGAACATTTCATTCCGAATTGCTGAAATATGCAGCGGGATAATTGTAACCATTACGGGTATCATTATCAGTGTGATCAGTTATCAATATTTTGAAAAACCTTTTCTTAAATTAAAAAACAAGTTTACCTGATAGTAAACAAATACCATTCAGCGCTTATTTCTTACTATTTTTACTTATTATCCCGGCAGCAATTTCTTTTCTTTTAACATATCGCTGTCAAACGTGTTATTAAATTATGTACTCTTTTAAAAACTATATCAATAGAGCGGCTACGTTTCTGAATAACCAATGGTTTCCGGGCAATAAAAAACTGTCCACCTTAATGATCTATGGAACCGATCTCTGTGATTCAGCATGTAAACATTGTCTTATCTGGGCCAAAAGACCCGTCAATTATTTGCCATTTGAAAAAATAAAAGAAATAATGAACAGTCGTTGCGTTACAAAAAGAACAACGATTGGATTGGAGGGCGGCGAATTTTTACTTCATCCTGACGCCATGGACATTCTTGCCTGGTTTAGTAAACATCATCCCAATTTTGATTTACTTACAAATGCATTAAAGCCCGAAAGCGTTATTGAAGCAGTTGAAAAAAGTCCACCCCAACGTTTATTCATTTCTATGGATGGGGATAAAGATTCGTATTTGCACATGAGAGGCAAAGATGGGTATGAAGGTATTATTAATGTATTGGAGAAAACGCATAAGAAAGTTCCGATCAGCCTCATGTTTACCCTATCACCTTATAATGATTTTGACGACATGAAGCATGTTGCAACTGTAGCTAAAAAATACGGGATTGATATGCGGATAGGAGTTTATAATGATATTTCATTTTTTGACACGATTGAATCTGCGCATTTCAACGACATTGGTTCATTAAAGTCCGATAGGGTTCTTTCTTTTAATGAAGCAAAAAAAATGATAGATACAAATCCGAGGCCAACAGAAACATTACTTCCCCCTGCTGTTACCAAAGAGCAATTAATAAAAATAAAAGAAAAGATTCCGGCAATAGCCAAAGAGTTTCCGGAGAACTTTGACTTCCTTGTGCTATATGACGAATGGCGAAAAGGAGGTTTGAAACTTAATTGTTATAGTATCCTGGATAGTCTTGTCATATTGCCAAATGGAGATGTTCCTATTTGTCAAAACCTCAATGTGATGATAGGAAATGTTTTTACAAATACTTTAGATGAAGTATTTAATGGTGCAGTTTCCCAGGAAAAGCAAAAACATTACAGTAAAAATTGCAACGCCTGCTGGATAAATTTTCACAGGAAATATGATGTTATATTATATCGCAGCTTTGAAAAATATTTTGGCCCCTGGGCCACTCGTAAATTACTTGGTCAGTATTGGTGGGAACATGAAAAGAAAAAGAGCTATCGCCAAATCTTTAAATAACCGCTAACAAGTCATCATGCCCAAAAATATTTTGATCGTAGGTGGTAGTTCAGGTCTTGGTAAAAGATTAGCAGAATTATATGTGCGGGACGGTTGTAAGGTAGGTATTATAGCACGCAGAGAAGCCCTTTTAAAGGAAATACAACAACAGTTCCCCTCTAATGTATATATATGCCCTGCTGACATTTGTGATAATTCTATTACTGAAAAAATAAATAATATCATCCATGAAATGAATGGCGTTGATATTATCATTCTTTCGGCGTCCACCGGCGAGATCAATGAAGAGCTGATACCTTCCATTGAAAATGACATCATCAAAATAAATGTGAGAGGATACCTACAGGTGCTCATAGCTGCCTGGCATTACTTTGCGGAAAGAGGCCATGGCCAAATAGCGGGGATTACTTCTATTGCTGCAATAAGGGGAAATAAAATGGCTCCTGCATACAATGCAAGCAAAGCTTTTCAATCAAGTTATCTTGAGGCTTTACGAGTAAAATCAAAATTTAGAAATAGCAATATTAAAATAACAGAACTCATTCCCGGTTTTGTAAGGACCGCAATGGGCAAGGGTGATCGCATGTTCTGGGTTTCATCGGTAGAAAAAGCGGCATGCCAATGTAAAAGAGCAATCGATAAAAAAAGACAAAAAGCCTATATTACAAAAAGATGGTGGTTGATATACCTGCTACTTAAATTTTTACCGATATTCATTTACGATCCGCTTATGAATGCTGCCTGGAAAATGAAACGCAAATCCTAAACCGAACGTTTTGAGGTTATCGTCTTCATCGCTTTTTATTAAAATTTTACGGCCTTATTTTTTTATTGCCTGTATAGGATTATTGGCTTATGCCCCGGTAAGCTTTATGATCAGATCATTAAAGAATGATGTAGTAGCACTTGAATATCCTATCAATTATTTCATGAGTCAATGTATCCATAATGGAGATATCCCTTATTGGTTCAATACATGGGCAATGGGATTTCCATTACAAAGCAATCTTACATGGGGCATTTTCAGTACGCCACAAATGGTTTTTTGCTCGGTTTTTAAATATGATATTTTCATTCTTCATATCGAGCTTATGTTTTTTGTGCTCATGGCTGGCTGGGGCATGTTTTATCTATTGAAAAAATTCTTTATAAAAGATGAAGGGATTGCTCTTATACTTGCCTGCAGTTACATGCTTTCAGGCTTTATTACCGGCTCGGGACAATGGATGCTATATATAAGCGCAGCAGCTTTTATTCCTTTTGTGCTAAGCTCGTTGATACAATTATTGCGTAATCCTTCTTTTAAACATGCCATGTTATTTGCAGTGGTATACTTCATGATGTTTACTAGTGTATATGCTGCTTTTAACATCATCACCACTTATTGTCTATTCATCTTTACAATCTGGCATTTATTAAATCCCGGCATTGAAAAAAGTAAAAGGATCGGTCAACTTAAATATCTTGGCCTTGCCTTAATCATCACCAGCCTGTTTTGTTTACCATGTATTCTTTCAACAATTGAATTATTACAATACATGAGCAGGGGTAAACCTCTTTCTGCAAACACAAATTTTTTTAATTCTAATTATCTGCCTCTTTCAGGTATAAGCTCCATGCTTCTTCCTTTTTCTTCTGTAAAAATGCGTTTACCCAATACAGAAGGAACAATGTTTAATTCCTATGCAGGATTATTTACTCTTTTGACATTGCCAGTTGCAATTGCCCAAACTATTAAAGAAAAAAATCGTACTGCATTAGCTATTGCATTAGTAGCCCTATTGTTTTTGCTCATCTCCTTTGGCTCAATATTACCGGTAAGAAATGCTTTAAACATTTTGCCAGGCTTTTCTTATTTCCGCAATCCCGGCTTGTTTCGGCTTTACTTTATTTTCTTTTTGATCATTTATATAGCAATAGCATTTCGCAACTTTTCCTGGAAAGAAATTTTCGATTTAAATCAGGCTGTTTTTCCCCGGCATCTTAGATTGGGTTTTTTTATTCTATTACTATTTTGTCTGGTCGCCTTAGTACTTCATTTTTCTGATGGTAAAAACCTTTCTTTTTCAAGCCTGCAGGGGCTAATAAAAAACATATCCTATCCACAAACAGTATTTATAAATGCATTAATTCAAATTGTTTTTCTAGTTACTATTTTCTTATTCACTTCCATCGCTAAATATAAATTGGCAAAAATTTTTATTATTGGTGAACTTATTGTCAATACTCTATTCTGCACTCCCTATTTCACCGTAAGCAGTTATTCGTTGCCTGAGGTGAATAATATACTTCATTCAGTAAAAGGTTTTCCAGTACAAAAACAAAAAGTGAATGAGGCTGCTGCTATTTATAGAGATGAAAAAGGAAATGAATGGGCCAATGTAAATATTTTTCATAAAGAGGTTTCGGTAAACGAATCATACAGAGGGCCGCTGGTATTAAAAAACTTTTCGAAATTCGCAGATGATAGTTCGGTAGCAAAAAAGGTATTTGATCATGCACTTCTTTTTCCTGGTGATTCTACTGACAATAAGAATGAAATCAAACTCATTCTTCAAAGGCCAACCCATATCAAAATAGAAGTTATTGCAACAGAAGCTACATCGGTAACCGTAATGCAGAACTATTTTCCCGGATGGAAAGTTTACTATAATGATAAGAAGCTGGAATTAGTTAAGAACAATAAACCCGGCATGTCTGTTAATATACCCGCTGGAAAAGGAACTATCGATTTCATTTTTAGCAAAAGATCTGTTTGGGTCACCGCTCTTTTACTTCATCTTATAGTTATATGTTTTCTTTTTATTTATATATATCAAATAATAAAGGGCAAACTCAGATCTTCTTTCCCTTCATTGCAAAACCAATAGCTTCATCCATCAACCTCTCAGCATAAGGCCTTGAAATTTCATTAAGCTTTTCAATAGCAGTATGAATTTCATCCTTATTGCCTGTTCCAAGTATCTTATTTAATTCTTCTATTGCATTTTTAGTTAACGTTTGTTCTTCTGAAGAAAGAAACAACTTGTTTTTCTCAATAAACTTTTGTGTTGTATCTATAAGGAGCTTTGCTTCTGTTTGCGCCTCTACCAATGCCCTTGTTTGTATATCATCTTTCGCATGTGTAATAGAATCAAGAAGCATTTTTTCCACTTCCTTATCAGTGAGACCATATTGAGGTTGCACCTCGATTGTTTGTTCAACACCGCTTCGCAATTCTTTTGCTTTTACTACTAATATCCCATCTGCATTTACCAAAAAAGAGATTTCGACCTTTGGCAATCCGGCTGGCATACCTGGTATACCTCTAAGATCAAACTCGGCGAGCTTCCTGTTATCATGAACAATATCTCTTTCTCCCTGGTATATGGCTATCTTCATACTTCCCTGTCCGTCTTTCTGAGTGGTATATTGCCTTGCAGCTTTGGCAGGTATTTTTGAATTACGGGGAATGAGAACATCCATTAATGCCCCCATTGTTTCTATACCTAATGAAAGCGGAGTAATATCAAGCAATAAAAAATCTTTATTGTTACCTGCTAAAATATCTGCCTGCACTGCAGCACCTAATGCCACTACCTCATCGGGGTTCATAGAATCATGAAGTTCCCTTCCAAAAAAATTTCTTACTTCACTTTTCACCAATGGTACTCTTGTTGATCCTCCCACCATCACCACTTCATCAATATCCTTTGTCGTAATTTGTGCATCCTGCAATGCATTTTTACAGCATTGAATAGTGATCTCAACAAATGACCTGATCAGTTCTTCAAATTTTTCTCTGCTTAGAGAAACTTTATGTTCCACAACTTCTCCCTCAAAAAAATCATGTGTGCTTAAATATTTTTTTGCTTCTTCTGCCTGTAATCTCATTTGCTGTGCCAGTTCTTTATGAATGATCAATTCATATTCTGAAATACCCAAATCATCTGCCCAGTACTTTACAATTGATCTGTCAAAATCATCACCACCTAAATAAGTATCGCCATTTGTTGAAAGCACTTCAAATATTCCGTTTGCAATTCTAAGAATAGAAATATCAAATGTGCCGCCTCCGAGATCATATATAGCAATTGATTTGATCTCATCTTTACTTAACCCAAGACCATAAGCTAGCGCAGCCGCAGTTGGTTCATTTACGATTCGCAAAACATCAAGTCCCGCAAGCTTTCCGGCGTCCCTTGTAGCCTGGCGCTGAGCATCATTAAAATAAGCAGGCACGGTAATTACAGCTTTCGTTACCGGTGTCTTTAATATATGTTCAGCTCTTTTTTTTAATTCTTTTAAAATAAATGAAGACAATTCCACCGGAGAATAAAATTTATCGCCAACCTGGATCTTTACAAGACTTTCGGTATTATCATCAATGATCTTATAAGTAAAAAAAGAGGTATGCTCCCGAACATCATTATAAGATTTGCCCATTAATCTTTTCACAGAAAAAATAGTATTCTGTGGTTCTAACACAAGGTATTGTTTTGCTTCATCTCCAACGGTAATACCTTCACCCTTATCAAAATGAAGTATCGAAGGCACTAAAGCATTCCCGTCATATTCTTTTAGAATTACCGGCTTCTTATTTTCGGGGTGAATGATCGCAACAAGACTATTCGTCGTTCCGAGATCAATTCCCACGATCATTTCCTGTTGCTGCAAGCTGCCTGTGGCTATATTGATACCGATCTTTGCCATAACTGCAAAAATAAAGCTTAAACTCTTCATTGATTTACGGAGTTGGTAAAACAAAAAGCGGCCTCAATAGGCCGCTTTTAAATTTTTATTCGAAAGAAATTTATCGCATTAAATACATTTTACCATATCCTTTATTGAAGTATTTGTCTGTATTATTTTCATCCGTGCTATACTTATCAAGCGACTTACCATTCAGATTCGTAACTACACGATAAAGATAAATGCCATTTGCAAGTTTTTGACCATATTGATCTGTTCCATCCCATTTGAATTCAGTAATATTTCTTCCAATATGTAATGGCCCAAGTTCATCTTTTGTAATCTCTCTTACTATTTTACCGGTAATAGTCATAATCTCCACTTTTATATTTTGTGGTACCTGGCTACCCGTAATTGTAAATACAAATGCCGTTGATGATGTAAATGGATTTGGATAGTTAAGCATATTAGAGATCATCGGCTTGTTGATTACATCAAATGCTACACGATATTCAATGGCGCCGGCGGTGTTCCCGCTTTTATCTTTTCCTGTAACGAGGAGTTCATATTCACCATCTGCAAGCAGGTATGGTTTAAAATTGACGGTTGCAGTATTATCGGGATTAGGAGCCTGCCCCGCTGCTGTAAAACGTAAGGTATCATTATTGAAATAAAATCTTCTTGTACTTCCATTGGGGTATCTTAATTGCAAAGTAAGAAGTGATGTATCATCAAGAACCGCCCATTTAGTTTCGTCTTTAAGTTTTATAACAATATCAGGCTTTGAAGAAACAAGATCCCGGTTCAAAATATGTACTCCATCAAAAGTAACGTCCAGCAATGGATTGAGACTATCTGCCTTTACAACAAAGTTTCTATAAGCAAAATTATTAAAATGAAATTGTTCCGGTTGGTCATCATCGGGATTAGCTTCTACGTAAAGTGTGTTAATGCCTGCAAGCGAACCGGTATTGATCACTGATGCAATATTTAATGTATCAAGCGGAGAATTTCCCATCGCGGATATGGGTCTTCTCCTGGAAAGAGGAATTATATGAACAACATTATTCTTGTCCGTAACCGTCATTTTTATTTTCAGACTATCAAAAGAAGTGTTACTAATATTTTTAAAAGCTACTTTGAAATCAAGAGGTTCACCGGCTTCCAAAGTATCTTTCATTTTAAGATAGATATTTGGTGCAATTGCCCCTTCAGGAACAGGCTGATAAGTTACCCGCCAGTAATTAAGCTGGTAAGGAGTAAGATTTACTGAATCTATATTTCTCATCCTTAATTTTAAATAAGGATATGCATCAATATTCAGACAGGAAAGGCAATAATCCTGTTGTGTAGTATCAATACCGGCTGCTAATACAGTTTCATTACCCGATTGATCGATACCAATAATGTCAATTGTTGGATGATCACCGCCTAAGGTTTCTTTTGGATTGCCTGCCCAATAAAGTCTTTTCCATGCTTTAGCCGGACCAAATACAGGGGAAGTAATATATCCAAGGGTGTCTAAAAATTTTACGTTTTTCGTTAGAGAAATAACATCAAACATGCCATTTGACACAGCTGAGACAGGAATAAATCCATTGTCTCCTTTTCTGTATATGTGTATAAATGATCTTCTTGTATAGAATGAATCAAGTTGATCAAAACCTACAGCCTTTAATTTATGATAAAGTGAATTGTTAGAACCATATAATAATGTATCTGCTTCCCAATCATTGATAAATCCGCTTGCCTGCCCGCTGTTGAGAATATTTCTTACCACAACAATAGAACCGTTAGGTATAGAATCCATGAAATCCATAGCAAGTTTCCTGCTGCCAGAATTCATATAAGTGTATTCAAAATTCCATTGGCGGCTTGGCTGGCAAGGTAAAGCACTTCCGTATTGACCAGTAAGATTTTTCTTCGGTACAAATTTTAAAGGATCAAAAACATTAAATATAAGTGAGTATCCTACGCAGGCACTTCTTATATATGGATCACCGTCGGGTGAAACAATAAGGTCACCTTCCTGACTTGTTGCAATGCCAAAAACTCCATTTTTCGCATATATAAAGTGCGCCACGGAATCAAATTTCCAATTTCTATCCTGCCCATCCAGCATGATCCTTTGTTTATCTGTTTTGTCCTGTTGAAAATAATGTGACTGATTAAAGCCATCTTCACTATTTGTAAGATAAATAAATGAAGCATTGTTCCAGTTTGGAGTACCTGTTGTAGGTATTGCGGCAACCCTCCAATAATAAACAGTTCCATCGACAAATGTAATGCCCGGATCAAAATCGATCAACCCTCCAACTGAGTTAACAGTACGGGTAACCTTAAGAGAGGAATTGAATAGTTCTGTCGTATCAATTTCCATTTTATACTGCTTGTCAGTAGCAAAAGGGTTTGCAGTGGACGCAGTCAGTTTTATTGACTGTTTATTGACTATTCCATAGTTTAATGGATAAACAGGTCTGGCCTCATCTTCAAAAACATAAACATCTTTTGTAATGGTATTATTGGTTTCGTATAATTCATCTACGTCATTATCTGCATCAACTGTGATTGTTATTTTATTCAGTCCTTTATCTCTTGCCGGCTTCACAGAAATATTATAGGAAAGGGAATCAATAAGCCGTATACCTGAAATGGTATCTCTTTGTATTTCTGGCATGGTGAGCCCGGGGGATGTACGTTTAATTTCAATTACTATCTTTTTATTAATAGCATTCCCAATGTTCATAAATTTGGCATGCACCTTAAAGCTTGTATCTGCAACTGAAACAAAAGATGGTGAAGTTTCCACTAATTGGTCTTCTATTACATAATCTGGCTTTGTAAAATTATTAAGCTTAATTGCCGGATCACCATTCAATGTAGCCTGTTCACATTGCATACGGGCATAGTAATCATTCTGCGTTTTGATATTAAATGTTTGGGTTTGTCCTTCAATCATGATCTCACCAAGTGAATGACCATATTTAGTAGTAGAAGCGGCAAGATAAGTTTGACTATTCAATACATCTAGGTAATGAACAATTCCAAAATGAGTGCTGGCTATACAACCAACACCGCCTCTTTGAGGAGTGAGTATATATTTTTCTGAGATCGTTTCAAGTGTTTGAAGACGGGCAAGATTAAAGTTGAAAAAATTTCCGGCATTACATCCTAATAGAATAAAAACCGGGTATTTTCCGGGATTATTGTAGTTTAATGGATTGTCCATGTTAAACGCCATCGAAGTCGAAGAAGAGTGTCCGAAATAAGTAACTAATCCTGCTCCTTCCTGAAATACATCCTGCAATCTGCTATTGGAAGTTTGATCAATGGCTTCTGGTGTACTTTTAGAGAAAGTGTGAACCTTACCACCATACAATGTATCTGAAATAATGGTTTTATAGTTAGCCATATAACCATCAAGCAACGTTCCAAGGTTCTCATCGCTGGCACCTACAACATGTATCACGTTTTTCATCCAGGCTTTATCCTGTATTAAAGGGGACGATATTGCCTGTACTTGTTCATATTGTTTAACCTTGGTCAAATATATGTTCACTTCATCGCCAGATATAACTGATAAACGACCAATGGGCACTTTAGGGATCTGGTCAAGCCCCGGTTCTGCTGCCAATAAATTATCGGAAGCCGGTTCGCCAAATGTCGGGACAAGGCAAAGCTTTTCAATGTTGGGGTTACTTTCCAAACCGCGGTATTGTCCATAGTTAACTCCTTTACCAATAAGAAAAACATCCCTGATCGGAACAGTTGTAAAATTCGTACGGGCCCATCGTATAAAATTTCGTATAGCTAAAGGATGTTTTTTTATGCCCAATCCAAATTGATCGACCAATTCATCTATTAAATAAATTTTTGCATCGTACCCACCGCCGCTTGCAGAATTGCGATAAGCCCGGTAATCTTCAACAGGATTATTACCAATGGTGCTGCTTGTTAACTGAGGATGTGATATGATCAAATAATTACCCTGGTTTGCCAGTAGGCTGAAATTGGTAAAGTTGCGTTGTTGAAACGAAGTAACATCTTTGATGCTTGCTGGTTCTTCATTTACTAATATAAGTTTTCTTTCTGAGGAAGATGGAAGCAAAGCTATTTTAATTAAGGCAGGATTACTTATATCAGCTACATACCTTTTACCGTTTGTAAGATCATACAGTACAGGTGCAACCGCACCATAATTGAAATTGGATATTTCAAGATAATTGCCACTGCCGTTTGCAGGTAATTGAAAAGAAAAGCTTTTTGTATTGTCAAAATCGAATGTGCGTGGATAAATGAGTTCATCCTGTGCTACAACCATTCTATCATAAGCTATAGGACTATTGTTGGTTATCTCAATGCTGGCAGTGCCGCCGCTTATTTTTGATAAAAACCCCGATGAACTCCCTTTTATATAATCAAAGAAATCCATTGCCTGGTTTATGATCGTATCGCCGTTTAATTTTACTACTATATTGCGCTGATTAAGCGCAGTGCCGGATGCATTGATCTTATAAGTGGCTTCAGGAGCACCCGGACCTGTATAGACATTTAGATTATTAAAAGTATAATTAAGCATGACATAGGCCGAAGGTGTGGGTAGTGAATATATCTCTGGAGACGTAAATCCCTCCCCCACATCATATGCAGATGAGTAAACGTATTCTCCTACAACTGCAGCATATCCCCTGTTTAAGAAAGATCTATTATAATTTCCTTTTGTGTACATGAAATAAGGTTCAGGAGCAAGCAAGTTACCGGCTACATCATTGATCGTCGGCTCAAGGCGAAGATTAGTGCCTGATGTATTTACTGTAAGGAAAAAGGCTGCTGTATCTGTTTGCAAACTCCATTTATCATTTAATTGATGAGCCGGAATTCTATACAAAATATTATCAGGTTTACCATCATTCATTTCTCCCCAGAATTCTATGTAATCGCTGCTTCCAAATGCCCCGGTTTGAACGGTAGTATATAAAGGAACCTCTTTACCATTTCTCCACAGTTGAAATTGTTCTGCTGGTGTGCTTCCCAATCCTATTGAAGTGAGTGTTGCCTGGCTGATCCGATATAAGCCTGTAGCTCCTACTTTAAATTTATAATAAGTATTGTTGTAATTGATCCATTCATTATTGTATGGCTGCGCTAGCAGATTGCAATTCTGAGATGCAATCATACCTGCAATAATCAATACTTTAAGTAAAAAACGTTTCATAGTTAAAGTTTATAGGTCTTACGGATCAGTCTTTTTTCTTTTTGTCATTTACAAGGTTTACTCTCAAAGAAAAAACATGAGTAAATAATGGGTTCGATTGATTAGCCAGGTTTGTAAATGCATAATCAATCGTTACATTCTGAATACGAAAACCAGCTCCGGCACTTGGCTGATATATCCAAACTTTCTTTTGATTCAATGTGTCCCCATCTGCTAATGCTTTTTGAAAATTATTTATACCGGCACGTAAAAAGAATACATTGTTCACATTCAATTCTAGCCCAAGTTTGGGATCTGCACTCACAGGATCAGCGCTAATCAAAGTATTACGCTGGCCATCGAATGTCAAATCAACATTTGCTTCTGCAAGTAAACTTGTTTTTTTGCTTAATTTAAAATCACGTGCCACCCCTAAGATCAATCTTGGAGCAGTTTGCTCGGTTGATTTAACAGGTATATCATTATTGGTGAGATATAAAACTTGTTTTTCTTTTTCAGTAAATGTAAATGACCATGAATTGAAAGTAGTAGTGATATCACGGGCAGCAATTCCAAATTTCCATTTATTATGAATGATCTGAAGGCCTGCGTCCAAACCAAATCCCCATGCCTTGGCAAACTTGCCGACATTTCGATGAATCACTTTTGCATTTAATCCGAAATGAACATTCTTATTTGTACTTTCCTTTAATTTTTGCGCATAAGAAATCAGGAAGGCATAATCCGCAGAGGAAAAAGATTGGATATTGTTATAATTAATAGAACCATCGGGTTCCACAAGAAATAAAGTATTCATTATGTCATCTACAGCAAAACGCAACCCCGTAATTCCAATTACTCTTTTATTATTTACAGTAGGAAATACAAGACTTGCATAATCATATTTGCCAATGCCGGCAAAATATTCAGCATGCATTAAGTTCAATTGGGGATGATCTTTTACTCCTACTAATCCGGCAGGGTTCCAATACCCAGCGGTTCCATCATTTACTGACGCAACCTGTGAACTACCCATAGCAAGACCACGAGCACCTGCTCCGATGTTTAAAAATTCATTAGAATATTTTCTGAATTGTGCGGTAGCGGACAGACAGAGAATAGTTGTAAATAGGGTTAGGTATAAAGTGGATGGTTTCATTCGGACAATTTTCAATAAGCGTTTGAATAAGACAGTATTTCATAGGGGCGGGCTGCTTGTAAATTTACTCTTTAAGGCTCTAAATACATAGCTATAAAAGAGAAAAAGAGTAGCTACTGAAAACGAGTGGCTTAGAAAAATATTGCACCAAACTGTTGCCAATATCTTTCTGCCTTACTTTTGCTGCCAATCACAGGTTTTTACTATGAATTTTATAGCAGAATTACGATGGAGAGGAATGCTGCAGGATATAATGCCCGGCACTGAAGAACAACTTTCAAAGGAAATGACCACGGCTTATATCGGCTTTGATCCCACTGCCGACTCATTACATGTAGGTAGCCTGGTACAAATCATGATATTAAAACATTTCCAAAGAACCGGTCACCAGCCTATTGTTTTAATTGGTGGCGCAACAGGGATGATCGGCGATCCGTCTGGAAAAAAAGAAGAAAGAAAGCTGTTAACCGAAGAAGAAGTAAATCATAATGCAGCATCTATCCGAAAACAATTATCAAGGTTTCTTGATTTTGATAATGGCGCCAACGCTGCATTGATGGTAAACAATGCTGACTGGTTTAAAGGAATTACTACCATTGAATTTTTACGTGATGCCGGGAAATATCTTACAGTAAGTTATTTGCTTAACAAAGGCTTTATTAAAGATCGCCTGGCCCAGGAACAGGACATCTCATTTACTGAATTCAATTATATATTGATGCAAGCGTATGATTTTATGTGGCTATACCAACATAAAAATTGCAAACTTCAAATGGGTGGGTCTGATCAGTGGGGAAATATAACAGCTGGCACTGAGCTGATCAGAAAAAAGCTTCGTGGCGACGCATTTGGAATTACCTGCAAATTATTGACAAAAGCTGATGGTGGAAAATTCGGTAAAACCGAAGAAGGAAATATATGGCTTGATCCTGCAAGAACATCTCCCTATCAGTTTTATCAATTCTGGCTAAATGCAAGTGATGAGGATGCAGAGAAGTGGATAAAGATCTTTACATTTCTTTCACAAGATGCTGTTAAGATACTTATCCATGAGCATAATACAGACCCTTCAGCAAGAGTTTTACAAAAAACATTAGCGCAGGAAATAACAGTCTTTGTTCATGGAAAAGAAGAATATGAAAAAGCAGTTGAAACGACAGCAAAATTATTCTCTAATCAAAATGCACCTGCTGAAAGCTTAAGCATAGAAGACCTTGAAGGAATGAATGGAGTTGTAAAATCCGATTTTGCAAAAGAAAAAATTAAAGCAGGTATTGATATAGTTTCATTTCTGGCAGAATCAAATATTTTTTCAAGCAAAGGCGACGCAAGAAAAACTATACAGGGTGGTGGAGTAAGTATTAACAGGAAGAAGGTTGATAATGTACAATTGGCAATTGACAATTCATTGCTGCTTCACAATAAATATATACTGGTACAGAAAGGGAAAAAGAATTATTTCCTGGTTCATATTATTTAAGCATATTGATCTTGTCTTCTAGACATCACTATGAAAAAAGTCTATTTCATAAGCGGCCTAGGAGCTGATAAAAGAGTATTTTCTTTTCTTGACCTTTCATTTTGCGAGCCTATTTTCATTGAATGGATAACTCCTTTAAAAAAGGAGTCTTTAGAAAGTTATGCATTGAGATTAAGTAAAAATATTCCTGAAATTAATCCCACAATTGTTGGAATTTCTTTTGGCGGAATGCTTGCGACTGAAATTGCAAAAGCTAATCCTGATATTAAAGCGATTATTATTTCCAGTAATAAGACCAGTGCTGAATTACCTAACCTATTTCGGATAGGAAAGTATTTGCCAGTTTATCGATGGCTACCTGATTTTTTATTAAAGCAAATTGCGTTATCATTTAAATGGGTTTTAGGAGGAAAAGGAAATACTCAAAAAAAATTACTTCGGCAGATTATTAATGATACCGACATAAGTTTTCTAAAATGGGCTATCAGGGCCATATTAAATTGGAAAAACAACCAAATACCTGATAATTTGATTCATGTTCATGGATCAGCAGACAAACTATTACCTATTAGGTTAGTAAAACCAAATTACAGAATTGAAGATGGCTCTCATGTAATGCCTATGGATAAAACTGAAGAAATAGCAATTTTATTAAAGCAATTAATTTAACCCCTTTATTGCTTTCCACATTTCATCCGCCACGAGTTGATTTCCTTTTGCATTTAAATGAACACGGTCAGTGGTAAGAATTCCCCTGTCTTTGTTATCAGGGTTATTTTTGAGATTATAATCGAGAAAAGTTTTTCGCAAATCGACTAATGGCAAATTATTATTTGCTGCAATCCGGCGGAGGATATTGCAATACTGATTCATGTCGCCGTCTTGTTGATTGCTGAAATCGGTCTTCTCTCCTATTACAGCAGCTGTGCAAAGAATAACTTTAATATTCCTGTCTTTTAATTTTTTAATGATAGCATTATAAAATCTTTCAAATTTATCGGCATCTGTACCCGTTCCTGAAGTTGCTTTATGCCATACATCATTTACTCCGATATAAATAAGAACAATGTCAGGATTTTTCATCAGCACATCACTATCCATTCGCAGATAAAGATCATATGTTTTGTCGCCTCCCACACCAGCCCCTATAAATTCATATTGATCAGATTTGTTTTCCAACTTGCACATACTATCTATCCGGGTAACATATCCACCCGGCCGAACACCCTGCTGTGTAATTGAATCACCAAAGAATATAACTTTTGATCTTTTTTGAGGTATAAAAGCAAACAAGAGTAGTATTGGAGCTAATGAAAGAATTCTTTTCATACTGGCAATTTGTATCGAATATAGAAACTTTGTTTTATAAAGAGCTTATCTATCTTCATTCCGACTGTGAACTGTGAACTCTTAACTCTGACTCTAACCTCTCAATCACTCCACATCCACTTGTTTCTTTATCACAGCACCTTCATTCGCTTCAGGAATAAATTTTCTTTCTTTTATCAGGTACCCATTACCCTTTTCACAAAAATGAACTTTCATATTTTCTATACTCACCGGGTTGCCATCAGGAATATCAGCAATATTAGAATGCATTATATCATGTCCATCAATGATCACCACCAACCCGCTGCCGATAGCTTCCATTTTATTTTCTTCTGTGATCAGCATCCCTGTATCCTCACCTAAGCCTATACCGATACACCCGGGATTGCTTGCTACAGCCTGCGCCAATCTTCCAAACCTGCCTCTTTTCTCAAAATGTGAATCAATAATGATCGAACTGATAAAACTAAGGCCTGTGGTCAATTTCACTTCACCTTTTAAATGAGCTTTTGCGGCGTTGCCTTCATAGATCATCACACTGCTCATGGCCATAGCGCCGGCGCTGGTTCCTGCAATCAAAAAATCTTCATCTCTATATCTTCTTTTTAATATGGAAAGAAATTCTGTTCCTCCATCTGTAGCGCTAAGCCGCAATTGATTACCCCCGGTAAACATCACCGCATCACAATGACGTATTCTTTCAATGTATTTATCATTCATTGCATCCTGTCTTGTGCGGATATGCATCACACCAACATTAGTACAGCCTGCCTTTCCGAATGCATTCAAATAATTTTCTCCCACTTCATACGGTATCATGGAAGCAGTAGTAATGATCTCTATCCTTGCAGAAGGGCCACCAGCTTCCTGTACAACCCGGCGTAAAATGCCGAGCTCAAAAAAATTCAGATTACTTCGGTGTATTTCTCCGGTTTCAAGATTGGTGCCTTTATCTTCTGCACCGCCAACAGCTATAAGTTTTCCCTTAGGATGACTCATTCATTCGGGTTTGATTATCGACAAATGTAACAGAAAAACAATTTAACGGAAAGGTAATACACGGCAGTATGTGGATATGTGGAGAAAGAAATAAGACTAATTGTTATTACATATAATTCTGGCAGAAGTGATTATTATTTTCCCGGCTGCAATGCTACTATCATCGTCTCTTGCGTCGCACTCTTCAACTTTCTGTTCGCTATTCAGCTTGTTTCGAAAGTTTTTGTTTAATAAAATATACACCAACCCCGGCAATTGCAATAAGACCGCCATACAAAGCAAACCGATTATGATAAAGAAGAAATATCCAAATAGCAATAGATAAAATAACCGGCAAAGGATATAACCACATTTTAAACGGAAGATCTTTAGATCCTATTCTTCGTCGTAATAATACAACTCCAGCAGACTGTGCAATGAATTGTACCACTATCCGCATAGCAAGTATGGCTATAATTACATCTGACAGTTTCATAAATAAACTAAAGATCAAACCCAAAACACATAGAATGATTAAAGAAACATAAGGAAAATTTTTTGCAGGATGCAGTTTGCCAAATATGGTAAAAAAGTTTCCATCAACAGCAGCTGCATACGGTACCCTGGAATATCCAAGTATTACAGCAAACAAAGAAGACATTGCAATACATAAGATCAAAATAGTAACAACAATAGCAGCCTGGTGGCCATATATATTTTCCATAAAAGTGCTGACAAGATATTTATCTTTTGCTTTTACTGTTTGCCAGGACACAACACTCATTATGCTGATGTTCATTAAAAGATATAATATAGCAATGCCTGCAATAGAAATAAAAATACTTCTTGGAATATTTACTTCGGGTCTTTTTATTTCACCGCCGAGATGACACACATTATAATAACCAAGATAAGTATATACAGTTTTGATTGACCCCTGCGCTACTGCAGCCCAAAAGGCAAAGCTGAAGAAAGATTCATTTCCTTCCGGCCATATTTTTATTGCATGGTGCTGATGTGATAACCCGCTTACAATGATCCAGGCAATAGTAAGAATAACAATAGAGCCAAAAACAACTGATATTTTCCCGATAGCCTCAATTCGCCGGTATAATAAAATAAATACAATAATGATCAGGCCGGCTGAAACTAATTTTTGTTGCCATATATTAAGATCAACGAGATAAGTAAAGTATTGTGCAAATCCAATAGCCGCGGAAGCTACCACCAATGGTGCCTGTGTAGATGTTTGCCATACAAATAAAAAGCTCATCAGCCTGCCGCCTTTTTCTCCATAAGCAATGCGATGAAAATTGTAAGTACCTCCTGCCAATGGATATTTTGCGCCCAGCTCACTCCATATCATTCCATCTACAAAAGCAGTAAAAGCTCCAAATATCCATGCCCAGATAAATAAACCATTATTGAATTGAGCCACTACAAACGGCATAACAACAAACGGCCCAATGCCCACCATATCTATCATATTGATAGAAGTGGCTTGCAGCAGATTTATCTTTCGGTTAGTAAGTGGTGTGGACAAGTAAGTTTATTATTTTCAGTTGATTGTTTGCCTCATTAACTTTTTGCAAATACAGTTATACCTTCTACTAACAAATCAAGATTCTTTATTGTTGTATAGACATTAGGTGTCACTCTCACACCCTTGATATTCTCCCATTCAATACCAACAGTATGAATTTTGTACTTATCTAATAAGAAAGAATCAAGTTCTCCGGGCTTCTTTCCTTCAATACCGACATTGCCAATAGCACAACCCCATTTTGGATCCAATGACGTATTGATCTTTAGTTTGGGAATGTCTTTTACTTTTTCCATCCAATAGTTTTTCAAATAATGCAATCGCTTTTCCTTTCGTTCACTGCCGATCATATCATGAAATTCTAATGCCTTTGCAATTGCTTGTTCAATAAAGAATGGTCGTGTGCCAAGATTCTCAAATTTTCTTATGTCATCTTTCAATGGATCATCGGTGGTAGCAAACAAAGGATAAATGTTTTTGATCTTATCTTTTTTTACATACAACATGCCACTGCCGATAGGTGCATATAACCATTTGTGAAGACTGGCAGCAAAATAATCCGCATCAAGGTCGGGGATTTTAAAATTAAAATGAGCAAAACTGTGCGCCCCATCCACTATCACTTCAATCCCTCTTTTGTGTGCTTCCTGTGCAATTTTCTTTACAGGTAATATTTGCCCGTTCCAGTTAATGATATGTGTGATATGTACAACTTTTGTTTTGGAAGTAAATGCTTTTACATATTGATTAACCAAATAGTTTTCATCTTCACTCGGTAAATCAAGATTGATCCATGTCATTTTTATTTTATCCCGATGCTCACGCTGCTTATAAGCATTTATCATATTTGGATAATCCTGCTTTGCTGCTACAATTTCATCACCGGCTTTCAATTGCAAACCGAATATCACTGTTTCCAATCCTTCTGATGAATTGCGGTTGATAGCAATTTCTTCGGCATCACATCCAGCCAATGTTGCCAGGTTTTTTCTTAATGGTTCCCTCCCCTGGTCCAATATTCGCCACATATAATAACTCGGCGCTTCATTGCTGTAGTCATAATACCGCTTCATAGCTTCCTGCACAGTTTTTGGAGCAGGAGATACACCACCATTGTTGAGATTGATCAAATAAGGAGATGCTGTAAATGATTGCTGAATGTAATACCAGAAATCTTCTTCGTTAGCAAGATCAATGGCTGATATTTCCCTGGCATTGTGCAAGGCTCTTTCAAGATTCTTTGCCCATCCAGGTTGAGTAAGTGATGAAAAAAATGCTGTTGCGGAAAACGTTCCGGCCTTTTGTAAAAAATTTCGGCGGTTAGCTACTGGCATAATGAATAGTTTTCTCATACTAAAAGTACTGAAAAGGTTTTCGGGATAATGAAGTAATGTAAATACGGTGTTGATGTATTTGTCCAATAGAATTGCTGCAGTTGAACGGAGCGTCGCAAGGAACGATGAGCAGAATTACTGTTGTTGGCTACATTAAATAAAAAAACTAACTTCCTTTCTTAAGAAAATGATCTATGAAGATACTTGAGATAAAAGCATTGAAGGGACCTAATTACTGGAGTGTTCGGCGTCCGAAGCTTATACAAATGAAGCTTGATCTTGAAGAGATGGAAGAAAGACCGACACATTCTATTCCTGGCTTTTTAAAAAGGCTGCAAAAACTGATACCTACATTATATGAGCACCATTGCAGTGAAGATGAACCGGGTGGTTTTTTTCAAAGAGTGAAAGAAGGCACATGGATGGGACATGTGATAGAGCATATCGCATTGGAGATACAAACACTTGCGGGAATGGATACCGGTTTTGGACGAACCAGGAGTGTTGCCGGCTCGCCGGGTGTTTATTATGTTGTATTCAGTTATATAGAGGAAGATGCAGGTACCTATGCAGCAAAAGCTTCGGTAAAAATTGCACAGGCAATTGTGGATGGAGTTGAATATAACCTTGAAGAAGATATTATGCGGATGCGGGAGATACGTGAAGATACAAGGCTTGGCCCATCTACCGGTTGTATTGTTGATGAAGCTGCAAAGAGAGGTATTCCCTTTATTC
>Ga0105249_10001213_pt1 | contig 22729 bp, 18 predicted proteins | sample KBSS44metaG_FD_81522 | JGI IMG/M metagenome (GOLD analysis project Ga0105249, IMG submission 81522) | Switchgrass rhizosphere microbial communities from Kellogg Biological Station, Michigan, USA - KBS S4-4 metaG | ecosystem: Host-associated > Plants > Roots > Rhizosphere > Soil | place...
CCGATATTCTCTAATGATTTCTTTATGTTCTCTGCCTGTGATGAAGAAACAACAGAAAGATCCTGTAATTGTTTCAATACAGTAGTATTATTAGTTTTCAGGAAATCTAACTGCTTATCGAGGTCGGCAATACGGGCATTAAGATTTGCTTTGTCGTTTTCCAAAGATGTTTTCTGGCGTGCTAGTTCTGCTTTGGCATCATTGCAAGTGGTGAGGTCGCCCTGCAATTGAGTATGTTTTGTTTGCAGTTCTGCATAATCTGATTGGGACTTTTTAAATTTTTTACTGCTTACACAGGAAAAAAGAAAGAAAGACGATAGCAATATTATTGCTGCGAATTTGAACTTCATGGTAGATGTTTTTAGAGGAATTAAATATAGTTTCAAAATATTGTCAAAACAATTCTACCTGAAAGCTAAATTTTAAAATTGAATAATTAAAAAAGAAAAACATTTTTTATCCTGCCAGGTCTTCATTTGAGGAAATACTTTCGATATAAACAAGTATGTCCCTCCACCATAAATTAAATATCTGGTTAATTCTTCAATACCATTGCTACCTTACCTGATCTTTTTTTGCTTTGATATAATTGATCTCTTCGTTGGTCGGTTCCACTATTGCATATTTTTTTACGTCATTGATCACCGCTTCGTCCAGGGCATCCACAACATTTTTGTAAACAGATTCAGAAGTGGGTTTTATTAATAGCATCAATCCTCTCCTTCCATCAACAAATTTTCCGCTGGCATCTATCTCTTTTTGTTTTTGGCGAATTATTTTCCCGATTCCTTCATATGTAGAATAATTCGTTTCAAAAATTTTATTTGTACTTACCGCTTCGCTGAACTCTCCATTGTAGTAATAAATTTTATCATGATCATCTAACAACAATGTTAATGCAAGACTATTCTGCAAAGGTTGTGGATGCATAATATCGTCCGTTGGCATAAATAAATCCGTTGCTTTTGGAGTGGACATGGTTGTTGTAAAAACAAAAAATGTGATCAGCAAAAAACCAAGATCTACCATAGGTGTCATATCAATTCTCAATAATTGTTTTTTAGAATGAGAAAAAGTTTTTCCCTTTCGCTTGAAAGCAGCATTTTCAATTTGTGCCATAAATCGTGTTTTCTTTTAGATGCTGTGAATCAATGTTTCCATAATGTCAATCATATCTTTTGCTGACTCACATCATTGCTATGGCGTGGTTGTTGTTCTATATTTATTTCACTAATTATCATCATCATGAAAACGATAATTGTTCCAACCGATTTTTCGCCAATAGCCACTAATGCCATGAATTTTGCGGCAGATATGGCAGTTAATATTAATGCCAGCCTCCTGCTTTTAAATGTTTACCAGGTCCCGGTTTCCATGACGGATGTTCCTGTTGTATTGGTATCCACTGAAGAATTAAGAAAAAGCAGTGAAACAAAGCTGGAGGAGGTAAAGGATTCTTTAAGTCATATCACATCGGGAAAAATTAAAGTTTATACGGAAGCGAGGATGGGCGATGTGTCTGATGAGCTCGAAGATGTTTGTAAACGAATTCAACCGTTTGCAGTAATAATGGGAACACGAGGTGCAAGTGGTATTGAAAAAATTCTATTTGGCAGCACTACTCTTACTGCAATTCGTCATCTTACCTGGCCCGTGATAGTTGTGCCGCCCGGAAAAGAATATGGAAAAGGAATAAAAAAGATTGGATTTGCATGCGATTTTACTAAAGTAGTTGAAAACACGCCGATACAATTTATCAGAAACATGGTAAAAGAATTCGGGGCAGAGCTACATGTATTGAATGTTGATCATGAAAACAAACATTTCAAACCCGAAACTCCGGAAGAATCGCTGATGCTTCACACTTTGTTGGAAGACCTGAATCCGGAATATCATTTTATTAATAATGTTGATGTTGAAGATGGGATCAATGAGTTTGTAGAAAAAAATAATATTGATCTGCTGATCACAATACCCAAGAAACACAATTTGCTGGAGGGTTTATTTAAACAGAGCAGCACAAAACAGCTGGTAACTCAATCTCATGTACCTGTAATGTGTGTGCATGAGTAAATCTAAGTGTAGTGATTACAAAAAAGCCATCCCAATAGCTATCAGGATGGCTTTTTTATTCTTGATTTGTTTTATCGAATAGTATATTTTAAAAGTCGTGTAGTATCAGTAGAGGATACACCAAAAAAACTGAATCCAAAATATGCTTCAATAAGACCTACGCCTTTGGCATAATAATATTTTCCGCCGCCAACACTTATAACGGATCCGCCAAGCGGATCATCAACTGAAAAATCATAAGTAAGCTCTATCACAGAATTATATGTTTTCCCGACTACGGTATGCTGAATATCTCTTTTTGAAACAGTGTACTTATGATAATTACTAAAGCCGCTGATTGAAATTGTATTTGTCCAATTACAACCTATAGCTGAATCTTTTAAAAAGACGAGTTCTATTACCTGACCGACAGGGTCAAAATTTCCATAAGTACGATAGACTCCATTTACTTTACTAATGTATCCTCTTTCTGTACCAGCATTGGTAGTGGTGTTAAATTTATAATAACGCAGGCTATTTATAGTTGTGTCAGTACCAAGTGCAACCATATGAGAAGGACCATTATTTGTCGATAAATAATCCCATTCGGAATTTGCTGAGACGGGTTGGTAGTCTGATGTGTTGTTACTACCGCCTCCTCCACTGCCAGCTCCTCCGTTGCCAAGGTCGCCCTCAACTTCCTTTTGACAAGAAATAAAAACAAGAATTGTAAAAACAAAAAGGAAAAATTGTTTCATAAAGTGGTTGTTCAAATTTATTTAAAACTCTGCATTGCCTGGTGTTCTCGGAAACGCAATTACATCACGGATATTGCTCATGCCTGTCACAAACTGAACCATTCTTTCAAAACCTAAACCGAAACCGGCATGTGGTACAGTACCGTATCTTCTTGTATCAAGATACCACCACATCTCCTCAATAGGGATATGCATTTCTTTCATTCGCTGTTCCAACTTTTCTTGTCGTTCTTCTCTTTGTGAACCGCCTACTATTTCACCGATGCCTGGTGCAAGAATATCCATTGCCGCCACAGTTTTTCCATCATCATTTTGGCGCATATAAAATGCTTTTATCTCTTTTGGATAATTAGAAAGTATAACCGGTTTTTTAAAATGTTTTTCTACCAAATATCTTTCATGTTCACTTTGCAGATCCATTCCCCAGCCGGTGATCGGAAATTGGAATTTCTTTTTTTTGTTATAGCTGCTTTCTTTTAATATTTCAATTGCTTCAGTATAGGTTATGCGTTCGAAATTATTATTGAGAACAAATTCCAGTTTTTCAATTAAGCCCATTTCACTTCTCTTATCCTGTGGTAATTGTTTTTCTTCATCTACTAACCGCTGTGCAAGAAATTCCAGGTCTTCGCGATTATTTTCCATTACATGCTTGATAATGTACTTAATGAACTCTTCGGCAAGGTTCATGTTATCCTCCAGATCATAAAAAGCCATTTCTGGTTCTATCATCCAGAACTCCGCAAGATGCCTTGGAGTGTTACTGTTCTCTGCACGAAAGGTTGGTCCGAATGTATATATCTCGCCAAATGCAGTCGCTGCTAACTCTCCTTCTAATTGTCCGCTGACAGTTAGATTAGTTGCTCTTCCAAAAAAATCTTCTTTGAAGTTAATACTGCCGTCTTCATTCTTTGGCGGATTATCTAGGGGCAATGTTGTAACACGAAACATTTCTCCTGCGCCTTCCGCATCACTGCCGGTAACGATTGGCGTATGCATGCACACAAAACCCTTGTCATTATAAAATTTATGCACAGCAAATGCCAATGAATGCCGAATACGAAACACAGAACCGAATGTATTTGTGCGAAAACGCAGATGCGCTATTTCTCTTAAAAATTCTAATGAATGTTTCTTTGGTTGCAAAGGATATTTTTCTGCATCACTATCACCCAATATTTCAATTGTTGTTGCATTCAAATCCATTTTTTGTCCTTTGCCTAAGGAAGCAACAACATTGCCTGTAACTTTTAAAGAAGAAGAAGTCGTAATTCGTTTCAATAATTCATCTTCAAATTTCCCCAAAGCAACTACAACCTGTAGATTATTATTGGTGCTGCCGTCATTTAATGCTATAAACTGGTTATTTCTAAAAGTACGGACCCATCCCATTGCCGTCACTTCCTGCCCTTGCGGTTCTGAGTTAAGCAGTTCTTTAATTCTCGTTCTTTTGTTAAACATTGTAATTTTTTAAGAGGGGCAAAGATAAGATTCATCAGGAAACAGAACCTTGAACGGAGTCCTTCGCTGCGGTCTGGATAAACTCTGCAATTATCGTCCAATCAAGGCCCTAAGACCGTCCCAATAATCAAAATTTGCATTTTTGAGATTTTGCACTAATATTGTAGCGGAAAAACCGTTAAGTAAAGTACGTCCTCAAGAATTCAGTCCATCGTTGCTTCGGTTCCGTTTCAACATAAATTTCAAAATTAATACCTAATCAATTTTTACCGGAAGGATGATTCCGGCCAATCAATTAAGTTCAGTGTTTCAAGATTATGTGGTTAACCTCAAGTTTTTTGTATGTATGACATTCTGCAATTGAACGACATGCTCGTTCCCGAACTGCTGGATATAGCCGAGCAGTTGAAGATCCCCAATGCTAAAAAGCTCAGTAAACAAGATCTTGTTTATAAGATTCTTGATGGGCAGGCAATAAAAGCCAGCGAAAAAAAAGCTGGGGATGGAGAAGATAAACATAAACGCAAACGCATCATAAAAACCTCTACAAGCCTTTCAACAGAAGAGGCTATTGTTGAAGAACCCGATAATGATAATTCTATGGCAAAAAGTTCCCGCATCGGCGGACCAAAACCCGCATTAAAGAAGCCCACCAAAATAACTGAAGAAATTCAGCCGGTAGTTGAAGAAAAACATTTACCCAAACGTGGCCGTAAAAAAGGTGATGAAGCAAATGCTGATACGCCGCCTGAAGAGGTAAATGAAATTAATGTTGCCGAAGAAATACCGGCAACAGCTTCTGATTCGGGCAATGTTTCTGACCCAGCTTCTACAAGTACTTCTGGAACGGAAGCTTCCGTATTAGATCCAAACATTGCACAAAAATTTTATCCGCCGCGCCGCGACCAGGTATTCAACATTGAATTTGATGGTGTAATACTTTCAGAAGGTGTGTTGGAAATGATGCCTGATGGTTATGGTTTCCTTCGTTCATCTGATTATAATTATTTGTCTTCTCCGGATGACGTGTATGTTTCTCCTTCGCAAATAAAATTGTTTGGTTTAAAAACCGGCGATACTGTCTATGGTGCTGTTCGTCCCCCAAAAGAAGGTGAAAAATATTTTGCTTTATTGAAAGTGGATACGATCAATAATAAAAAACCGGAGGAAGTTCGTGATCGTGTTCCTTTTGATTATCTCACTCCTCTTTTTCCTTTTGAAAAATTAAACCTGTTTGATGCGCCGGATAATTATTCAACAAGAATAATGGATCTGTTTACTCCAATTGGTAAAGGTCAACGTGGATTGATCGTAGCACAACCAAAAACAGGTAAGACAATGTTGCTAAAGGCGGTGGCCAATGCAATTGCAAAAAATCATCCTGAATGTTACCTGATGGTAGTGCTGGTGGATGAAAGACCGGAAGAGGTAACCGATATGGAACGCAGTGTAAAAGCAGAAGTGATCGCTTCTACATTTGATGAGCCGGCAGAAAAACACGTTAAGGTTTCTACAATGGCTTTGCAAAAAGCAAAACGCCTTGTTGAATGCGGACATGATGTAGTGATATTGCTTGACTCTATTACCCGTCTTGCCCGTGCCCATAATACTGTCGCTCCTGCATCTGGTAAAGTTTTATCTGGTGGTGTAGAAGCAAATGCAATGCAAAAGCCAAAACAATTTTTTGGCGCTGCCAGGAAAATTGAATTTGGCGGATCGCTTACAATCATTGCAACTGCTCTTGTTGATACAGGAAGTAAAATGGATGAGGTGATCTTTGAAGAATTCAAAGGAACCGGTAATATGGAATTGCAGCTTGATCGTCGATTATCGAACAGGAGGGTTTATCCTGCCATTGATCTTACGGCCTCATCAACACGTCGTGATGATCTGTTGTTGGAAAGAGAGGTATTGCAACGTATGAACCTGCTTCGTGTTTACCTTACTGATATGAATACGGAAGAAGCAATGAATGAATTGCTGAAGAGAATGAGAGGAACGAAGGATAATTCTGAATTTTTGGCAAGTATGAATGGATAGAACCACGATTTTCTTGATTTAAACATATATTTGGATATAATGGAGTTCATCTTTGTATGAACTCTTTTTTTTATCCGAAATTTTCTAATTTTCCTAAAAATCCTTTTCAATCATTTTAATCCTGGTTTTTGTCTATCGAAAAAATAAATATTGAATACTTTCTTGAGCTATCAAAACATTATACTGTAATTGATGTTCGAAGCCCGGCTGAATATAATCATGCACATATTCCAGGTGCACACAGTTTACCATTGTTTTCAAATGAGGAGAGAGCAATTGTAGGAACTGCCTACAAACAAGAAAGCCGTGAAAAAGCAATCAAGTATGGACTTGACTTTTTTGGACCGAAGATGAAGCAGATGGTAGAAGAAGTTGAAGGTTTAGCGATGAAGATTGAAAGTTTACCCAAAACAATTCTTGTTTATTGCTGGAGAGGGGGAATGCGTAGCGGAGCTGTTGGCTGGCTGCTTGATGTATATGGATTTAAAGTTTATACGCTTATTGGTGGCTATAAAAAATTCAGAACCCGTGTCCTTGATACGTTCAAACTTCCTTTTGATTTAAAAATTGTTGGTGGCTATACAGGATCGGGAAAAACAGAAGTGATCAAAGAGTTAGGAAAAAAAGGGGAACCGGTAATTGATCTTGAAGATATTGCCAAACATAAAGGTTCAGCATTTGGAAATATTGGAATGCCAAATCAGCCGACGCAAGAAATGTTTGAAAATATATTGAGCATCCGGTTACGAACCTTACGTTATGAATCAAACAATAACCGAAATTCAAACCCTCACTTAATAATTAACCATTCGCCAATCTGGTTAGAAGACGAAAGTCAGCGAATTGGGCTTATTAATCTTCCTAATGACCTGTGGAATACCTTGCGGCAGGCACCTATTTATTTCCTGGATATTCCTTTTGAAGAAAGGCTTAAGCATCTTGTTGAAGAGTATGGTGCATTAGATAAAGAAAAAATGATCGATGCGATTGTAAGAATTAAAGAACGGTTGGGTGGCTTTGAGGCCAAAAGGGCTATTGAGTTCTTGAACGAGGATAATACAATAGAAAGTTTCCGCATTTTGCTGAAATATTACGATAAATGGTACACCAAAGGCTTGCACAATCGGGAGAACATAAATTCGTTATTAAATACGATAAATTGTGAGTCCGTAACTCCTGAAAATGCAAAAAAATTAGTCCAACAGCCTGTGTATCATGAAAAATCTTAACTTCCTTCTGCTTCTTTTTTTTATTCCTCTTTTTGGATTTGCTCAATCATTAAATGGAGTTTATACCGGAGTTCTATCAAATGATAGCACTACGATACGACGGGACCAGTCTTTTGAAATGGCCCTGACCGAATATAATGGCAAAGTATATGGATATGCCTATTCAACCTTTATAATAAATGATACTCTTTATTACATTGTAAAAAGAGTAAAAGGTAAAATAGAAGGAGATATCTGTGAAGTGGAAGATGATGAGGTGATCACTCACAACTTTCATCAAAAACCAGATAAGAAGGTTTTCGTCACTTATACCTTAAGAAGGAATGTCTCAGATAGTATCTGGCGATTAGATGGAAACTGGAAAACAAATCTTGTCAAAAAAAGATTTTACTCTATTTCCGGAAAAGTGGAAACAAAAGAAGAAAAGGATCTGAGCAAATCAAAATTGTACGAGCATTTAGGTGATCTTGATCTCCAAAAAACTCTTGCATTCAATAAACCAAAAGAAAAGACTCCAGAACCTGTAAAGGCTAAAGAAGATAAAAATGCTGTTGCAAAAAATACTGTAAAGACAGAAGAAAAAAAGAATGTTAAGCAAACAGAAACAAGGCCTGTTGACAAAAAACCAGATGCCTCTGTAGTTAAAACAGATACGAAACTTCCTGAAAATAAAACTGCTTCAGTTGATGTAAATAAATCAACAACTCAATCTGAAAAGAAAGATGTGGTTACAGCAAACACAAATCCTGTTGAGAAAAAACCTGAAACCAATGTTGTAAAAACAGATAATACAGTTCCTGATAATAAAACAGCTTCTACTGCCGTCAATAACCAATCCAATCCGAATGAAAAGAAAAATGTTGTTGTTAATAATACAACCCCGGTTGATAAAAAGCCAGAAGTATCTGTTGCTAAACCGGAAACCAAACTTCCCGATAACAAACCTATTGTTGCCGCTAATAATCAGTCGAATCAAATCGAGAAGAAAAATGTGACGACGACCAATGCAAATCCGATCGAGAAAGCTGAAGTTAAAACTCCTGATAAAAAGTTAGTCTCTGTTCCTGTGAATACCCTTCCAAACCAGAACGAAAAGAAAGATGTAGCGATAAATGATAAAAAATCTACAGAGAATAAAGCTGATGCAGAATACGAATTCCAGGATTTAAGAAGAAAAAGGAAATTAAAACCCGCTGCGTCTTTAGTTGATGGACGGGTTTCCATTCCTTCAGAAACAATTTATTTTAAATCCGACAGTCTGTCAATCGCTTTGTATGATAACGGAGAGGTGGATGGTGATACAGTGAGTGTAATCATCAATGATGAATTGTTTATTGAAAAGCAGGTATTGAAATCTTCGGCCTTCAGAAAAACTTTTTATATCCCTCAGGATGGGGGCGATTCTTTGCTCGTGGTGTTATATGCTGAGAACCTTGGAAAATATCCTCCCAACACAGGTTTACTACAAATAAAAGATGGTGAAGAAATTTTTTACGTTCGTTTCAAGGCCGATCTTGATCGTAATGCCGCTATTGTACTTCGCAGAAAATACAAATAAGAAATATCGCTGTATATCCGAGATTTGCGGATATGAATTCAGAGCTCACAACAAATGATTTAATTCGTCTTACGCAATACTCTCATGGCGCCGGCTGCGGTTGTAAAATTGCACCAAAAGTGTTGGATGAAATTTTAAAAAGCAATATTTCAATTCCTGAAAGTAAAAATCTTCTTGTTGGCAACAGTAGTAAAGATGATGCGGCCGTTTATGATCTTGAAAATGGTATGGCCCTTATTTCTACCACAGATTTTTTTATGCCGATAGTTGATGATGCATTTGATTTTGGAAGAATTGCAGCTGCCAATTCCATCAGCGATGTATATGCCATGGGTGGAAAACCGCTTCTTGCAATTGCTATACTCGGCTGGCCGGTTGAAAAACTCCCTGTTGAACTTGCACAAAAGGTTATTGACGGCGGAAGAACGATTTGTAATGAAGCTGGCATTCCTTTGGCAGGCGGGCACAGTATTGATTCTCCTGAACCAATTTTTGGTTTGGCAGTAACCGGTATTATCAATAAAGAAAGCCTGAAAAAAAATAATACAGCGGAAGAAGGCGATCTGATCTTTCTTACAAAGCCTCTTGGTGTTGGCATTTTATCAACTGCACAAAAAAGAGAGCTTCTGAAAGACGAATATCTGAAACTAATGGTTAAGCAAATGACTAATCTGAATAAGGTTGGCGAAGAATTGGGAAAGATAAAAGGGGTAACTGCAATGACGGATGTGACAGGATTCGGTTTGCTTGGACATTTAATAGAAATGGCAGAAGGCAGCAGATTGAGTGCAGAAATTTTTTATAATAAAATTCCTGTTGTGGATGGGGTAAAAGACTTTATCAAACGAAGAATTTTTCCAGATGCTACCACCAGGAACTGGAATAGTTATCATGATAAAGTGAGATTTGAGAAAGGAATAGATGTAATGGAAGCATTTACTTTATTGCCTGATCCGCAAACCAATGGAGGGTTGTTGTTGAGTGTAAAAGAAAATGCGAAAGGCGAGGTAGTAGCATTGCTGGAAAAATATGATCTAAAAAAATTCATTGAACCGATCGGAAAGTTTATTACGAAAGGAGAGAAGATGATTGAAGTAAAAAAATAGTCATGCATATACACGACAAGCCACAGATCACTTCTGCATTGAATGAAAATGTAGATACATTCAACAATTATATTTCGTCATTGAACAAAGAACAATTTGAAGCAACTCCGGAAGGAAAATGGAGTGCCGGGCAAAATCTTGATCATCTTATACGTGCCATGAAGCCACTGCAGTCTGCTTATGGTTTGCCAAAGTTTGCTTTGCGAATTATGTTTGGCAAAACAAATCGTCCTTCAAAAACTTATAATGAGTTGGTTGCAAAATATAAAGCAAAGCTTGCAGCAGGCGGTCGTGCAAGCGGCCCATTCATCCCGCCGTTTATAAGTTTTGAAAAGAAAGATGAATTGATAAAAAAATATGCTGAGCAAAAACAAAAGCTGATCACAAAAATTGAAAAACAAAGTGAAAAGGACCTTGATGTGTATATTCTTCCTCATCCTTTATTGGGGAAAGTAACTTTAAGAGAAATGCTATATTTTACAATTCATCATAATGAGCATCATTTTGAGTTGTTGAAAAGCAGGAATTAACTATTTCTTCTCCAAAAAAATCTCTGCCATCATACATCGAACACTACCGCCTTCTGTTTGCTCAATGACAGGAATCGGGATGGATAATAAATTATTTCTTGCAGATAGCTCTTCCTTCTGATCTTCATATAATGAATCAAAAGCTGTTTGGCTCATTACTAATAATTTTTCTTCTTTAGTGTTTTTTATCTGCAGCATATTCCCTGCAAAACAATGCATTTGATCTTTAGTAATTCTTATTACATCGTGACCGCTGCTTTCGAGCAGTTGACGAATAGCGATTAATTCCCATTCTTCTTCGATAGCTTCTTCACATAGTATTGCAAAATCCTCTGCAAGAGTCATTGCAACATTTGTATGATAAACCGCCTGGCCGTTTTTATCTGCTGCAAAAAATATAATGGCTCTGTACTCATTTGCATTGGCAAATTTTTCCAAAACAGAAATATCAGTTCTTGGTGAATAGCATGCATAGATCACTTTATTTTCATGATCGATCACCATGCTGCCGGTTCCTTCTAAAAATTTTCCTTCGACTTCAAATTCGCTCCAATCCTGCAGATCTTTTACCACAAACTTTTCAGCAAGCATTTTTAAAATATCGTTTCTTTTCTCAGGACGACGATTGGCTGCATACATAGGGAAAACAGAAATAATTCCTTCGGGTGAAGTACTCAACCAGTTATTAGGAAATACTGCGGATGGTTTTACAGGTGTTGGTGTATCATCGATCACTAAAACATTTATATCTTTTCTTCGCAGCAATTCAACCATATTGTCAAATTCTTTTAGCGCCGCTTGCTGAATATTCTGAGAATTTATTTCCTTCCCTGTTGATTGAAAAAAATTTGTAGTTACGGTTTCTTTATTTGTCCCAAATGCTGCGGGACGGATCATAAGTATAGTGTCAGTAATCTGCATGTGTGTGATGTACGATAAAATTAACGATTACTGTCCATCATTCTTGACCTCTGCAAAATATGTTTTACATTAGAAGAGGTTTTAGGTCATGCAAAATCAAAGTCGTCATCTTGCGGCAATTCTTTTTACCGACATAGTTGGTTATACTGCTATGATGCAGCAAAATGAAGCGTATGCTGTGACGATCATGAAACGTTATACTTCTGTTTTGCAAAAAACAGTTTCCGCTCATTTGGGACAAATATTAAATGATTATGGTGATGGCAACCTTTGTTCATTTCCAAGTGCAACTGAAGCTGTCGCCTGTGCGGTCGAATTGCAAACTGAATTGCAGGAGGAACCAAAAGTTCCGCTCCGCATCGGTCTTCATATCGGTGAAATATTTTTTGAAGATGGAAAAGTAATGGGAGATGGGGTAAACGTAGCATCTCGCATTCAATCGTTGGGACAAGCCAATACGATTCTTTTTTCCTCTGAGATCAATAATAAAATAAGAAATCATCCGCAGTTCAGTTCGGTATCGCTTGGAAAGTTTGAATTTAAAAATGTAGATGAGCCAGTTGAGGTATTTGCCCTATCAAATGATGGTTTTGTTGTTCCAAAAAAAGAGCAATTGACAGGAAAGCTTAAAGAGATCCAGAACAAATTTTCTTTGAAAAGATTCTTGCCTGTTGCTGGAATCGTTTTAGTGTTGATAGTTGGTTTGTTTGTTTATAAAAAATTTTCTGGAGCAAGCGCCTCTACAAATAAAGAGAAAACGATAGCTATTCTTCCTTTCAAAAATATAAGTGTAAACAAAGAGGAGAATGAGCCGTTTTGTGTTGGAGTAGCGCTGGAACTCCAAAAAAAAATTGAGTTGCTTGGAGACTTGATCCCAATTGCCCCTCAGTCAGTAGAAAGATTTCGGGATACTAAATTGACGATCGAAGAAATCGCAAAGGATCTGGGTGGCATCAGCTATATTTTACAAGGGACAGTATTAAGAGATAAAAATAAAGTTGAGGTATATGTTTGGCTGATAGATGCTATTACAGGTGAGAAAAAATGGAGTAAAGATTATTCAGGCGAAGTGGAAGATGTTTTTACATTACAAGAAAACATTGCACAACAGATCGCCTCTCAATTACAGGTTAATATCACTCCGGATGAGCAAAACCGGATAGCAAGAGTTTCAACAAAAAACACTAAAGCATTGGATGCTTATAACGAAGCATTGAATGCTTATGTAACCCTCGTTTATACTTTTCAATCTACTTACTCCCCAAGTATTTTATTAAATCCACAATTATATGCAGACTACCTAAAAACACTTTCGCTTTGTAATCGAGTGCTTGAGTTGGATTCTTTTATGGCTGAAGGCTATGTTTTAAAAGCAAAAACACTGCTTTTCAAATATAACAATCGTTATAATGATCCGTTTCCTGGTTTATTGGATTCAATTATGTCTACCGGGCAGAAAGCCCTGTCATTAAATAGTAATTCAGTTGATGCTCTTATAATACTTGCAAGCTATTATCAGAGCCAGGAAGATCAAAAATCTACAGAACTGTTTCTCCAAAAGGGACAGGCGATCAGCCCTAATAATTTTGAAGTCAATTGGGAATTAGGCAAATACTACACAGTAAGCGATCCTGAAAAGTCAGTTCGATTCTTAAAAAGATCGCTCCGCCTTAACCCTCTTTCGGTTTGGACACCTTTGGTTTATAACAATCTTGGGAATACTTACTTAACTATATGTGATTTTGAAAAGGCTGAATCATACTTCAAGAAAACGATGGCATTGTCAAATAACTCATCCGCTTCTGCTTTTGCCATTTTTGGGTTATCCGTTACATACCAGCGTATGAACTTGGCAGACTCGGTTTTTAAATATACAGATATGGGAATTCGGCTCGGTGATAACAATGTGATCTATTTTAAAGCAGAAACTTATTGTTATTTAAAAAATGACTGTGCTAAAGCTGCTGAACTATATGAAAATCTCTGGAACAAAATTCATATACATAACTTCGAACACAGATGGGCAATAGCTCTGTGGAAGGCGGGCAAAAAACCAGAGCTTGCACAACAATTATTCGATTCTTCTTTTGCCAGGGAAAAAATTTTACATCCCATGGGTTATGATTTAGCGGGCATGTATGCGTATAAGGGTGATAAAGAAAATGCATATAGAATACTAAAAGAAGTTGACTGGAACTGGGGAATGCCTTACCTGATAAAAATTGATCCTTTATTTGACAACCTCCGTAACGATAAAGAGTTTAAAGACCTTGTTCAAAAAGCACTTGATGAAAAAACAAAACTCAAAGAAAAAATAAGAAAGTTGGAAGATGCCGGAGAACTATGATATTGCATCTATCTTTTTTGCAAGTTCCTTGTCTTTATCGGTTACTACATTTCCTGCACTGTGAGTGTTGAGCCAGATCTCCACCGTATTCCAGGTGTTTGTCCATGTAGGATGATGATCCATCTTTTCCGCCGCTAATGCAACTCTTGTCATAAACGCAAATGCTTCGCCGAAATCTTTAAAAGTAAATTTTTTGTACAGTTTATTCTCTTTCTCTTGCCACATAGTTTGAAATTTTAAGTATGTTATTTAAAACACGAGGTGTTCTTTATTTTTTATTTTTTCATTCGTCAGCTCCATTACCAATTGTACACCGCTAATTGATTTGATACTCTCTGTTTGTTGCTGCAGCATTTCATCAGTAACAACATCTCCTTTCATCAACCATAAAAAATCAAGGTGTTTGAATTCCGGCAACAAATATTCGCCGTCAAACTGGTTGTTATAAATATAATGTTCCAGCGCAGTGGCCGGTTCATGATACTCATACAAACCGAAAAAATAATTCCTGTTCTTTTTCTTTAGCTGAATTTCAATTTCATTGTTCACACGAAAATCAACACCAAGCATATTATTCAATTGCCAGCAAAACTGGTAGTCTTTCATTGGCGCCATAATACCAAGCAGGCGGGTATCTTCAAAAAAGCCATCGGTAATGTCCTGTGTATCTAAAATAAGTTTGCTCAAAGCAGTGTTGGTTTCTATTTATAAATTAAAACTGAACTTCTGTTTCCATTTCTTCATTGCCTCTTTTGAATTTTACTTTTGCCTTATCTCCTTTTTGAAATTTTCCAAGGGTTTGCATATAGCTTTCCATTGAGCTTACAGTGTAATCGCCGACCTTAATAATCACGTCCCCGGCCTTCAATCCTGCTTTTTGTGCCGGTCTTCCATCACTCACTCCATCGCAACGAATGCCGGCGCCTGAAAAAGTATAATCAGGCATAATACCCATTGTAACTCCGCCGCTTCGCAAAGAAGAAGTAGTTTGTGTTTCTCTTGTTTTTGTGAATGCAAGTTTTTGACCCGCGGTTACAGGAGAAAGAACAATACCACTGATGTAGTTAATGATCTTTATTTCGCCGGTATAATTTATTTTATCAAAATCATCCGTTGGTTTATGATAATCTGAATGCAGACCCGTGAAGAAAAATAAAACAGGAATGTCTTTGCGATAAAAAGATGTATGATCACTGGGACCAGTTCCGCTGCTATCAATCCGAATAACAAATGGATTTTTTTTATTGTTTGGGTCGATCAATGAACTCCATTGAGGAGAAGTGCCGTAGCCACCAATAGTTACAACCTGGCTGCTATCATTTAATCTTCCGACCATATCCATATTGATCATGCAATTGATTTTGTTGAAATCTATTGTTGGATGTTCTGTAAAAAACTTTGAGCCGTTTAGGCCAAGTTCTTCGGCAGAAAAGGCAATGAACAGATAGTTATTGTTTTTTTGTTTTGTATTTTTTAAAATTCTTGCTAGTTCGATCAATGCTGCTGTGCCGCTTGCATTGTCATCTGCACCATTATGAATTGCTTTTTCTCCTGTACGCAACATTGAGTTACCATCTTCCCCATAGCCGAGATGATCATAATGGGCACCGAGCACTATTGTTCTTGCTGCGCCATTATCTAAAAATCCAATCACATTGCGACCGGTTCTTTTTTTCTCACCAATATCTATTTTTATTTTAATATCAAGGGTAGCGGTTTGATCACTAAAATATTTTTTTGCCGCATCTTTCAAAACATACACAACAGGCACATCCAACTTTTCTGTTCTGTCTTTGCTGTCAAACTTCAGTTTATCATCAATAGATGAAGTGTTATAAAGTATAATTGCTGATGCCCCCCGACTCTTTGCCTTTTTTGCATTGTCCCGAATATATTCATTCAAATCGAAATGCGGGTTATCCTTATTTTCTTCTAATGTTTCTTTCAGGTTATAGAACCAGGGCATGTCAGCTTCCTGTACAGCAATTGATGGTACCGCTTCAATGCTTATATTTTGAGAAAAAGGAAATGGAAAAAAATCTTTGTTAATAGCAAGGTTATTTTCGTTGATGATAAAATGCGTAGCACTGTTTATTTGTTTGCCATCATAAATTTCAAATGGCTGAAAAAATCCTTCGCTGCCTTTTGGCTGTAAACCTGCTTCCTGGAATTTCTGGTTGATATATTCACCTGCTAATTTTTCGCCATTAGTACCAGCTCTCCTTCCTTCGAGCTTATCATTGGCGAGATAGCTGATATGTGCCTGTAGGTTTGTTACAGTTGTATGGTCAGCTTTACTTAGTTTCGGAGATTTCTTTTTTTGAGCAAAAGAAATTTGAAAAAGAAAAAGAGAAATAAATAAAAAGACCGCACGGACGCTATTCATAAGAATTTGAAATTAGTTAGTGCAAAGTTATTAATTAGAGTAAATGAATGTGGTTAAAGTTTCGTCATCTTAATGAATAAGATTACCGGAAGTACAAGAGTGCAATTCTTTCCACTTTGGCGAGCTTAGTGTCAAGGTAACCGGGGACCAATTGTTCAATAAAAAACAGAAAGATGAACGGTTCCTTCGCTTCGCTCCGGATAAACTGCAAGAGGAGGTTGATAGTAGTACAAATGCCGGCCATATGACAAAAATCACCCCTCAAAAACCCGATCTCGTAAATAGCAACGAAGTCGAACTTCTACATTTGTAAGTTACAGTGGGAGGAAAAATTTTACATATTGGTTTGGTGGGAAATCCCAACAGTGGCAAAAGTTCATTGTTTAACTGTTTGACTGGTTTGAATCAAAAGGTCGGCAATTTTCCTGGGGTAACAGTTGAGTTGAAAGTGGGTGAGGCAAAAATTGATGATGGCCTGTGGGCTGAATTTGTGGATTTGCCGGGAACTTATAGCCTTTATCCCCGGCGCCATGATGAAAAGGTGACTTATGACGTTTTACTAAATGAGGATCATGAAGAACATCCTAGTATTCTTATAGTGATCGTTGATGCTTCGAATCTGAAAAGAAATTTATTGTTTGCTTCGCAGGTCATTGATCTGAAGATCCCAACAGTGATCGTGTTGACTATGATGGACCTTGCAAGGAAAAAAGGAGTGGAGATTGATGTGGCAGGGTTGGAAAGAGAATTGGGCGTACCGGTTATCCCTGTAAACCCAAGAAAGAATAAAGGAATTCCTCAATTAAAAAAAACATTATCGCAGGTAACGGGTGCGCTTACTCCAAATACTATTAGAAATTTTGTGCCCGATGCGCTGTGGGGCAGAGGAACTGTACAGGCAATTAAAGAAAGATTGCCACAGCTAAGCGATTATAAAGCATTGCATCTTGCTTTTAATTATAAAGAGCTCGATATAAATCCTTCTGTTAAAAGAATTGTTGAGGATTCAATAAAAGATATTCCATTAAATAAAACACTATCACAGGCCGAAGAAATAACTGAACGTTATGCACGCATTAAAACGATCATGCATCAAACGGTAGTAGAACCTGATCCTTTGCAAAGAACTCTGTTTACGGATAAGCTTGATAATGTTTTGCTCCATCGTCGTTGGGGTTATTTGATCTTGCTTGCAGTATTGTTTTTGCTTTTTCAAAGTGTTTTTTTGATAGCGCAATATCCAATGGATTGGATCGAATTGGGTTTTGCAAAACTCAGTTCCCTTTTATCGGGAATATTACCTGCGGCATGGTGGAGTGATCTTCTTATAAATGGCGGGGTAGCCGGATTAAGCGGTATACTGGTTTTCGTACCGCAGATCATGATCCTCTTTGGTTTAATTACCGTTCTTGAAGACAGCGGCTACATGGCCCGTATTAGTTTTCTTTCCGACCGATTAATGCGAAGTGTTGGACTAAATGGAAAAAGTGTGATGCCAATGATCAGCGGGTTTGCCTGTGCGGTGCCTGCAATTATGAGTGCGAGAAGTATTGAAAACAGGAAAGAAAGATTACTGACGATCTTAATTACACCATTGATGAGCTGCTCGGCAAGATTGCCGGTGTTTACAATTTTAATTGCCCTGGTTATTCCTAATAATTATCTGTTTGGGTTTTTGAGTGTGCAAGGCCTGGTAATGATGGGACTTTACTTGCTCGGATTATTGATGGCAGTGGTGGTTGCAGCTATTGCCCGCTGGTTTATAAAAATAAAAGAAAGAAGTTTTTTTATTCTTGAACTGCCGACTTACCGGGCACCCCGTTGGGGCAATGTGGTACAGACAATGATCAATAAGGCAAAAATTTTTGTTTTTGATGCCGGTAAGGTAATTATGATAATTAGTTTAATTCTTTGGGCAATGAGTTCCTTCGGTCCGGGAAGCAGAATGAAAGATGTGACACAACATTATGAACAATTGAAACAACAACCCGGCTCCAATGTTGAACAACTCGATAAAGAATATCATGCTGCCCGGCTAGAAAATTCTTATGCTGGTATTTTAGGCAAATCAATTGAGCCGGCAATTACGCCATTGGGTTATGATTGGAAAATTGGTATTGCCCTTATTACATCATTTGCAGCAAGAGAAGTTTTTGTTGGCACTATGGCAACACTTTATAGTGTTGGTGACCAGGACGACAATGATCTGCGATTGCGAGATAAAATGAAGGCTGCAAAAAAAGAAGATGGTACCCCTGTATATACACTTGCTTCAGGTGTTTCGCTGATGATCTTTTATGTATTTGCCATGCAATGTATGAGTACGCTAGCAGTAGTAAAACGTGAAACAAAAACCTGGAAATGGCCGATCATTCAACTCTTATATATGACGGGACTTGCTTATATAATGAGTCTAATAGTATACCAGCTATTGAAATAATTTTACCTTTTGGGCGGTTCCCATTTATCTTTCTTTTCAAAATACCTCCAAAGCATCAAAGAAATTTTCCTTGCCATTGCCCAAGCTTCATTATCATGATTCCATTGAGTGTCCTTATTATTTTTTGTAAAAATGCAAAAGATATAAGGGTTGTGCGGCGCATTAACCAACAACACTTCGCTGCGACTTGCATCTACGCAGCCGTTTTTGCTAAATACTTCAATGTATGGTGGTATTTGAGAAATGGCTTCATTTAGGTCCCAATAATTTCTTCCGAGACTTCGCATCATACGATCGCAGGCGGTGACAGAAAAAATTTCGTTGCGATAAATTTTTTCAAAGACAGTTCCCATTTCTTTTGGAGTTGTTTGTCCCCAACCATATTGTGTTCTGTTATTTTCTCTTCCCGGTGTTCTTGAATTTACTCTTGTATAAACTAATCCAAGGCTATCGAGAATTTCATTTATTCTTGTTCCCTTTCCTGCGAGACTTTGCAACCACAAACTTGCTGTGTTATCGCTTGTGGTAAGCATCAGCATTATCACTTTTTTAAGCAAGATCTTTTCATTGTTTTTAAATGAGCCAAGGATATCTTCTCCTTCATAAAGCAAAGAATCTTTGTAAACTAATGTCGAATCATAGGCCAATTCTCCTTTTTGAATTTTATCCACGATCCCTAAAAGTATCGGCACTTTTACAATGCTCGCAGTTGGAAAAATAGTATCGGCATTTATAGAAACTATTTGTCCTGTGCGAATATTTTTTACATAAATACCAATATCGCCATTGAATCCTTTTATTGTTTCCCCAAGTTTATTTTGAAGTTTATTGTCTGTTTTTTGCGCAAATAAAAATGCTATGCTGTGAAGACAAATAAATAGTAAAAACAGTTTTTTCATTTACTAAAATGGCTTCTTGGTTTGCGAAGATTGGTTTGTAGTTGCAGGCATATTCATATAATCAAAAACAAGATCGCAAAAGGATTTGATACCAGTTTTCATTCCGCTCTCATCAACAAAAAAATCTGCAGTATGATGCGGTGGTGCGTTTTTAGGGTTGTTTCCCTTAGGCATTCCGCCAATGTTGAAAAAGAAGGCCGGAGCTTTTTCGCCATAATAAGAAAAATCCTCGGCACCGGTTACCCATTCTCTTTCACGAACATTGTCAATACCTGCAGCCTTTTGCAAACTTGATAAGGTTCTTTTTACCAGTTCAGGATCATTATATGTAACGAGTGTTTTTGTCTCAATAGTTACATCTGCTGTCGCACCGGATGCTTCTGCAATTTTTGTTGCTACTGTTTTTATTCTTTCATGGATATCTTTTTGCATTTCCTTATCAAGTGCTCTTATTGTTCCCAGCATCGTACAACTTTCGGGAATAATGTTGCTTCTAACCCCTCCTTCAATTTTTCCAACAGTGATAACAGCTGGTGCTTTTGTGAGTTCTGTTTGCCGGCTTACTATTGTTTGCAGTCCATTAATAATTTGAGCCGATATTGCAATTGGGTCAATTCCTTTCCAGGGTTGAGAGCCGTGACTTCCTTTTCCATTTACTTTTATGATAAACCAATCAGAAGACGCCATAAATGCTCCCGATTTGTATTCAATTTTTCCAACTTCAATATCCGATTCAATATGCAAACCGAAAATAACATCAACTTTGGGATCACTCATTACTCCTTCTTTGATCATTAAAGGCGCACCGCCTTCTTCGCCTTCTGGTGGTCCTTCCTCAGCGGGTTGAAAAATAAATTTCACAGTTCCTTTTAGTTCGTCTTTCATGCCTGCTAAAATTTCTGCAACACTCATTAATATTGCAACATGAGTGTCGTGACCGCATGCATGCATTACTCCCACTTCCTTTCCACTATATGTTGATTTTACTTTTGAAGCAAATGGCAGATCGACTCTTTCAATAATGGGCAGGCCATCCATATCTGCTCTAAGCCCAATGCATGGGCCCGGCTTTGCGCCTTTAAGAATTCCTATGACTCCTGTTTTTCCAATTTTTTCTTTTACTTCTATTCCAAGTGAACGAAGATGATCAGCAATTAACTTAGCTGTTCTGTATTCATTGTTTCCCAACTCAGGATGCTCATGAATATCTCTTCGCCAGGCAATGCATTTTGATTCAATTTTATCAGCTGCTACATTAATTTTATCGATAAGATCAGTGCCTGTTTTTTTTTGTGCGGAAAGAAAAAGAGAAGAAGGAATGATTAATAAAATCAAAAGGAGTAGTTTCATGATGCAAAAATTTTATGAATTTACCGGAATAATTTTTCATTTGATCTTTCTGAATGACTTGATATAATTTTTTATTTTTAATCAACCATGCTGCTGCGTCATATTCCATTTTTAAAAGCTGTTTTTCTGCATAGTTTCACTGCTTTTGGTGGGCCGCAAGCACATATTGGAATGATGTTAAAAACATTTGTGCATCGCAGGCCATATGTAACCGAACAAGAATTGATGGAATACACAGCATTTTGTCAACTTCTTCCGGGCGCATCTTCTACTCAAACGCTTACATTAATTGGCTATAAAAGAGGCGGAGTGATTCTCGCCGTTCTTACTTTGATAATATGGATTTTGCCCGCAAGTATTTTAATGGGGGCTCTTTCTTTCCTTTTACATTATATAGATAAGAAGGCACTGCATGTTGATATCTTCAAATTCATTCCCCCAATGGCTGTTGGTTTTCTTGTTTATGCCACAGTTATGGCCTTTAATATTTCTATAAAAAATACGGTCACGTGGATTATTATGAGCGTATGCGCTATCGCAACCTTTCTATTATTTAAACAGCCTTGGATATTTCCGCTGCTTATCGTTTTGGGAGGGATAACAACTAATCTAAGTCGCAAACGTATACCTCAGATAGAACAAAAGCCAAGAAAAATCAAATGGTGGAACTTCTGGCTGTTTGGAATAATATTTATAACTGCTGGATTTTTTAGTGAAGTAGCCAGGAAGGATAATTGGCCAAATCGAACACCGATAAATCTTTTTGAAAATACATATCGCATGGGCAGCCTTGTATTTGGAGGTGGGCAAGTATTGATGCCAATGATGTATGAACAATTTTGTGTTCGTCCGGATGCGATAAAAGAAAAAGATCCTGAAAAAGTGAGAATAGATAAGAATGATATGTATACGGGTATGGGTATCGTCAGAGCTTTGCCGGGACCAGTATTTTCAATAGCATCTTTCACGGGCGGAATGGCTTTAAAAGATTATGGTAAAACGCCTGAAGAAAGAGGCCTTATGCAATTTTTTGGCTGCATAATTGGGACGGTGGCAATTTTTTTACCAAGCGCATTGCTAGTATTGTTCTTTTTTCCAATTTGGCATAATCTAAAAAAATATGCTGCGGTTTATCGTTCGTTGGAAGGTATCAATGCAGTCGTTGTAGGAATAATGATTGCTTCTACCTTTTATTTAATGAAAGATATTTCATTACTGGACGTAAGGCTTGGGAGTTTAATCAATGCAATTGTTATTGCAGGAACATTTACTTTATTACAGTACACAAAAATACCTCCGCCATTTATTGTAATTGGTTGTTTGCTTCTTGGTTATATTTTCTAATCCTTTTGTTTATAAAATTTCCTGCTTACTATTTCTTCTCTTACAATTTCAGGAACAAGGTACCGAATCGATTTTCCAGATTTTATATGTTCTCTTATTTGCGATGCAGAGATTTGAATTATTGGAGCGTTTAAAATTATTGGTTGCTTATCAAGTGTTTTTTTTATTTCGTGTCCCTCCCTTTTATAAACATAGATTGGATAATTAGAAATAATCGATTCAAAATTTTTCCATTTATCAATATTTTGATAGCTATCACTTCCCATTATTATAGAGAATTTGTGTTCTGGATATTTTTCTGAAAGGAA
>Ga0105249_10001215_pt1 | contig 22719 bp, 16 predicted proteins | sample KBSS44metaG_FD_81522 | JGI IMG/M metagenome (GOLD analysis project Ga0105249, IMG submission 81522) | Switchgrass rhizosphere microbial communities from Kellogg Biological Station, Michigan, USA - KBS S4-4 metaG | ecosystem: Host-associated > Plants > Roots > Rhizosphere > Soil | place...
GTTGAGAATCTTCCCGGCCCAAGAGGGATTGCAACACCATTGGGTTTAAGTTCCATTGCTGGCCCATGGGTTGAATCAATACAACTGAATAAAGGGGTAGGTTCTGTTGTGAATGGTTTTGAAAGTATTGCCGGCCAGATAAATATTGAATTAAAAAAACCGGAAAAAGCAGAACGGTTTTATGAAAACATGTATATAAATAGTATGGGAAAGACTGATTTCAATTTGAATCTAAATCAAAAGATCGGAAGGAAGTGGAGTACCGGCTTATTATTACATGATGATTTACTTTATAACAAAACAATCGATTTCAATAAAGACGGGTTCCTTGACTTACCCATTGGAAATCTTTTCAGCGCAATGAATCGTTGGAAATATGATGATAGTAAAGGTTTTTTAACACAGTTTGGTTTTAAATTCTTAAGTGATTCCAAAACCGGTGGAGAAACAATGTATGATCCGGATAATGATAAATTCACAACTAATCATTATGGACTTGGAATTGATACAAAAAGATATGATGGTTTTGCAAAGATCGGTTATGTTTTTCCGCAGAAAAAATATAAGAGTATCGGTTTACAACTTTCAGCATTCAATCATCAGCAAGATTCATATTTTGGGCTGACTGCTTACAATGCAAAACAAAATAATTTTTATGCAAATCTTATCTATCAATCCATCATTGGTACTTCGGTACATAAATTCAGAACTGGTCTAAGTTTTGTTTCAGATAAATACAATGAAGAGTTTGTATCCATAAATTTTAAAAGAACAGAAACTGTTCCCGGTGCATTTTTCGAATATACTTTTACACCGGTGGAAAAATTCAATATAGTTGCCGGACTGCGTGCAGATCATAATAGTTTGTTTGGCTGGTTTGCAACCCCGCGTTTGCATATACGATATGAACCAGTAAAAGGAACAACTGTTCGTCTAAGTGCTGGTCGTGGTCAGCGAACAGCAAACATTTTTGCAGAGAACATGGCAGTGTTTGTAAGTGCAAGACAAGTGAATATTTTATCCGCTTCAGTTGGCAACGCATATGGACTTAGCCCTGAAGTTGCTTGGAATAAAGGAGTCAGCATTGACCAAAAATTTAAACTCTTCAAACGTGATGGATCATTTAGTATTGATTTTTTCAGAAATGATTTTGATGACCAGGTGGTAGTTGACCTTGAGGATGTACGTCAGGTTAAATTTTATAACCTACAAGGCAAATCCTTCTCAAATAGTTTACAAGTTGAGTTGAACGTAGAGCCTGTCCGAAAACTTGAGATGAGATTTGCTTATCGATTTTTTGATGTAAAAACGACTTACAACAATGTGATTTTGCAAAAGCCATTTACAGCAAAGCATAGGGCATTTGCAAATCTTGGGTATGAAATAAAGGGTTGGAAGCTTGATTATACTGTTAATTATAATGGGTCAAAAAGGATCCCCAGTACGTTGGAGAACCCTGTACAATATCAACGAAACAGCATTTCACCTTCTTATGTTTTGATGAATGCACAAGTAAGTAAAACGTTAGGGAAAAAACATCCTTTTGAAATGTATATTGGAGGCGAAAACCTGTCAAACTATTTTCAAAAAGATCCAATCATTGCTGCCGATCAGCCATTCAGTAATTATTTTGATGCTGCCTTAGTTTGGGGGCCGGTGAGCGGAAGATTAATTTATACAGGTATCAGGTATAAGATTAAGTAGAATAGAGAATTAAATAAGCTGGCATTTTTTTAGCTTCTTTTAGTATAATGAAATTGATCAAAACAATATTGAGATTTATTCAATCATTATTTGTAAAGAAAAACTGTTGCAAATGAAAAATCTTATCCTGTTAGCACTTTTCAGTTTTTTAAGCAGTCATCTTTTTTCACAGCATGAGCATCATGCAATGATGGATACAATACCACCTAAAAAAGACTCTGTGAAAATGAAACCTCCGATGAAAAACATGGAGAGCATGGATAATATGGATCATTCTATGCATTCAATGTCCAGGATGCCTTCTCATTCTTATTCAAGAAATCTTCCAATGAACCGAAATGGTTCGGGAACTGGTTGGACCCCTGATGCAAGCCCGATGTATATGTGGATGAAGTCAACTAAAAAAACAGATTGGATGTTTCATGGCAGTTTATTTCTTAGGTATACTAACCAGGATATTTTTTCAGCAGGTAGCAGGGGTGCAAATAATTTCGACGCTCCCAATTGGTTTATGACAATGATGAATAGAAAAACTGGAGATAAAGGTTTATTAAACGCAACAGCGATGATAAGTTTTGATAGGCTGACTGAGGGGGGAAATGGTTACCCACTTTTATTTCAATCGGGCGAAACATGGAAAGGACAAAAATTGGTTGACCGTCAGCATCCTCATGATCTGTTTTCGGCCTTAAGTATTGGCTATACTCAAATGTTGAATAAGGATATAGATATAACTGCTTATTTTGGATATCCCGGCGAACCTGCATTGGGTGCAACTTCTTTCATGCACCGGATTTCTGCTATGAATAATCCTGATGCGCCGTTGGGCCATCATTGGCAGGATGCCACGCATATAACTTTCGGAGTAGGTACTCTTGGATTAAGGTATAAAGGCCTTAAAGCAGAAGGTTCAATATTTACTGGACGTGAGCCCGATGAAGAACGTTACGGCTTTGATAAAGCAAGATTTGATAGTTATTCTTATCGTTTGTCTTTTAATCCAACTGAAAACTGGGCACTGCAATTCTCGCAGGGATTTATTAATAGCCCCGAAGCGTTAGAGCCGAATGAAGATGTAACGAGAACAACTGCATCTGTTCTTTATTCAAAAAAATGGAAAAAAGATCATCATTATGATGCCGCAATTGTTTGGGGATACAATCACAAAAGCGATGGACATAGCGAGCATTCTGTTTTATTTGAGGATAATCATTCATTTGGAAAAAATGCATTGTATTTGCGGTATGAGTTTGTTCAGAAAGCAAAAGAAGAATTGGATCTCCATAATGGATATGTCGACAAAAACTATAATATCCATGCATTTACGGGAGGATATAACAGGCAGTTAGTAGATTTTAGCAATATCGATTTGATAGCAGGAACACAATTTACTTTATATGGGGTTGATAAAGATCTCCAGGCTTTATACGGAAAAACGCCAATGGGTTTTGAAGTATACCTTCAATTAAGGCCCTCACTTCACAAGCATTGATTTTTATGGACCATAGCCATCATCATACTACCGATGCACCTCCAACAAAGAAGGAACAAATTTTAGTTCATCATTCACATCATGGTATGAATCCACCAATGGGTCATGAAGGTCACGACCATCACGCCATGATGATCGATGATTTTAAAAAACGATTTTGGATCTCATTAATTCTTACTGTGCCCATTTTATTGCTATCTGAAATGATACAACACTGGCTTGGATTTGAAATAAAATTTCCGGGTGATAAATACGTATTGTTGATCCTATCAAGTTTTATTTTCTTTTATGGCGGCTGGCCATTTTTAAAAGGACTATTTGATGAATTAAAAGCGAAGGCGCCTGGCATGATGACGTTGATCGGATTAGCTATTATAGTTGCTTATGTTTTTAGTGTTGCAGTCATCTTTGGTTTCAAGGGAATGGATTTCTTTTGGGAATTAGCTACGCTGATCGTCATCATGCTTCTTGGTCATTGGCTGGAGATGAAATCAGTGCTTGGTGCTTCGAAAGCGTTACAGTTATTAGTGAGCATGATGCCGGCGGAAGCACATAAAGTATACGGCGATCATTTGATGGATGTAAAGTTGGAAGCGTTGCAAAAAAATGATATCATTCTTATTAAACCAGGCGAAAAAACTCCAGCAGATGGAATAGTCATAGAAGGAGAAAGTTATTTGAATGAAAGCATGCTGACAGGTGAAAGCAAACCAGTAAAAAAAGAAAAGAATGACAAGGTTATCGGTGGTTCGATCAACGGTAATGGTTCGCTCAGGGTAAAAGTTTTGCATACAGGAAAGGATAGCTATTTAAACAAAGTGATCACACTTGTACAGGAAGCGCAAAAAACAAAATCAAGAACACAACATTTAGCAGACCGTGCTGCAAAATGGCTCACTTATGTTGCGTTGGGTGTTGGTCTTACTACATTCATCGTTTGGTTGGCATTGGGACAAGGAACAACTTATGCGATCGAAAGAATGGTGACGGTGATGGTGATCTCTTGTCCACATGCATTGGGGTTAGCAATACCGCTGGTAGTTGCTATTTCAACGGCAGTTTCTGCACAAAATGGTTTGCTGATCCGTAATAGAACGGCTTTTGAAAATTCAAGAAAAATAACCACAATAGTTTTTGATAAAACTGGTACACTAACAAAAGGAGAATTTGGAGTTACAAGGATTGAAACGATTGGAACTATTTCCAGAAATGAGTTACTCCAGTATGCTGCCTCATTGGAGCAATCATCCGAACATCCAATTGCCATTGGTGTAATGCAAAAAGCGAAAGAGGAAAAACTGGAAATATTTAAGACAGAAAATTTTAATGCTATTACCGGTAAAGGAGTTGAAGCGAGAGTAAATGGAAAAGACGCAAAAGTTGTAAGCCCTGGTTATTTGAAAGAGAAACAAATTTCTATTCCGGCAAATAGTTCTTCCAATGAATCAGAAACGATTGTCTTTATTCTAATCGAAGATCAACTTGCAGGCTATATTGCATTGTCGGATGAGATCCGTCCGGAATCGAAATCTGCAATCGAAGCTTTTAAGAAAAATGGAATTAAAGTTATGATGGCAACCGGTGATAACGAAAAAGTAGCAAAAGCTGTTGCTGATGAATTAGGTCTTGACGGCTATTTTGCTGAAGTGTTACCACATCAGAAAGTAGAAATTGTAAAAGACCTCCAGAATGAAAATGAATTTGTAGCAATGACAGGAGATGGTGTAAATGACGCACCAGCACTTGCGCAGGCTGATGTTGGAATAGCCGTTGGCTCTGGTACCGATGTGGCGGCAGAAACGGCGGATATTATTTTGGTAAACAGTAATCCAAAAGACATTTTGAATTTGATCCTGTTTGGAAAAGCAACTTATAAAAAAATGGTCCAGAATCTTATGTGGGCAACAGGCTATAATGCAATTGCAATTCCCTTGGCTGCTGGAGTATTATACTCAACTGGATTTGTGCTTGATCCTGCTGTTGGCGCGGTTTTTATGAGTTTAAGTACAATTGTTGTAGCAATAAATGCACGGTTGCTGAAAAGTGAGTTGAAATAAAAACTATTTCTTCTTACTTGTATTAAATCGAAACGAAAAGCCAATGGCGCTGTACCAATAATCGTCTGATAAACTAAAACCCGACGAGAAATCGATCTTTGTGTTGTCAGAAAAAAAATAGGCTAAGCCCCCGTCGACATTGTGATGCGGTTCTTCATTCTTTCTTACCGTTCCGAACATCTCAATATAACTGTACCAGTTCTTTCCGATATTAAACCCGGGAGCTATGGTGTAAACCCAGGAAGGACTATCGCTTTCACCGTCGAATTCTAAACCAAGATTATAACCCAAACCAATATTTTCTGATAACGTATGTTGCATGGTAAACACGCAGTTGGGAGCCCATTGGCTCGTATAGAATTTTTTACTGCCGATATTTGAAGGAGCTATATGAAAAATGAAGCTTGTCTTTGGTAATAGCCCTTTTTCTTCCCATAAAGATACTTTTCCACCGATCTTAATCGGGAGTAAACCAGTTTCTATTTCATTACCATTGGGAATCAATAGTGGCGTTTCGGCGGAAACAAATTCGGTGATCAATCGAAATTCAAATCGTTTACATGCGCCGTATTTCCAGAGGACTGTTGGATGCACTAAACTATGCAGGTCTCCATTTTTTTCATAATTGAACCCAAACTCGGCCTGTATATATTTTTTTTTAGTAATTACGGGTGATTCGGTTTGGTCAGGGCGATCGGTTTCCATTCGCCCTTCTTGTTGCGCACGCATTAAGTATGATGAAATAATAAGAATCAGGAGTAAAAAATATTTAGTCATACCGTAACTATTTTTTAGACAAGCCTAAAATAAACCAAATGTATTGGTTTTCGTTGAAATTTATTGGTATTTATGGTATTATTTATAATCTTCTCTTACGGGGACGAAAGCGTCGATCACTTTACAATCTGTTATTGCAACAGCAGAATGAGGAACATTTGCATGAATAACATGAAACATACCGGCGGTTAATGGACAAGCTTCCCCTCCAATTACCATATCCAATCATCCTTCAATGATATAAGTGATCTGTTCATTGATGTGTGAATGCATGGGAACGCTGCTTCCTTTTTTAAGTTCAATATATCCGAATGTTAATTTATCGCCATGCGCATAATAGCCGGTAATGCCGGGAGCAAGTTCTTTTGGGTTGATATTTTTTATTTGTTGCATTATTGAAAGTATTAAAAATTTTCTCCCCGTGGATAAACTGTCCAGCCACCTAATTGGGAAGGATCAAAATCTTTCCTAAACCATTTTTCTCTTCCATAATATTGATCCCCTGAAATATATTTTGTTTCGGTTTCAACCTGGTTATTGAATAAAGCATTGAATACTGTCATTTCTCTATCTTGATTCCAAGGAGTAAAAAAACCATCGCCTATTTTCTGTTTTAATAATTCAAAAGGAATTAGCCAATAATCTTTAAATCTATCCTGAATCATTGCTTCTACTGTTTTAAAAATTTCGGTGTATTCTTTATCAGGAGAAACAGTTAAGTAGTTTGTTACTGTATAATAATGATCCTTTTCAAATTCAATCGAGCTTGAATCTTTCCCAATTATTGAAAAATAAGGGCCAAGAAGACCAATAAAAAAATGTAGCTCCTTACTTCTTGTAAGATTATTCATCTTTGTTTCTTCTATTAATAAATATGCGCTAAAGCCAGGCTGTTGACAATATGTTGTACTTATTACTTTTGCTGATGTAGCTTTTTCAACCTGAATACAAAAGTTTTCCCATCTGGCTTTATAATTTTCGTCATCATGTATATTTTTTTCTAAAAGCTTAACTAGTTCTTGAAATCCTGGCGAAGCGGCATAATTTGGAAAATCTTTATCTATTCCAATGAGATAATATTTTTTGATAGTATCAAAAATTGGCCTAAAATCATAAACATCGGGATTAAACATATCGGCTATTTTTCAAAAAAGCAGAAAGAACCTCCGACCCAGTCCTTATCCTTATTATACCTTACGCCGATCATTTTTCCTTTGCTTAATCGTGCAAGGTTGTTGGTGGCAACTGGTCTTGCAACTCCATCTTTCCAGAAATAAAAAATTCTTATCTCTGCTTTGGCGGGTACATCGGGTGTTTCAATTATATCGGCATATTTTACTTTGCGTTGCAGTATCCAATTTTCCGGATCTTTCACTTTTTCAATGTCGGCTGGAGTTACATCAATTACTACACCTTGTCCTGCAAAAGAAAACAATGGTTTTAAAACATAATTCTCCAGGTCAGCAGGCATTTGTTTTATTTCATTTAGAAAATAAGTCGTTGGAACATAAGGATGATGAATAAATGGAAGCGTGTATTTGCTGATTCTATAGAACCAATTAGGATGTGGTACCCATTCAACATCGAGATCTTCAAACAAAATATTTCCTTTTGCCTGTACTTCGGCTGATTGTTGTTGAAGATCATCAAAGATCACCCGGTTGTAAATTCTTTTTACTTCAGTTTTCTTGCCCTCATTCATGTAATACAACTTTCTTCCTTCCTGGATCAGTTCTGTAAGACAAACAGGTTTGATACCGAGATAATCTTGCGTACAATAAAAATCCACTCTCGTTTTTTGTTGATGGGGAAAAACCTCAAGCAATATTACATTCTCCGGCTTTTCATTTCCAACAATAATTTCTTTTAGTAGCTGCAGGTATGATTCTCTTTCATATTTGCCAAGATAAATGCTATAGTTTGACGGAACAGGGAAATGTTTTCTGAAAATATCATCCAATAAAACTTCATAAGCAAATAAGGTAGGAAAGCCCTGCATTTCTATCAGCTGTGGTTCATATTTGCCTTCTTCATTTTTGCAAATACCAAAATCAAAGGCGATAAAATGTGAATGATGATTTTCTGCCGGTACCTGCAAATGTTTTGGAATGGCATTTTGGGTAAGCTCTTCAAATCTTGGATCAACAATAATATTAACAATGCTTTCACAAGCATCCAGCATTTTTTTTGTAAAATCTTTTGGAACAAATACTGGGGTTTCCGCAACACGAAATTCTATTGAATCGGGATGAACATTGCTCAGATCATTTAAGAAAGCCTCATATTTTTCTTTGGTAAAATTCTTATTATAATCTTTTCTTATTGCCGGAACCATGCTGCAGATTTTATGAATGGAAGTTAAGTACAAACTTGCAAACGTCCTAAGACAGCAATCAATAATACAATCTCACAGATTACACAGATGCTCACGGATTAATTTCTGGGTAAATCCGTGTCATCTGTGAGAAATAAAAGCTGAATAGAATTACTGAACGTACAAGTGAGTGACACAAGAGGTGGTGAACAGAATTACTGATGCCGGTTAAATAATTATTTCCTTATTAGTGAGATTGCTTCAGCCGACTTGACCGAACTTGCACTGTATTGTATTCTGTCGGCTTCGCAATGACGGAACCTCAAACCAACTCCGGTTGAAGCTGCTCAATAGATTGATTCAAAAAATTCGGAAGTACGTGTGAGTAGGTCCACATGATCTTATCAGGATCGTTCAAATGTTCCAGCATACTCTTCCACTTCTCTTCGCCGTGTTCTTCAATTACCGTTTTTTTCTTTTCATCGGTTTGCAAATACATGCTCATGCCGACGGCATCAGCTTCGGGATGAAACTGTGTGCCGATCATATAATCATTAAAACGAATTCCCATAATAGCTCTTTCATAAGGCACATGTGGACGATTCTTTTCAATACAAAGAATTTTGGCGCCCATTTCTTTCAGCACTTCATGATTGGGTTGAACGACCTGGTAGTCGCGGCTATCAACACTATAGAAAGGATCTTTCAAACCATTAAACACTGGTTCATCTTTGCCATCAGCAAGCATGTGAACAGGGAAAACTCCAAACGCAGTAGAACGGCGTTTGCAAACTATACCAACATTATAATGACGACATGCTAATTGAAATGAATGGCAGATAAATAAAACATATTTCTTTTGCTCAGTAGCCGGATTACTATTCCAGCGTTCCACTTCACCAAGCCAGCGAAAATATGATTCATCCCATTCAGTGTACCTGCTTTCAAGCGGCGAACCCGGTCCGCCACTCGAAATAAAAATATCATAACTCATATCCGGTAGCTCATTCTTTAGCCGCACATCAAATTCATCCCAAACTAATTCAAGATCATGCGTCTCGCTGTAAGTATTTAAAATTTCACGGATACAACGCATGCCCTGGTTGGGCTTGCCTTCATAAAGGTCCAGGATCGCTACTTTTATCTTCTTCGAGTCATTAACCATTATGCAAACATAATAAATTCTTAACGTTGGCATCTGTCAGATAGGTTGCGTACTTACTAACAAATGTGGATATAAGACGTTTATTTTCCTATGCAGGAATCGTTTATGATTGTAATTTTTTTGTTATAGTTTTTTTACTTAAATCGTAAGTGGTTATTATTAGCCCGGCAGTATTGCTACTGTTGGGCTTTTGTTGCGTCGCACACTTGTGCGTTCCTTTCTCTATTCAGCAATTTTGATTCTGTTTATTTTCTTTAACACTCATTATTACGAAGTTTTAGTTTGCTTCGGTCTGCCGGGTGCTGACATTATATTACAACATTCCTATCGGCAGACCTCGCAATGACGAAGACTCTATGTATTTGTGGGTTTGCTTCTTTCCGCTGAGTTCTCGTCATTGCGAGGCCGACAGCGAATTGGCAAAACTCACTCCTTAAATTTATCCGGATGCTTTTTATTATGATCTGTTTTATCCTGGTAAGCTTTTGCAGCCGCAAGTATTGTTGCTTCATCATATAAATTACCTACAAGGGTTATACTTAATGGCGAACCACCCTGATTAAAACCCATCGGCATCACTACTACAGGATGGCCCGTAAGATTTGTAATAGCTAATTGTCTTCCCGCAAAACTCGGAACGATCACTACATCATAATCTTTCATAAAATCATTTACTGTCTTGCAAAGATTATAGCGATAGCGATTTGCATTTATGTACTCAACAGCAGGGATCAATCTTGCTGCACGAAAACTGTTTGGCCAAAAACCTTTGTCCTGCCTTTCAATCAGATCATCACGATTGGTTCTTGTCAGTTCATCAAAAGCAGCCGCACTTTCAGCATTTAAAATAATACTGATAAGATTGACAGGATAAACAGATGAATCAGGAAAGTCAACGGCCTTTATGTCTGCACCTAAAGACTTATAAACTTCCAGCACTTTTCTTTCAGGCGCATCGGCTGCTAATCGTTTAAAATAATTTTCTGCATAAGCAATTTTTAATTTCTTGAAATCAACTACCCCATCATAGTTAAAGTTTTTATCAACCGAACCATAGTCTTTACCATCTGTTCCATGTATATAATTAAAGACAACGGCACAATCTTCAGCGCTACGGCAAATAGGGCCAGCTTTATCCAAACTCCAGCAAAGCACCATTGCGCCAGATCTGCTGATCGAACCAAATGTTGGTCGCAAACCAGTGGCACCGCACCTTGTAGATGGGGAAACAATTGAACCAAGCGTTTCAGTTCCGATTGCAAATGGTAACAAACCTGCTACAACTGACGCAGCAGATCCCGCTGATGAACCGCTTGATCCTTGTTTTAGATTCCATGGATTTTTTGTTTCTCCGCCGAACCATTTGTTATTAAATGCAAGTGCGCCAAGAGATAATTTGGCACACAACACTGCACCCGCTGCTCTTAATCTTTTATAGACATAAGCATCTTCATCAACCACCTGGTCTTTATACGGAGTGCTTCCCCAGGTAGTTTTATATCCTTTTACAGCAAACAGATCTTTTAACCCATATGGAATGCCATGAAGCAAGCCGCGGTATTTCCCGTTTTTAATTTCTTCATCAGCACGTCTTGCCTGTGCCATGGCAGTATCCTCGGTAAGTGAGATAACACATTCTAACGTATCGCCCCATTTTTTTAAACGATCAATAAAAAATTTAGTTAGTTCAACTGATGTTATCTGTTTTGATTTTATCAACCCTGCTAACTGGGGTATTGAATAAAAAGCAAGATCATTTTTATTTTTTGGTAATCGTATATCTGCACGTATAGGAAGAGAAACTGTTTGATTCATTCGTTGTTTTACAACACCATAAGGAACCGGGTTAAAAGCGAAAGGATAGGGGATGTCATTTGTAGGCAAAGTTTTGTGCATCTCTTTAAATAATTGAGTATAATTATTCAGATTGCCAAGCAATGAATCTGCTTCGGCGTTGCTGAATTCCAAATCATAAAGACTTGCCGTTTTTTGTATCAATATAAGCGAATCGCTTTTGGTTTGGGCAATTGATACAAATGGCAATAGAAGAAGTAGCAATAAAGATCTCATAGCAGTAATTTTTGATGGAGTAAATTACATAAATAAAATCATTACCTTTTCGATTCAAAAACTAACACATGAGAAAGTTTTTATTTTTTGTAGCCCTTTCTACAATTATTTTTTCCTGCGATCAAAAAACCAGCAATACAACAAATACAGCCAGTCCAGGTGGCGCTGATATACATCTGTATGAATATTTCAACTATGGCGATACAGGAGTGCAAATGGCCGGAATAAAAATGATCCCGGTAAAAACTCCATCTGGTGAATTCAAAGTTTGGACAAAACGATTTGGAAATAATCCGAGGATCAAAGTTTTATTGCTGCATGGTGGTCCGGCTTTTACACATCAGTACATGGAAGTTTTCGAAAGTTTTTTTCCAAAAGAAGGATTTGAGTTTTATGAATATGATCAATTAGGTTGCGGCAATTCCGAAAAACCAACTGATACAAGTTTATGGGTACTGGATCGTTTTGTCGAGGAAGTGGAACAAGTTCGGAAAGCCATAAAGGCTGACTCAACAAATTTCTACATACTTGGCAATTCATGGGGCGGAATACTTGGTATGCAGTATGCATTGAAATATCAGAATAATATGAAATCATTGATCGTTGCAAATATGATGGCAAGCTGTCCTGAATATGGAAGGTATGCGCAAGAAGTGTTAGCAAAGCAAATGGACTCAAGTGTATTGAAAGAAATAAAAGCTATTGAAGCAAAAGGTGACTTTAACAACCCGAGATATGATGAATTATTATTTCCGAATTTCTATACCCGGCATATTTGCCGCCTCCAGGAATGGCCTGAGCCTTTGATGCGTTCTCTTGCTGATTATAATAAGGCAATATATGTTCAGATGCAGGGACCATCTGAATTTGGCATAGGTGGTAATCTTGCAAACTGGGATGTAAAAAGCAGATTGAAAGAAATAAGAATTCCAACTTTGATGATCGGGGCAAAACATGACACAATGGATCCCAAAGCAATGGAAGAACAAAGTAAGCTGGCGCAAAAGGGACGCTATCTATATTGCCCCAATGGAAGCCACCTTGCTATGTATGACGATCAGAAGGTCTTTATGGACGGAGTCATAAAATTTATCCATGATGTAGACAGCGGCGAATTCAAATAAATTACTATCTCAAAGTTTTAACGGCTGTAACGGTATTCTTCCTTTGCATATTTTGAATAAACCACATGATGGTGAAGCTGGGTATAAAATCAGTTCCTGGTAAAATTTCTTCGATAAAGTTGCCGACGCCACCTAACGCTCCTTTCCATCCGCCAAATGTTGCAATAAAAATAACAGAAGATATAGGTGCCCAGATAATATCACCGATCTCGCCTAATCCCGGAATTGCATAGGTTGCATAACCTGCAACATCCATCAGAATACAAAAAATAAGAGAAGGTTGTTTTTTATTCATTGTTTTGATAATTGTTTTCGATTATTATCAAATTTACTGCCGATTTAGAAATTGCGGTAAGTAGAAGAAAAAAATAACAAAACAGTTGCATCAATATAATAGCTAAACCAAAACTCTGCGCTGATGAGTTTCTGTACGTACCTGTATAAAACCGGCTTTTTTATATGTTCCTAAAGCATTGGGATGATCCAGGGTGCAGGTATTGAGTTGTATCCATTCGGGATTATAACTCCATGCTTTAGCAATTACCCATTGTAAAAAATATTTGCCATATCCTTTGCCAACTAATGAAGGCATTAATCCAAAGTAGAGGATCTCCACATATTTTTCTTCTTTTACAAATTCTATATATCCTGCTACTTCTTTATTTATATAAAAAAGAAAAATATCAACATTGTCTGCATTTATTTTTTCAGAGAGTTCTTTATCGGGCATTACCATCCTGTCAAGCCAAAAATGTTTTTCACCGACTCCATAATAGTACTTTCTGTATTCATATTCTGAGATGGGTTTTGGAATCAAATTAAAATCGGTATTTGCTAAAAGCACGGGCAACTGCTTTGGCTCATACATTTCAAGGAAAGTTACAGTGACAGGCTGCAGAATTATTTTTGAAGGGTCTATAGAATAAAACATATTGCAAAAATCGCAAATTGATCTGACTCCTTGTTCACAATGGAAATGAAAGATATTTATCTTAAGCGGCTTTTTCTTAGTAAGTTATCATTAACGCCGGATCCTTCTAAAAATATATACAGTTCCGGGTTCTATATTCATGTATAATTTATCATTCGAAATTTTATAGTTAACACCGCTTTTAAATGCTTTATAGACCTGCCAAAAATTGTTCCCGGATATAATCAACAACGCTGACAAGGTTTTTGGTTTCTTCAAAAATTTTTAACTGACGATCCGCACCGGTACCATTTTCAAGAATTTTATGAATATGAGCAAGACGATGACGACTGCCAAGATGATCAACAACAGGGTCAATAAAATCAAGGAGCTCATATAAAAGTGCACGGGTGTTCACTTCTTCTTCTTTTCCAAAATCGATCATCCTGCCGTCAATGCCATAGCGACTGGCTCTCCATTTATTTTCATTAAGCAATGCCCGAGAGTATTGAATAAAATTCAGGTTCTTGCTACGCAAAAGATAAATTCTTGCACATACTGCCTGGAAAAGAGTGGCCAGGGTTATTGTTTCATCAACAGTAAGCGGAATATCGCAAATACGAAATTCAACAGTATTAAAAAATGGATGTACTCTTAGATCCCACCATATTTTTTTTGCATTATCAATGCAGTTTGTTTTCACCAACAGCTTCACATAGTTTTCATAGGCTTCAATGCTTTCAAATGCTTCAGGAATACCTGTACGGGGAAATTTATCAAACACTTTTGTCCGGAAAGATTTATAACCAGTGAGTCTTCCTTCCCAAAAAGGAGAGTTCGTACTTAATGCATAAATATGTGGTAAAAAATATCTTGTGCTGTTTGCAATATGATTTGCCATCTCACGGTTTTCCATCCCTACATGCACATGCAATCCAAAAATTAAATTACTGCGGGCAGCTTCCTGCAGTTCATTTACCAATTCGTTATACCTTATATGATCTGTTATCAGTTGGCTTTCCCAATGGCTAAATGGATGTGTGCCTGCAGCACCCATAGCAAAACCAAGCCCATCGGCAATGTCAGAAATTGTTTTTCTTAATGCCGCTACATCCTGCCATGCTTCATCAGCATCAGCACAAATATCTGTTCCTACTTCTACTACCGCCTGGTGCATTTCAGCTTTTACTTTATCCTTGATCACTTTTTGTCCTTCATGCACTATTTTCTGTTCATGACTTTTCAATTCTCTTGTTTCAGGATCAAGCACCATGTACTCTTCTTCTACACCTAGAGTAAATGTTTTATAATTGAGTATTCCCATTAAAGTTTATAGTTTGTAGTGTAAAGTTTATAGTTGTCATTTATGCTGTGATAATGATAAATAAAAAACTATAAATGAAAACATTTTAAACAAGACTCTGCTTATTCGCACCTCTCTTTACATACTCTCCCCAGGTTAAATTATCCTTTCCATCTTTTTGTTCCATTGCTCTTTCTATGGCATAGTTAGCTGCTGTTTCTACCACCCATGCAAAATTCTCTTCACCCACACTGCTGCGTTCTGCATCAGGAGCGGGATTGCAAAAATCTATTGCGTAAGGAACACCGTCTCTTATCGCTAATTCCACGGTGTTAAAATCATAGCCAAGATAATTGCAAATACGTAAAACAATTTCTTCCATTTGTTTTAATCGTTCAGGCGACGGTGTGAAGCTTGCTACATAACGAAGATGATGTGGATTGCGTGGCTCATAAGGCATAATGCGAACATGTTTTCTGCCGATACAATAGCAACGATAATATTCAGTAAAAACAATTTCTTCCTGCAACAGCATTACCAATTGACCGGTTTCACTGTGCTTATCAAAAAAATCTTCTTTACTATTTAATTTATATACATGTTTCCAGCCGCCGCCTGCAAATGGTTTCATATAAGCAGGAAACCCGACATATTTAAATATTGTTTCCCAATCCATAGGATAAGCAAGATTGCTGAATGATTCTTCCGAGGTGTCATCAGGATGATCTCTTGAAGGGATAATAGCAGTTTTAGGAATTGGCACACCCACTTTTGTCATCAGGCAGTTGTTGAAGTATTTATCATCGGCGCTCCACCAAAATGGATTATTGATGACAGCAGTTCCTGTTAACGCTTCATTTTTCAGCCAGGTACGGTAAAAAGGAACATCCTGGGATATACGATCGATGATCACTGCATAACCAGTAGGCTCGCCTTGTATTGCTTTATCAATATGTACCGACTCCGCCATGAGGCCTGAAATATTCTTACTGTTGATCCTTTCAACAAAAGCCATCGGAAAACTTCTTTCTTTTCCATGTAACACGCCGATCTTCTTCATAAAAATTAATTTGATTTGATAAATTATTTTGGGGCGGGCAAGTAATCAAATGTATTTTTTAAAGAGAAGAAAAACAAAAAAGAAGCAGGATTGTTTCAAAACAAAGCATGGTTATCTTTAGTCCGCATCCCCTAATTTTGCGCAAATGCAGCGTTTGAAGCAAGCTTCTGTCTCCGTACAAAATATAATTCTCAATTCTGTTCATCTTGACAGAAATGTTTTTGTAGACCTTTACCTTCCACCTTTTGAATTAGTTACCGGCTCAACAGACTTGTTAATAATTAATGACGGGCAGGATCTTCCGAAATTTCATTTTGATAAAATGCTGGCGGAGTTATATGAAAAAAAAGAAATTCAACCAGTTTTTTGTGTTGGTATTCATTGCAGCGTCGATAGAAGGATGGAATATGGAACAGCAAGTTTGTTAGATTATAAAGGGAGGGGAGCAAAAGCCGGGTTACATCAACAATTTGTTTTTAATGAATTGATACCTTATATCAAAACAAGCTTTAAAAATGAATTTAAAGAAAAGGCATACGCCGGTTTTTCGTTAGGCGGACTATCTGCTATTGATACTGTTTGGCATTATCCGGAAGAATTTTCTAAAGCCGGCGTTTTTTCGGGCTCTTTATGGTGGCGTTTAAAGGATTTGCATAGTGGATATAATGAGCGAACAGATCGCATCATGCATAAGCTTATAAGGGAAGGTGATTATAAACCGGGATTGAAATTTTATTTTACAACAGGCTCACTTGATGAAAGGATGGATAGGAATAATAATGGCGTCATTGATTCAATTGATGATACGCTTGGTTTAATTGAAGAGTTAGAAAAAAAAGGATATAGAGACAGGGATGACATTCGATATATAAATTATGAAGATGGAAAGCATGATGTAAAAACATGGGGAAGGGCCATGCCTGATTTTTTGAGATGGGGATGGGGAAGGGTAGAAGATGGGAACGTGAGAAGTATATAAAGTCGCAGCTTAAAGAAATATTTGAACAATAAAATAAAAAAAGCGTCCCAACTAACCGGGACGCTTTCTTTATGCAAAAGCTGTTAAAGTTCTATCTGGCTGCTATTAAAACATAATAGGTCATTAAAAAATATACCGAGCTCCTATTTGAATTGCCCACGTTGTTGAAGTTGAATTGTTGTTTTGAAAACTTTTTGTTATTGGAGCATTATTAAAAGTATTTAATCTGAATTGTGGTATACCATTCGTAACACCTACCAATGTTAATGGATTATTACTGGCTAAAGTTGTTATTTTACGGATTCCCCAGTTATTATTAATAAGGTTTATTACATTGTAAATGTCAGCTGTCAATTGAATTGTATTCCTTCGGCCGCGGATACTTGTAAATATATCCTGGGCTACTTTCATATCCAACCTGTCGAACCAGGGAAGTTTAGCTCCGTTTCTTTCAGCTACCTGACCCCTATGTTCCCGGAGATACGGATCCTGTAGAATATAATTTTCAAAAAGTTGAGCCATTTCGGAAGCCGTATAAGTTACACCATTTGGATAAGCGAAGCTGGGCTGAAATTGAATTTCAGTTTGATCTTTGGCATTTTTAGGAATGTACATCAGATCTGCATTATTGCCATCCTGGTTCAGGTCACCATTGTAAATATAACTGTATGTGCCACCACTTCTGCCATCATAGAATAAAGACACGGTTGTTCCGAGATGCTTCAAGTATTCAAAATGATAGGAAACTCCTCCCATCAACCGGTGCGGCACAGCAAAATTGGAATAATAAAGTTCCTGATCGTTTTGTGTACGGGATGTTGGATTGGCTGACCATACAGAAGCTGCCTGGCTACCAGGATTAGCTGTCACATCCAGGGCGAGAGTATAGTTATAGGCAACAGAAGCATACCATCCTTTTGCAAAAGATTTTGCCAGCTGCGCAGTAAATACAAAAGAACTTCCTTCATTAGTGTTATCAAGAACAATAGCATTGTTGATAGTTGAATTTAATCGTCTTACTGCTGCGGTTGTAGCTGAATACCGGCCCCTTGTATAGCCGCCCGTTGTTACAGTTCCATCCGGCGCTTTTTGATTTGCATTGAACATATAAACGGCATTGAGATCTTTTGTAAACATGGCTTCCAGGGTAAGCTTCCAGTTTTTGTCAAGCTGTTTATCAATTGCGATATTAGTTCTCCATATCTGGGGAAATTTAAAATCTTCGCTTGTCACAGCAAATACCGATGGTGCAACGGTACCTGCTGAGGTTGGAAAGAGATTTGCAGGAAGACTGGTATTATAAAAAGGATTATAAGCATGATGATCAGTATTGAAAAGGAAGTTATTCAAACTGACTCCTGGAGTAGTAGGAGTGATCAATGTGCCAAACTGGTACATACCGCTATTTGATGGGACATTAGTTAGATACACGAACGGAATCCTTCCTGTATATATACCCGTTCCACCCCGCACGATTAGTGATTTATCTCCTTCGATATCCCATCTGAACCCTACACGCGGAGAAAATAACATAGTACTTTTAGGCCAACTGCCGGTTGTATATTTTGTTGCTACACCATCTATATCAGCAAGTGTCAAAGCGCTGACTGCCGGATTTTCTTTGGGATCTTCCGTATATATGGGTTTATCTATACGTAGTCCCATTGTAACCTTCAAATTCGGGTTTACATTAATTTCATCCTGAATATAGCCGGCCAATTGCCCGATCTTAAGATTTGCTGAGTAAATAGCATCCTGTTCTTTATCTAAGGAGTATGTAATTGAAAATAATGCCGGCGCTCTGTTGTTTACAAAATCATCTACACTTCTGTAAAGATAATATCCCTGCGAACCTGCCATGAACATATTACCTACTCTTTGGTATTCATAACTCAGGCCTGCTGTAAAAGTATGCTTACCGGCAAAGTAGGTGAAGTTGTCAGTTATGGTATATATTTCATTAAGAACTCTATTGTTATTCCCATTAAAAGGCTCATTACCGACACTGATGTAATTGTTTTTATCACCAGGAGTTATTCCTATAATGTCAACAAAAGGAAAATGCCCGTCAACTTTGAAGGAGGTAATTTTTGTAATGGTAGCCAAAAACTGGTTAGCAAACTTGCTCCGAAAATTGCTGTTTAGTTCTATGGAACCTGAACGTACGACATCTTCCTGTACATACGTAACGCCTGAAAAACCCATAGAAGATTTAGAAAACTTAGGGCCATAAGTGACAATACCCGTTTGACCGTTGGCCCCGTTTATATTACCACTTTGGCTCGGAAGAAAGTCCTGTGTTCCTTTAAGGTGACTATACTTAACAGTTAGCTTGTGCGCTTTACTGATATTCCAATCTATTTTTCCAAGGAGTTTATAGTTTTCATTTCCAAAAGCAGGAAAATTATCATAGACACCCGGGTCATATCCCTTGGTTACAATGTAATCAGCTACTTTTTTCATCGAATCAATAGGTACATCGGAAATATTGCCGGTACCTGAACCTCCTTTTGGAGTCCATGTAACACCACTGGCCGGTGGTTTTTGTTCATATTCGCCATTTATGAAGAAAAACAATTTGTTTTTGATAATTGGGCCACCTATACTTGCTCCATAAATACTGCTTTTAAATGGTGGGTTATTAACTTTAACTCCTGCTGCGTTATCGCCTATCAATTTTTCATCTTGCCAATAATTGTAAAGAGTTCCATGGAAAGTGTTTGTACCGCTTTTAGTAATTGCTGTAATGTTAGCACCTGTAAAATTACCCTGACGAACGTCAAAAGGAGCAATGCTTACCGAAACCTCTTCAATTGCATCAAGGGAAACAGGGTTGTTACCTGCACCCGGAAGAGGGTCAGTGCTTAATCCAAAATTGTTATTCAGATTGGCACCATCAACAGTAATGTTATTAAAACGACCATCGCGGCCCGCAAAATTGTTACCATTTGCCTGAGGTGTGGCCCTGGTAAAATCAGTGATGCTCCGGCTAATTGTTGGCAGGGTAGAAAGTATCCTGTTGTTAAAAACACTGCTCATCCCTCCTTTATCAGCGGCCGATTTGCGGGAACGGGTAGTTACAAATACTTCCGTTAATTCTTTTTCATCAGCAACCAATATCGCATTCACATTATAAGATTCGCCTAATTGAAGAAATACATTCTCTATTACCTGGGGTTTTAGCCCTATAAAATCTACTCTAATAAGATAAGGTCCTCCAACTCTAAGACCTTGCATGTTAAACACTCCATCTGTTTTAGCAATGGTGTTATAAATAGTACCGGATGGGACGTGTGTTGCTGTGATGGTGGCGCCAACAAGCGCCTCTCCCTTGGCCGACTTTGCGGTACCTGTAATACTACTCGTAGTTACCTGCGCCAACATAACAGAACTTGCCATAAATACAATAGCAAGCATAATTGTAATTCTCTTAAGCATATTAGTTAGGTTTAGAAATGTTGTTGCAAAGAAAGGGAATTCCGTCCGGTTAAATATAGCCAAATATTAACAAATTATTGTTGGTATATAATCTTTTAAAGAAACGAAGATGATTGCCAAAACGCTGCTTTTATTTTAAAAAATTTTCCACTTTCCTTCCACTGGTTTGTGTGTAATTTTGCCAAAACTTAATAGAATATGTTAGACAGTATTGAAAGTGCCATTGAGGATATAAAAGCTGGTAGAATTGTGATTGTTGTAGATGATGAGGACAGAGAGAATGAAGGCGATTTTATTATTGCTGCCCGTCATGCCAGTCCCGAAGTCGTTAATTTCATGAGCAAGCATGGCAGGGGTCTTATTTGTGCAGCATTGATTGAAGATCGCTGTGATGAATTGGGGCTTGAATTGATGGTAAATAATAATACAGCGCTTCATGAAACTGCATTTACTGTTTCTGTTGATCTATTGGGCCACGGTTGTTCAACTGGTATTTCAGCACACGATCGCTCCAAAACAATTCATGCATTGATCGATCCAAATACTAAACCATCAGACTTTGGAAAACCCGGTCATATTTTTCCATTGCGTGCAAAGAAAGGCGGAGTGCTGAGAAGAGTTGGACATACTGAGGCAGCTATTGACCTTTCGCGTCTTGCAGGTTTTGAACCGGCAGGCGTTCTGGTTGAAATAATGAATGATGATGGTACCATGGCCCGGCTGCCCCAATTAAAAGATGTGGCTAAAAAATTTGAGTTCAAAATCATTTCTATAAAGGATCTAATAGAATTCAGGATAAAAAGAGACTCGCTGATCGATGAAGTGGTAAGAGTGGATATGCCTACAAAATATGGAGGTTTTAAATTGGTTGCGTTCAAAGAAAAGTATAGCAGTAATGAACATCTTGCTTTAATTAAAGGCGAATGGCAGAAGGATGAACCAGTAATGGTGAGAGTTCATTCATCATGTTTTACCGGTGATATTCTTGGGTCACTTCGCTGCGATTGCGGTGAGCAATTGCATGCTGCTATGAAAATGGTGGAGATAGAGGGTAAGGGCGCAATTCTGTATATGAACCAGGAAGGCCGTGGGATTGGTTTATTGAATAAATTAAAAGCATACCGGCTACAGGAAGAAGGATTGGATACCGTAGAAGCAAATCTTCATCTAGGTTTCCAAATGGATCAAAGAGATTATGGTATTGGCGCACAAATATTACGTCACCTCGGAATTTGTAAATTAAAACTGATCAGCAATAATCCTAAGAAAAGAGTGGGACTTATGGGTTATGGTCTCGAGATCGTTGAAAATATTCCGATTGAAATTTCATCCAATCCTCATAATGAAAAATATCTTTTGACAAAAAGAGATAAGCTTGGTCATGAGATAATGGATGATGATGAGTCCTGAAAAAAAATTGATCTTAATTGCCTTGTTTTGTTGTGGTATCTGGCGCTGGGGTCACTACCAATTTCTTTTTGCGTCTGAAAATATCTCCCAACCTGTTGAATTCTTTTCTGAAAGTTAAGCTGGTTCCATATTTCCTGGATTTGCCGGCAGTAGTAGCCGTTCCTGTAAGCAAGTCCACGTTTTCTTTATAAAAAACTGTAGCACGAATAGACCCACTTTTATTTATTAGGAATTCCGTAGTAACATTGGTCAGCAGATCGCTGTTTACCTGCGAAGTAGTTGATGATTGAAATGGTACATCATAATTGCCTTCAAAGGTTAGCACAACCCGATCGTTGAATAAAGTTTTGCCAATAGAAAGATTCAGGTTGGTTCTATCGTAATTGAAAGTGTTCGATTCTCCAAAAGGGTTTGGATTATAAAGTGAGCCAGAAAAATTTATATATAACCCCGGTATTTTAAGTTTGTTTGATAAAATATTATTCAGCACTCCATTTATTTGGGCTGATAGAAAATCTGAAATACTGTTCACAACAAGATCAAAACCGGATGTTAAGTTTAAGGACGTACCAGTATTTGAAGGTGCAAAACTGTTGAACACAACAAGAAATGCAACCTGCTTATTAAGTTCATTTTCATTTTTTAAAATCTCGTCAATAACAAATGAGACCGTTGGATCCGTCTTAGGAAGACTTTCTGGGGGATAGTCGAGAGCAAAAGTAATATCCGGTTTGAAAAGATCACCTCTCATTTTTGCCACTACATAGACAAAATCCCTGAATGAAGAAATATTGGTTCCGGGAACATTATTGGCGATCAACGGTGTGAAATCAACTTTCTTTTCAGTTTTATAAACTGCTTCAATGTTTACGGTCGGGTGAAAAGGATCACCGGTCCATTCAATGTAATTATTTGA
>Ga0105249_10001218_pt1 | contig 22696 bp, 17 predicted proteins | sample KBSS44metaG_FD_81522 | JGI IMG/M metagenome (GOLD analysis project Ga0105249, IMG submission 81522) | Switchgrass rhizosphere microbial communities from Kellogg Biological Station, Michigan, USA - KBS S4-4 metaG | ecosystem: Host-associated > Plants > Roots > Rhizosphere > Soil | place...
ATCCAGCGCCGCCGCGAGATCGGCCTGCGCATGGCGCTCGGCGCGCAGGCGACGGACATCGTCCGCCACGTGACCATCGGCTCGCTCGTGCTCGTCTCGGTGGGGCTGATCGCTGGAGTTGGCGCGGGGGTCGCGTTCGGGCGCCTGATCGGCGCGCTGTTGTTCCAGGTGACGCCGACCGATCCGGTGGCGCTGGCTCCCCCGCTCGCGATCCTGGCGACTGTCTTCGCGATGGCCTCGCTGCCGCCGGCGATTCGAGCGATCAGGACGGATCCGACGGAGACGCTGAAGAGGGAGTAGCCCCGGCTCAGCCGCGCGACGCCACTATGGTGCTAGTGCCTTCCCGACCCAGCCTGCACAGAAGAGCACCGCGCTGATGGCAGCCGCGACCGGAATGCCAATCGCGTAGATCACGACCGGCAGCATGTAGATGAGCGCCACCAGCCGCACGAGCTCCGCGGGCCAGAACGATATCCGGCGCCACAGGTGAAGTTGGCCGTGACCAAGTAGCGGGCGTACCGGCACGTCGGCCGGCTCAATCGGAAACACGACTGAAGGGGCATGCGCCGCAGTGGCCGTCGTTGACATCCGGAACTCCGATCAGACGCGTGCGAACCTGACCGTCTGCGCCATCAGATTGGGTGCGGCCGTCCGATTCGCCAGCCGCCAGGAATTCGCATGCTCGAAATTGGCCTCGTCGTCGCCGTTCCACCACGCGAGATCCCGCCTGGCTGCCGGAGGCAACGGCGATTTGAGCAGGTCTTCCATCTGCGCGAACGTCAGAAAGGCGACGTCCGAATAGCGATTCTTGAGGTATTCGTGCAGCGCGAGGAACGTCTTCGACATCCCGTGCCCCTGAGGCGCGGCCGGCTCGGTGCGAATCTCGATGACGCGCTCTTCACGCTCTGCACGGGGTTTCCGCTTCAGCCACGACAGCATGTCAGTCCTCCCTCGTTGCCATGGTTGGTGACGGCTCCTGCCCGCCTGGCGCCGTCTTCAGCTGATTCGCTCGAGCGATCATCCAGGCCGGATCGAGGTCTGCGACCGCACACCAGTGGTCAAGCATCGACGATCCTGCCAGGAAGAGGCGAGCGCTCTCCTGATTGCTGCGTAGTCCTGCAGAACTGGCGAGATCCCGGAACGCCAACTCGATGACACGCACCGCCAGGTGCCGGCAGGGCCCGCCCTCGGGATCCCGGGTAACGACCTGACTGGACAAGAGCCGCCTCATCGCCGTGCCTCAGGGTCGAAACGTCTGCTTGTTGGATTCCCGGGCCGCTGCGGTCCGGACACGCTTGTCGTCGGTCGATTTCTGCTGACGCTCGATCTCGCGCTGGGGCGCCTGTTCCGCATCGAGTCGAGCCCCTTCCGCGGTGGCCGCCTGCGCGAGCAGATCCATCGGCCTGGACCGGACCACGAGGCCAAACACCATCTGATAAGACGACTGGAAGAGGTCGATCGAGTGCTCCGAATCTCCCCAGGCCGCCAGGAACTTGTCGCCGTTGTCGAGAGGTGCCGAGCCAGGCGCACCCGCACCCGCTGCCGGCGCTGGCGGCGTGGTGCGCAACAGCGCGAGCCCGTAGGTCGCTGAAATCGCGGCGGTCATGTCCTCGACGGTCAGTCCTTCGGTCTTGTCGCGGTCGTACGTCACGAGCAATCGAAAGAGCTGCCCATTGTAGAAACTGAACTGGACCTTCTTCAGGGAGTCACTGCGCGTCGATGCGAGCCATCGTTGCGGCTGCCACGTCAGCTCCTGGATCAGCGCGGGGCGCTCCAGGACCACATGAGCCTCCGGCGCGATCTCGGCTCGCTTCGCGACGTCCGCGAGGCTCATGCCCAGGTGAAAGTCGCGGTACGTGGACAGATCCTGCGCTGAGATCTGCTGTGACGAGAAGACGAGACCCGCGATGCACGACGCAAGCAGAAGGGTGTTCTTCATAAAGGTTCCAGCCGCGTTAGAGGCGCGTGGTCGATCGTTCCACTCGATTCAGCACCTCGGCGATGGTCGGAGGGGGGACCTTCCACAGCAGGACTGCGATGACCGGCACCACAGCCCCAATAACGACCACAAGCAGCCCGGTTGCCCACGTCATGGGCGTGCTGATGGCTGCGAAGATAACGCAGATGAGGAACCAAAACGGGATGAATGCCTTGCGGTTGAAAAGCTTCGACATGACTGCCTTCTTCAAGAGAGATAGCCTGAATCGGCGACGCGTGCGGAGCTCTCGCCCCGGGCTCTTGATTAACCATTGTCAGTTGATTTACTATATTTTGTCAAGTTTTGCTCGCGAGAACTGGCGGCCATCAGGCCAGTTATTAATCAGAAATTGTTAATTCGGAGTCAACCAACCCCAATGGATTTCCCGCTCCTCATCCGCCATCGCCTCAAGGAACTGGGGATCGAGCAGCGGGATCTGGCGGCCGCCGCGGAAGTGACGGAGTCCTACATCTCTCAGTTGATGACGGGGAAGAAGGCGCCGCCAGCTCCTGAACGCTCCGACATCTACCCCCGGATGGAGACGCTCCTGAAGCTTCCGGCCGGGCAGCTCGCCACGCTGGCGGACGTGCAGCGCCGCGATGCCTTGAAGAGGAAGCTGGCCGATCCGCCAGGACCGCTGTTCGAGGCCGTCCGCGAGCTGATTCTGCGGAAGTGCGATCCCGCCAAGGCGCCCACCCTGCGCACGATGTTCGCGAAGGAACCCTTCGGCGCGCTCGAGCGTTTCGTCACGCAGAAGCTGTTGGACGTGGTGAAGCGGGTGACCAAGGAGGAATTGGACGACGAGGACTGGCTCCGGAGGGTGGCCCGAATCACTGGTCGCAGTTACGAAGAGATGCGCGTGATCGTGATCGAGTTCCTCGAAACAGATCTCTTGAACGTCTCGGACGACAACTGCCTCACGTTCCTGGACCCGCTAATCGAATCCTGGGACATCGACCTCCCGACCTTCGGGATGGAGATTGTCCTCAACCGCCGGCTGAAGCCGGGGCATCCGAGGCGGTTCGAGTTCGTGGAGCGCGAGCTCGCGCCCCCTGGTGACGTGGAACCCGGGCTCAAGGCATTTCTCCGGGACCCGTCCCTGAGGGGCGATGCGACCGCCGAGGAGATCGAGTTTCTCAAGTCTTTGCGATTCGCGGGACGCCGACCGACTGCCCTCTACTACTACAGGGAGTTGCAGAGCCTGCGGGACCCGCTGCACTTTCGAACGGCATCGGACGAGGCCCGGATGTCTACTCCGGCCTAGCCTCACCTGGTGTGACGCGCCGCCAGCTGACCATGCGTTGATTCGCTTCGTCCAGCAGCCGCAGGCGCAGTGAGTCCAGGCTGCGGCGAAGCGTCAGCGGGGGGACCTTCTGGAACACCGGCACAGCGTCCTGGCAGCGTTGCAGGTTGTAGGATGGGATGCGCGGCTGGACGTGGTGGATGTGGTGCAGGCCGATGCTGCCGGTGAACCACTGCAGCACCTTCGGCAGCTTGTAGTAGGAACTTCCCTCCAGCGCCGCTCTCATCGGGTCCCACGCCTCGTGATGTGCCCAGTACACGTCTTCGTACTGGTGTTGCACGTAGAACAACCACACGCCGACCGCACCGGCGAGCAGAGTGGTGGGCAGCTGCACCCACAGCAGCGTCGACAGCCCGATCGTCAGGTAAGCGACCACGAGCGCCGCAACGATGCCCGCGTTGGTGAAGAGCACGCTGAATCGTTCACGTTTGCTGGCGCCTGGGCCGTACACCCTGTTGCCAAACAGGAACAGGATGGCCGGGCCGATGCCGAACATGATGAACGGATTGCGGAACACGCGATAGAAGAGCCGCTTTGGCCTGGACGCCGCCAGGTACTCGTCGGTCGTCAGCGTCCACACGTCGCCAACGCCCCGGCGGTCCAGGTCGCCGGCGGTCGCGTGATGCTCGGCGTGCGACTGCTGCCACTGGTCGAACGGCGTCAGGGTGAGCAGCCCGGTGATGTATCCCACGATCCGGTTCGCGCGACGGGAAGGAAAGAAGGAGCCGTGGCAGCAATCATGGAAGATGATGAACAGCCGCACCAGAAACGCCGCGGCCAGGACGGACAGTGACAAGGCCACCGCGAGGTGGCCCCGCTGGACCGCCATCACCATCACGACGTTCAACGCGGCGTAGGGGATGAATGTCTCCAGGAGCTCTGCGACGGCTCGGGACCGGCGAGGCCGCCCAAAGGGCTCCACCAACGAATACAACTCGGATCGCTGCGCCATTCTCACAGTCTATGGAACACGCGGGCTCGCGTCTGTAATCTTCTTGTACACGGCAGCAAATCGACTGGAAGTCGTGGATTTGCGATCGCCGTCCACGCGCCTCACGCACTCCATCCGCCGAACAGGTCGTCCCAGCACGCCGCGATGGCGGGTCGATCCCGCTCGGGAATTCCCGCCGTGAACGGCAATGTCCCGGCGGTGGCCATCTCGTCGAGCCACGTCGCCACCGCCGACACGTCGCGCGCCACCACCTCCACCGACACCCGGCTCACGTCATCGTCTGGACGATGGTGAAAGAAGCGGCCGGCGTTGCAGTTCAGGCGGTAGTGGAACACCGCGGGGAGCCCTGCAGCGGCGAACGGGAAATGGTCCGCGTACGGGACCACGCTCGTGACGGTCTGGTAGTACAGGTTCGCAGCCCGGAAGTGAGGACGGAACGATGCCTCGAAGTCCGGATGCGCGTTGACGTGCAACTGCAGCCACCCCAGTGGGGACCCGTACGCGTCGAGGTTGTACATCAACCGGCCCTGCGCTGACACTTCGCGGCGATGCGTCCGCACATAGGTTGACGATCCGACGGACAACTGCTCCTCGGCGCCGAACGAGATGATGCGAATCGTCCGCCGCCGCGGCCGGCCGTGCAGGAGACGCGCGATCTCGAGGGCGCCGATCACGCCTGACGCGTTGTCGTCCGCGCCGGGCGAGGCCGCCTGCGTGTCGTGATGCGCGCCCACGTAGAGAACTTCGTCGGCGAGATCGGTGCCGGCGAGGTCGATGACGATGTTCTGCGATGTGGCGGGCACCATGCCGCCTGCGATCCGGCAGCGAGCCTCGGTGGCGCCCTGCCTCACCCAGTCCCACGAATCCTTGTGAGCCACGTTCAACGTGGGCACGGCGCCGATCGCGGCGGTGTAGGCCGGGAACATGCCGTCGGCGAGAGGCGCCGGGCCCGGGTAGCGCGTGTCCACCATGAGCAGAAAGGCCGGGCCGGCGGCCATCAGCCTCCGGTACGACTCTCGCGATTCGATGTGGCACCCCAGGTGGATCACGGCCTTCCCGCGCAGGTGCCCGAGATCGTCGCGCTGGTAGTCGGTGGGGGCGAGCACGGCGATCCCGGCGGTCCGCCACTCCCCGTTCGTGCCGGGCGTGTTGCTGAACAGCGAGCAGGGGAACCGGCGCCACTCACCGCCTATCTGCACCTCCAGTTGCTCCTCGGCCACGACGCGCGACTGGACCGGGAAGATCTCTTCCCGGGGGTCTGCGCCGATCTCCCGGGCGCACGCGATGATGTGGTCGGCGGCAGCACGCTCGCCGGAGGTGCCAGCCAGCCGGACGCCGATGTCCCTGGCGAGCACGGTGAGATCGTGGGCGAGCCGTTCGGACGAGGCCTGCAGCATCGGCGACAGCATAGCGCGGCGCTGAAATCCCCGGTCGCGATCGTCAGCAGGATGCTGGAATCTCGCTCGTGACGGCATCGAGCGCCATGGGACTCGGGTGTTTGTGCGCTTGTGAACAGCGCAGCCCCTCGAGAAGCTGTAATCTGGCCACATGCCATCCCCACATGACAGGCTGACGTCGGTCGGCTGCATCCTCGTCGGCGTCTTTGCGCTCTCTGCGTCCGGGCTGGTCGGTAGTCCCGATCTACCGTTGCTGGCGCTCGTCGGTCTCGCGACGCTGGCGGTCTTGTGGGCCGTCGCTGCCAAACGGTGGCATGTCGCTGCCGTGGCGCTTACAGGCGCCTCGCGTGATGTCGGTCGGGCCGACGCGCGGGATCTGATCCGGATGGACAGCGACAAGGGATGACCCTCGGCGCCATACCAGCGCGCGTCGCGCTCAACAGCCCAACGACGAACAGCACGTCGGAAAACGAGGGCGGCGACAATCCGCCGCCCTGGCACGGACCATCGGTTCGCCTGAAACCAGTGGGCGTTGCGAACCTCTCCCGTGCTGGGTAGTACTATGCGCGATGAAAGACAGTCCGGGTGTTCAGTTGTGGACACACGACTGCCGCCCATGTACCAGCACGTGCCGGGTTCTTTGTCCAAAGCGGCACTTGCGCGATTTTGAACGGACGCGGCACGCTTCGATCGGTCACACTTCAGGGAGCCATGTCCTCGCGAAGACTGCGGATCATCGACCTGGTTCGGCCTCACTGGAAGGCGCTGACCATCGCGCTGGTGGCCGTGGTGGGCGAAACGCTCACGGACATCCTCGAGCCGTGGCCCATCAAGATCGTCGTCGACAACATCCTGCAGTCGAAGAAGCTTCCGTCGGTGCTCGGCGGGATCGTGACCGGGCTGTTCGGCTCGAACGCCGGCGCGGTGTTGTACTTCGCCGTTGCCGCGGTCGCGCTCATTGCGATTGTCGGCGCTGTCAGCTCCTACGTGGAGAAGTACCTGACCACGAGCGTCAGTCAATGGGTGGGACACGACCTGCGGCGGACCTTGTACCACCACATTCAGCGGCTGTCGCTCGCTGAGCACGACCGGTCGCGGACCGGCGACCTGATCACACGCGTCACCAGCGACATCGGCGCGGTCCAGGACTTCATCAACTCGGCGCTCCTCGGCATGCTCGTCAACGCGATGACGCTGGTCGGCATGATCGGAGTCATGCTCTACCTCAACTGGCGCTTCACCCTCATCGCGCTGTCGATCGTGCCAGTGCTCTTCCTGGTGGTGTACTACTACACGCGGCGCATCAAGAGCGCCTCTCGCGCGGTTCGCACTCAAGAAGGCAAGCTTCTTTCCGTCGTCGAAGAAGTGCTGACCTCCATCCGCACGGTCAAGGCCTTTGCCCGCGAAGACTACGAAGAGCAGCGATTCGAGACCGAAAGCCTCGCCAACGTGGAAGCCGGGCTCCAGGCTCGAAGCATCAAAGCCAAGTTGTCGCCGGTGGTGGAGGTGCTGGTCGCCATCGGGACGTGCCTGGTGCTCTGGTATGGCGCCCGGCTTGCGATGGCCGGGCAGATCAGCGCGGGCGTCCTGATCGTCTTCCTGCTGTATCTGGGGAAGATGTACAAGCCGATGCGCGATCTCTCCAAGATGACCGACACTGTGTCGAAGGCGATGGTCGGCTACGAGCGGATTCAGGAAGTGCTGGACATCAAGAGCGACGTGCGCGACCTGCGCGGCGCTCGCCCAGCGCCCAGGTTCAAAGGTCGGATCGAATTCAAGGATGTCAGCTTCAACTACGGAACCGACAAGCGCGTGCTCGAGGACCTCAGCTTCACGATTGAGGCGGGACAGGTGGCGGCAATCGTGGGACCCTCGGGCACGGGCAAGTCGACGCTGGTCAGCTTGATTCCGCGGTTCTACGATCCGGCGTCCGGGTCCGTGGCCATCGACGGGACGGACATCCGCCAGTACCGGCTGAAGTCCCTGCGTGACCAGATCAGTTTCGTCCTGCAGGACACGCTCCTCTTCCGCGCCACGATCTGGGAAAACATCGCCTACGGCAAACCGAACGCCTCGCCGGCCGAGATCAGGCGCGCCGCCGATCTGGCCAACGCCCGGGAGTTCATCGAGGAGATGCCCGACGGGTACGACACCATGGTCGGCGAGCGCGGCGTGACGCTCTCTGGCGGACAGCGCCAGCGCATCGCCGTCGCCCGCGCGATCATTCGAGACACGCCGATCCTGATCCTCGACGAGCCGACCGCGGGGCTCGACGCCGCGTCTGAACAGGCGGTCATCGGAGCCCTGGACACCCTGATGAAGGGGAGAACGTCGGTCGTCATCGCGCATCATCTCGGCACAATCCGTCACGCGGACGTCATCTTCGTGATCAGCGACTCCGCCCTGGTCGAACAGGGCACGCACGAGGAGTTGCTGGCGCACAATGGGGTGTATGCCGAATTGCACAGACTCCAGGCCCCCGAGGGAGCCAGGATCACGACAGCGCACGGGGTCGTGTGATTGGCCGACCTGTCGTGAGCACAGTTATGGAAAAGAGCTGGTAGAACCATGGCGCGAACGACAGCCGGCTACTTCGTCGACGAAGACTATTGCCTGGGTATGATTGCGGAGCTCGCGCTGTGAAGCTGATCATCGAGCCGGCCGACGGCGTGGCGCCGCTGCTGGCGGCGATCAAAGGCGCGAAGACGAGCATCGAGATTGCCGTCTTCCGCTTCGATCGCAAGGACATCGAGACTGCACTGAAGGCGGCTGCCGCGAGAGGCGTCAAGGTGACCGCCTTGATCGCCTTCGCCAACCGCGGCGGCGAACAGGGCCTGCGCAAGCTGGAGCTGCGTTGTCTTGCCGCCGGCATCATCATCGCCCGCACCTCCGACGACCTCGCCCGCTATCACGGCAAGTACATCCTCATCGATCGCCGCGTCCTCTACGTCCTGTCGTTCAACTTCACGCACCTGGACATCGACCACAGTCGCGGCTTCGGCATCGTGACCACCCACGCGCCGTGGGCGCGCGAAGCCGCGCGGCTGTTTCGCGCCGACTGCACGCGGACCAAGTACGCGCCGAAGACCGACACCTTCGTCGTCAGCCCTGCGAACTCGCGGAAGGTGCTCGACACGTTCCTGAGACGCGCGAAGACGCAGTTGCTGATCTACGACCCCAAGATCGCTGACGCGGCGATGCTTCGTCTGCTGCAGGAACGGGCGAAGGCGGGCGTCGAGATCAGAATCCTCGGATCAGTGGCTGGGCGCGCCCCGTTCGACGTCCACAAGCTGGCCGGGCAGCGGCTGCACACACGCACGATTGTCCGCGACCGGCGCCAGGGGTTCGTCGGTAGCCAGAGCCTTCGCACGGCGGAACTGGACGCGCGCCGCGAGGTTGGCCTGATTGTGCGTGACCCCAAGGCCGTGAAGGCGCTGGTCGACACCTTCGAGTCCGACTGGGCCTCCGCCACCGCGGCAGGCGCGAAGAAGGCGCCAGATCCAGCGATCGAGCCGGACGATCAGGAGGACCAGCCGCAGGCGGTGTCAGAAAAGGCCGTCTCGGAAAAAGACGCCGCGAAGGCCGTTCAGGTTCTCACGAAGGAACTGGATCCGCTCGCCGTGACTGTGAAGATGGCCGTCAGAAAAGCCGTGGCCAAGGCCGGTGAGGACGTGCTCCACGACCCAGACATGAAGGACACGATGAAGAAGGTGGTCAAGAAGGCAGTGAAGGAAGCTGTCAAGGAAGCGGTCCAGGACGCGCAAGACGCGCAGGACGTCGAAGACTCGGAGAGTCAGGCCTGATCGATTGCCGCTGGTGTCGCCATCTTCATAGCCGCGGCGGAAGCCCTCGCGAAAGTAATTGTTCTTGATCCTGTAAGGGTTGCGCGTGCAGGGACAGACGTCTGTGCCGTTGAGGACAGCCCGATGCTCCGGCGCAATTCTCCCTCGAACGACTCGCCCATGACCTCGGCGCGCTCGCAAGCGACTGGCGACGGTATGGCCTGGTGTTAGAATCCGCCGTCGCGACGTGATGCCTTCGGAGACCCGACGCCGACCGCCACGCTTTGCGCTCGTCCTGGCGCTCGACGCGCTCGCCTGTGCACTGGCCCTGCTCGCGGCGCAGATCGAGTACGCCACCGGCTTCTCCACGAGGATCGCCGGAGTGCGCATCTCGGCGAACGACGTGACGCGCCCGATCCTCGCCTGCATTCTGGTCGTGGCGCTGCGCCTGGTGATCTCGCGCGTGGGGCTGTTCGGCGTGAGCATAGCGCGGCTGCGCGCCTGCCGGGTCGACGCCGATGCCCTGGCGGGGCCGACCGTGACGTGGCGGCAGTTGGTCTGGCCAACCGTGGGTCTGTGCGCGTTCGGCACGGCGCTCTTGTGGCCGCAACTGCGCCACATGGATTCCGTGCCGGACCTGGGGGATCCGCTCTTCTCGATGTGGCGGACAGGCTGGCTCTTTCATTTCCTGCAGGGCGATCCGCGGCCGCTGTTCAGTCCCAATATCTTCTATCCGCAGCCCCTGACGCTGACCTACTCCGACGCGATGCTCTGGCCGTCGCTCACGGCGGTGCCGTTGCTGGCGGCCGGAATGCATCCAGTCGTCGCGTACAACGTCCTGTTCCTCTCGAGCTTCGTGCTGTCAGGGCTGGCGATGTTCGCTCTCGCCGCGAATCTGACCGGGTCTCGGACCGCGGCCTTCATCGCCGCCCTCCTGTTCGGGTTCTATCCGTATCGCTTTCAGCACTACAGCCATCTCGAACTGCAGATGACGTACTGGATGCCGCTGGCCCTGCTTGCGTGCCACCGGTTCTTCGCCACTCAACGCGCACGCTATGCCGTGGCGGCCGCGCTGTGCCTGATCGGCCAGCTCTATTCGTCGATGTACTACGGCGTGTTCTTCGCGCTGTACATGATTCCCGTCCTCGGCATGCTGCTGCTCATGACGCGCCTGCCACTGCGGCGGATGTGGCCGGGCGCCGTCGCGGCCGGTGCAATCGGCCTCGTCCTGTCGATCCCGCTGGCCAGGCCATACCTGGCTGCCCGGCAAGCCAGGGGCGAACGGGGTGAGGTGGAAACCCTGTACTACAGCGCGACGGGATCCGACTACCTGCAGGCGCACGGGCGCAGCTACATGTACGGCAGGTATCTGCCCGCCAAGCATCCCGAACGCGAGCTGTTTCCCGGCGTGCTGGCGCCGGCCCTCGCAGCCGGTGCGCTGGTACCTCCCATTGGCGCGGCGGAGATCGTCTACGGCGTGGGTCTGTTGTTCGCGTTCGATGGCTCGCTCGGGCTCAACGGCCTCATCTATCCCCACCTGTACTCGTGGTTCGGCGTTGCGCGCGGGATTCGCGCGCCCGCCCGCTTTGCGGTGATCGTTGGAATGACGCTGGCGCTGCTCGCGGCGTTCACGGTCCGACGGGTTCTCGCGCGTTGCCGTACCGAAGCGTCTCGGAAGCTCGTGTTCGCTGCGCTCATCGCCGCGATCGGGTTGGACCTCTGGCCCGTGCTGAAATTGCAGCCGGTCTGGGACCAGCCGCCGGCGATCTACTCGGCCGTGGCCGGATCACCAGATGCGGTGCTCGCCGAGTTTCCCATCCGTGCGCACATGGGCCTCTCCGCGGAGGGCCTGCCGTACATGTACTTCTCCCTGTGGCATTGGACGAACATGATCAACGGCTACAGCGGGTTCTTTCCGCTCACGTACGATGCGCTCCTCAAGCGCGTCGAGCCGTTTCCTGATCCGAAGGCCATCGAGGGGCTCGCCGCGCAGGGCGTCACCCATGTGAGCGTCAACTGCGCGCTCTACTCCACTGCGCGCGGCTGTGCCGGGGTGCTGGAGGGGGCCGATCGCTCACCGCGCCTGCGGCTCGTTGTCGAGACGCGCTGGCAGGGCGCGGTCGTGCGCTTGTATGAGTTGGTCAAGCGGGCAGCGGGCAGCCACCAGCTGCCAGCTGCCAGCTAAAACATTCTGAAACTGCTCAAACCCGCTCGTCAGCGCCCTGATGCTCAGCCGTTTACGCCGCTCTTACGGATAGCGAAAGCGCAAACGCCTGCGCGTAAGCCCTGCAGTCCTGCTTGTGTGAATTCATGCGGATTCGTCGGCACGCCCAGTGGGCAGGGTACTTGCTCTTCCTCGACGTCACAGGAGGAGTTTCAAATGGTTAGATGTTTCGGATGGGTTGTGGCGGTCACGGTGATGGCGTTCGCCGCCGGGTGCGGGTCGTCGAGCTCACCCGCGCCGACACCGACCCCGACGCCGACGCCGACGCCCACACCGACGCCGACCCCGTCCGGGGCGGTGTCAATCGTGGCGAACGCCCAGAACAAGGGGGCCAATTCGTACTCGCCGAACCCGATCGCGGTGAATGTCGGCGGGAGCGTCACGTGGACGAACACCGACGCGATCGCGCACACCTCGACGTCCGACAACGGCGTCTGGAATTCGGGCACGATCGCGGCCGGGGCGTCGTTCACGGCGACATTCACGACGGCCGGTTCGTTCACGTATCACTGCAACTTCCACCCAGGGATGGTGGGCACGGTGACGGTGCAGTAAGCCGCAAGGAAGGGTATGGCCATCTCGCCGATGGCGGGATGGCGCCCCAGACAGGATCGCTGACTGAGGCTGCGCCGCACGTCAGGGCTGGGGGAGCCACTCCACTTTGCCCGTCTCGAGCGAGTAGACCGCGCCGACGATGCGCAGCTTACCCTCGGTGACTAGCTCCGAGAGCACCGGCTTCGAAGCGCGAAGTTGTTCCACGACGTGCACCACGTTGTCGCGAACGGCGTTCGCGATGCGATCGCCTGGCTCGCTCGCCGACCGATCCACCGCAGGACGTATCGCCGCCATCAGCGTCGGCAGCTTGCCCGGGAGCGTGCCGCCTTCGACCGCCGCGGAGACGGCGCCGCAGTGCGAGTGCCCCATCACGACGACCAACGGCGTGTGCAGGTGCTCGGCCGCGTATTCGATGCTCGCGATCTCGTCGTCTCCCGCGACGTTGCCGGCGACGCGGACGTCGAAGATGTCGCCGAGCCCCTTGTCAAAAATGATCTCAGGGGGCACGCGTGAGTCGGCACACGTCAGGATCGTGCTGTGAGGAGTCTGACCGGACTCCAGCGCGTGCTGGCGTGCCGCCGTCTGATGCGGACGCTGGTACGTCTTGGCGACGTGACGCGCATTGCCGGCCTTGAGTTCGGCGAGCGCCGCGTCGGCAGACGGCAACGGCGCCTCCGCCCCCAACGCCAGGAGGCCCGCGGCAACGAGTGAGGTTGCGTCAATCCATCTCACGGGCGTCTCCTCTCGGAATGCACACCACTAAAGCCTGCTTGGAGCCCGGCGGTTCTAGGTCGAGTCTGTCACCAACGGAGAGCCGTCCAGCTGAGTCTAGCAATGGAAGGCTGGGCAGAGAGATGCTCACAGCGGCCGGCGTGTTGTCCCAGACGTGCGAACAGCGCGTTGGGGCGCCGCCACATCGGCACACCAAGGCCGGCCTGACGAAGGTGATCGCGGATCTGAACTCGACATGCCGCTCCTCAGGGAGCAGGGCTGGGGACATCGCCGAGAGCGCCAAGGCGTCCATCAAGGCCGGGATGAAGAAGAAGTAGCGCGGCACCGCAGCGGGCGAATGCGGCGTGCCGTCAAAAACTGAAACGCACCTCTACGCGCGCCTTGATCGGCGCCTGGAAGTCGGAGTCCTGGAGGAACCGCGGGTCGCGCGGCACCTGCTGCTCGTCGTAAAGGGCTCCAATGTTCACCTGCCCTGCGAAGAAGGCGTCGCTGTCGGCGACCACGTCGGGACCTCCCGGGACGTCGTTCTCAGGGGCGAACCTCGAGATGGGAGCGCCCTGGTTGAAGAGGTTCAGGACATCGAGCCCGAACGCGAGGCGGCGCGCGCTGCCGAGCTTCAGCGTGTACTGCAGGCGCAGGTCCGTCTGCGACAGGGCCGGTGTCCGCCCATCGCTGCCCCGGCCCGCGTAGAACATCGGGGCGATGCCGAAGATGGACTGGTCCCCGATCTGCTGAGTCACGGTCGCGAACCGGCTGACCGGCACGCCGCTGGCCACGGACTGGAAAATCCCGACGTTGAAACCGGCAGGCGCCATGTAGATGAATTGCGCCTTTACCTGGTGGGGACGGTCGGTGGCGAGCCGCCCGTACACCGGTTCCCCGTAGTTGCCGAACATCTGCATGGGGGCGTCGAAGCCGCCGCCGATGTTGGGTTCGGTCCGCCCGTTCTCGTCTGACTCGGACAGCCCCGAGTAGTTGCCGTACAGCCGGCTCCACACGTAGCTGGCGGTCAACCCCCAGCGCCGGTCGAGCAGCTTCCGGGCGACGACCTCCACTGCGTCGTAGTCGCGGACCGCCTTCGGGAAGGGCACGCCGGGAGAGGCTTCGGTGGACTCGTGGTACCCGGGGTTGCCGATGACGTAGATCTGCTCCCCGGCCGGCGACACCGACCCAATGTCCTCCACGGCCTTGTCGAGTTGCTTGTGGACGTAGCGCGCGGCGATGGACACGTGCGGCGAGAGCTGGTGTTCGACGCCGACCGTCGCCTCCTGCAACCGCATCGGGTCGAGCGCCGGATCAATGTTGTCGAAGATGCCCTCGTAGCCGACCGGCGGGATGATCAGACGGCCAGGACAGGCGGGCGGACAGCCGGGTCTGCTTACGAGGCTTGGCCAGTCGTACGTATCCAGCGTGTAGATGTAGCGAGTGAACTTGAGCCCTCCGAACCCCGACTGGGGCAGCGTGAGCTTGAAGATGTCGTAGAAGACGCCCCAGCTGCCGTGCACCTTCCATCGGCCGTCGCCCGCGACGTCCCACGCCGCGCCGACCCGCGGTGCGAGCTTGTCACCGAACGAGAAGTGGATGGGAGCGAGTCCAGCGGCGCCCGCCGGGTTGTAGAACGGGACCGTCTCGTTCTCGGTGCGAAGGCCGGCGTTGACGGTCAGGCGATCGTGGACGGTCCAGGCGTCCTGCACGAACAGACCGACCGTCGTGTCGCTGACGGTGCCGGTGGTGACGATGCCGCGTTTCGGGTCGATCGGGTTGCTCTGCACGCGGTAATTGCCGTAGCGGCCGCGCTGTCCCTGAAAGCTCCTGTCCCAGAAGATATTGACCACGTTGGCGCTGGCGCCCTTGTCGACGTCGTTGGCCCGCCGATCGAGCTGGACGCCGGCTTTCAACATGTGCCGTCCGGCGAAGCTCCCGTAGTAGGTGCCATCCACCTGCGCGTTGACACGCGACAGGCGATCGACCTTGCTCACGTCGTTGGTCAGATCGGTGCGGAACCCGAAGTCCTGTTGAAGGTCGGGCGGCACATCGAGGAAGTCATGGTTGTCGCTCTGGAACACATAGAGCGGCGCCTCGGTGACGTTGGCGTTCGTGTGGTTGGTGAGATAGTACCCGGCACGGGCGCCGACGTACAGCTTCGGCGTGGCCACCCAGTCGGCGCTGCCCGAGAGCGTGTAGTTCTGCCGCTTGTCGATGACATCGAAGTTGCCCTTCGGGTACGTGGAGCCGTCGAGCGCCGGCAGGAATCCGTCCTGCCGTGACGGGCTCCAGTTGAAGGCCACGCGCGTGCGGAGCCCGTCGCTCAACTGCGCGGTCTGGTTCGCGCTGAAGTAGTGCTCCGTCACGTCCGACGACTTGGTCGCGGTGGACTTGTCGAACGTGAAGGTGACCGTCCGTGCCGTGTGCGTGAGGGCCGGCTGGTAGGCGGCAAACAGCCAGGCGCGATCGCGCTTGATCGGGCCACCAATCGCGAAGCCGGGCTCCGCCCGGGTGTAGCCGTCCTCGGGGTAGGTGATGTATTCGGCGCGGCTGGAGTCGGCGGGCACCTTTCGCAGGGTGCGTCGTGGTCCACCCTCGAGCGCGTCGCCCTGGAAACTGAGGCGGGCGTCGCCGTGCCACTCGTTGGCGCCGCTACGCGTGACCACGTTGATCACGCCACCGGTGGAGCCGCCGTACTCGGCGGTGTACCCGCTGGTCTTCAACTGGATCTCGTCGACGAACTCCGGCAGGAGTCTCTTCCCCGACAACCCGTTGACCAGGTCGGTCGTCTCGACGCCGTCAATGATGAACCGGTTCTCGGACGCGCTCGACCCATCGATGGAGATCCCCCCGAGCTTGGGCTCGAAGTTGGCGCTTGGTGCCTGCGTCACGAGGCTGGTGAAGTCGCGACCTTTCGGCATCAAGTCGATCGTGTCCTGCCGGATGCTGAACCCTCGAGCGCTCTGTCGAACGTCCACGAGCGGTGACGACGCCGACACGCGGACCGTTTCGGCGACCGCTGCAATCTCGAGCACGAACGAGAGCCGCTTGATCTGTCCGAGCAGGACTTCCACACGCTCGAATTTGACGGCAGTGAACCCGGGCACGGACGCTGTGACGTCGTAATAACCCGGAGCGAGCGCGGGGAAGCGGAACGTGCCGGTTACGTCCGTGTTGGTCGAGACCGCCGAGCCTTGCGCGAGGTTCAACGCCTCGATCGTGGCGCCGGACAGCACCGCGTGCTGCGCATCCTGCACCGTGCCTTCAATCGCACCCCGCTGCTCCTGAGCGGTCGCCCGTTGCGACAGCAGGAGCGCCGAGAGAGCCGCAGCCGTGAGAACCAGGCGCACTGTCTCTCCTTTGCACTGCCATCCGCGGAGGCAATGGCGATCGCCAATACCACCAGTCCGACGACACGCGCAATCGCGCCTGATGCAGGGGTGATGCGATTGTGTGGTGCTGAGCGCCAGCTCAGCGGTTGCCGGCGCTCTTGCGATCAGGGTCTTCGCTCGTGATTAATACTACATCCGCAGTCAGCGTTCCGCGCGACATCGCGAGCGTTTTTCCGTCTCGTGACCACCGGTAGTTCAGGATCTCCTCAGACGTAAACGTCGTCACAGGTCTCGGCGCGGAGCCGTCGAGAGGAAAGCGCCAGAGGTTGCTGGCTCCATCCCGGTAAACCAGGTCTTCGATCGCCCTTCCGCCCGGCGCCCAGGTGGCACCGAAGCCCCAGCCCCGCGCGAGGTTGGATGGAAACTTGCGGACCGGCCCCGATCCATCGAGGGGCACGACAGCCAGGCCGGAACTCAGGGGATCCGTGTAGAAACCGACGGCCGAGCGTTCGTCCGGAGCGACCTGGCTCAATCCGAACCCCGGCGGCTGCCGCCGAGTCGAATCGGGAAACAGCGGTTCGCGCGGACCGCCGCCGAGCGGCACCCGGTAATTTGCCACTCGTCGCCCGTTCCAGGCTCTGAAATAGACGTGATCCCCGATGGCTTGGAGGTAGCCAGGCAAAATACCTCCACCCGTCATGATCTGTCGTTGGTTGCTGCCATCGAGGTCCATGGCCCGGATGTCGAACTGCGGGATGCCCAGCCGTCGGGATATGAAGATGATTCCCTTGCCATCGGGCAGCACCTGCGGCTGAGCCTCGGAACCCGGATCGCTCGTCAGTTGTCTCGGCGGGCTTCCATCGCTGTTCGCGATCCAGATGTCGAAGCTTCCCTGCGTGGTCGCGCTGTACACGACGCGTCCGTCTGGCGTCCAGTCGATGCCGACAGCGCCCTCGCGCCCGTTGTCGACGCCCGTGATCGGACGGGCGTGCGCGCTGTTGCCCTCAGGCGCCACCCAGAGGTGGGCGCGCATCTCGTTCCTCACGGCGACCATCGTCCGCCCGGCGGCGGTTGCGGCAAGGCTCGAATAGCTCGCGCCTTCGTTGGTGAGCCGGCGCAGCGTGCCGCCCGGATACGAGATCGACCAGAGCTGGCCGGTTCCACCGAAACGTCCGCCGCCCGGATCGGACGCATCGAAAACGAGAACGCTGGCGTCGGCAAGCCAGGTGAGCTGGCCCGGAACATCGAACGTCCATTCGCTGAACGCGCGTTCCTTCCCGGTCTCGACATTCACCAGCACGATCCGGGTTCTCTGCGCCGGCATCTCTCCGGCGAAGGCGGCGATCTCGGACCCGTCCGGAGACCATGCCATGCGCGTGTAGGCGTACGGGTCAGGCTCTACACGCGATGCCAGGCGGCGTTCGCCGGTGCCGTCCGCGTTGGCCAGAACGATGACTTGCTCGCCGTTCGCCATGCCGCGAACGAATGCCATGCGTGTGCCATCTGGTGAGAAGGCGGGCGCTGTGTTGATGTTCTCCACCAACTTGCGTGGCGGACCGCCCAGCAGTGGGATCTGAAACAACGACCCGGTTTCGGCGTTCTTGGGGTTGAACACGTACATCACGGCCTCGCCGTCCGGCGAAAACGCGAGCCCGAGGTAGTCGCCTGCCATCGGCGGCACAATCTGCACGCTGCTGGCCGTGGACACCTGTCGCATCCACAGGCCGGGCTTGTCGGAACTGCCGTCGACGTGCACGACGTATCGGCCATCTGGGGAAATGGCGGCGAGGCTCGCGGCTCCTGAGTTCGTGAGGCGGCGCACAATGATGTTTGCGAAGGCCGAGGGCGCACCGGGTGCCGAGCGACGGACGTACCACCACCCTCCCGCGACAGCCAGAACGGCCACGGCTGCCACCGCGAACAGCGCCGCGGACCACGTGCGCGGCGCTGGCGCCGGCAGCGCGGCGGTCTGGCTGACGCGGCTGGACGTCTGGACGCGTTCTGCCGTGTCGGTATCGAGATCCCCCTTGAGCGATCGCAGATCGTTTCTGAGGTCTTTGGCGGTCTGATACCGGTCCTCGGGATCCTTCGCGAGGCAGCGCCGCAGAATCCGACCGACGTCGCGCGGGAGATCCTGGCGCAGATCGGTGACGGAAGCGGGCGTGTCCTTCAGGATGGCAGACAGTACTGATACGTTCGTGTCGCCCTTGAACGGCCTTTCGCCCGTGGCCATCTCGAACAGCAGGATGCCCAGGGAAAAAACATCCGAGCGCGCATCGACGGCCTTCCCTTGCGCCTGCTCCGGCGACATGTAGGCCACCGTGCCCAGAATTCGCCCTTCAATCGTGAGCGGCGCCGAGACCGTCGCTGCCACTGTGAGGCCATCGACCGGCGATTCCTCCTGCAGCTTCGCGAGGCCGAAGTCCAGTACCTTCACGCGGCCCTCGTCGGTGACCATGACGTTCGCGGGCTTCAGGTCGCGGTGCGTGATGCCCCGCTGGTGTGCCGCGCCGACAGCGTCGGCCAGGGGAATACCCACGTGCAGGAGCTGTTCGAGCGACATGCCGTGCGGCGGGATGAGCTCGGTCAGCGTCTTCCCCTCGACCAGCTCCATCGTCTGGAACAGGAGGCCGTCGAGGTCTTCGACCGAGTAGATTGTGATGATGTTGGGATGGTTCAGCGCCGCGACGGCGCGGGCCTCGCGCTCGAACCGGCCGCGGCGCTCCGGATCGGCGGCCAGGGCATGCGCGAGAACCTTCAGCGCAACGTTGCGGCCCAGCTTTCCATCTTCGGCGAGGAAGACCTCACCCATGCCGCCGGCACCGATGGGACGCACGATCCGGTAGTGGCCGAGTGTGGCCGGGATCAAGCGCCGAGTGTACCACGTGCGTCTACACGTGAAGGCTCAGCACTTCGCGCGGAATGCAGCGCCTTTTCGCACGTCGCTCACGTCGACAACGGCTCGTCGATGGGTGCCAGCGGCGTGACCGGATCGATGAACAGCCAGCAGATGGCCCCGATGAGAAGGGCGCCGGCGGAGAGCTCATAGACGAGCGCCCAGTTCTGGCCCGTCGCCTTCAACAGATAGCCCACGACGATCGGGCCCGCCGCGCCCCCCAGGTTGCCCATCATGTTCATGCTGCCCGAGTAGGTGCCCGAGAATCGGCCGCCGACGTCCATGCAGGCGCCCCAGGCGCACGGCATGCACAGATCGCCGAAGAAACTCGCCAGCCCCATGGCACCCATCACGATGAGCGGCTCGTCGAGATGGTGAGCGACGAAGACCAACATCACCGCGGCCAGCGCGAATCCCCCGATCGGCAGGACGCGCCGGGCGGTCCCGGAACCCAGGCGCGCGGCGACCGCCGGCATGATGCGTCCTGCCACCAGATTGCCGAGTCCTCCGGCAAAGAGCGGAATTCCCGCCGGCATCGCGAGATAGACCTTGCCGTGATCCGCACCGTAGCTGTCCTTGAGAAACTTCGGCAGCCAGGTGACGTAGAAGTACCAGCAGTAACTGAAGAAAAAGTACTGCGCCCAGAGGAGCCAGGTCGTGCGCGAGCCGAGGAACCGGCGCCAGGGCACACGGCCGTGGCGGGCGACAGGCGGATTCCCTGCGAGCAGCGCGCGCTCGGCGTCGTTGACCGACGCGTGATCGCCTGGTTCGTCGCGGAACCAGCGGTAGAACACGACGGCCCACACCACGCCGAGCCACGCGAAGATCGAGAACGATACCCGCCACGACACCACCGCCAGCACCCCGGCGACGAGCAGCGGCGTGAACGCGCCGCCCCATCGGGCGCCGAGCCAGAGAATGCTTTGTCCTCGTACCCTTTCCTCGGGGCGCAGCCAGGTCGAGAACGCCCGCGTGAGGTTCGGGAAACACCCGGCCTCGCCCATCCCGAAGAGGAACCGCACGGCGATGAGTGACGCGAGACTCCAGGTCCACCCCGTCGCGGCGGTGAAGAGGGACCACCACAGGACCACACGCACGAGCGTCCTTCGCGGTCCATACCGGTCGCCCAGCCAGCCCGTTGGCATCTCGAACAGCGCGTACGCGATCGTGAAGGCGCTGAAAATCCAGCCGACCGCATCGTCGTGCTCCGCTCCCACGAGCCCGAGCGCTTCCCGGATATCCGGCATGGACCATGAGATGCAGACACGATCGATGTACTGAATGACGGCGAGCGCGATTCCGAAGTAGAGGACGCCATACCGTACGCGTGTCGGGACGACGGCGCCGGCTGGTTTAGCGGTCATGCGAACTGGAATCCTACATCCCTGACCGATGAGCTTGGGTGGAAGCTCATCTTTATCTGCCGTTTGCCACCACGAGCGCAGGCTGTACCTCGTCACTCGCTATCGCATTCGGTGTCCGCGCCCGATACGACTGAGAGCCGCCCCCCAACGCTCCCCGGCGAGTGACTCGACCCGGCCTCCCGCGCGTTCCACCGTGTGGCTGATGCCGGACGAGCAGCCGATTCAATGAAGACACTGGCTCGACGTGCCGTCGCGCAGCGCTGGTTCGGCCTCCGCTGGGGAATCCCATACGCCTTGTTGACGGCGGGATCCGCGCTGGCGATCGTCGTCGCGGTGTACGTCGTCTCGATGGTGGAGGCCCGACTCCGCTCGACCTTTCTCACCGACGCCCAGAAGGCCAGGCACGAGATCGAGGGGCGGCTCAACGCGCATTTCGATGTGGTGCAATCGACAGCAGCGCTGCTGACCGCCAACAACGAAATCAACGGCGCGGAGTTCCGCGCCTTCGTGACGGCCTTGCATCTTCATCAGCAGTACCCGGGCTTGAGTGCAATCGGCTATGCCCCGCGAGTCGCGCGAGGGAACGTGAAAACCTTCCTCAAGCTGACCAAAATGGACGGCACGCCACTGAGGACCTGGGCGCATGGCTCGGGAACGGACTTCTATCCCGTGATGTTCCTCGAGCCGCGCGACGCCGGGAATCGCGGCGACATCGGCTTCGACCTGTCGGCCGATGGAATGGCATGGGCCGCGTTCGAGCGCGCCCGCGACACGGGCCAATCCGAGCTGACTCGAAGTGTGGCGCTCGCGTCGACTTCAGGCGATCCGCCCGGGACGACGTTGCTGTTTCTCGTTCCGATCTTTCAGCGTGGCGCTCGCGTGACGACGGTGGCAGAGCGCCGGAGCGCATTGGCCGGTTTCGTGCTGAGCCTGATCGACATGGACGACATGCTGCACGTCGTCTCGACGGGAAACGAGTCGGTGGCCTTCCAGATTTTCGACAACGAACGCCCGGATGCCGGGGCGGTGCACTATTCCTCGGCGACCTGGCGTCGCCTCCATGGCTACCAGTCTGCCGAGACGGTACAGGTAGTGGGACAGCCGTGGCAGATCATCGTCCGGCTGGCGCCTCAAGCCGATGTCGCGCTGCAGGCCGGTCAGGGCACGCTCGGTACAGGCTTGCTTCTCACGATTCTCCTGTTCGCCCTCACCCGGGCCCAGGTACAAGCGTGGGAATCCGCCGCACGCCACCAGGAAGATCTTCAACGACTGGCGCTCCACGATCCGCTCACCGACCTGCCCAATCGGGCCCTCCTCGACGATCGGCTGGCCAAGGCGATTGCGGCGGCGAAGCGCAGCGGCCACCGGCTGGCCGTTCTGTTCCTGGACGTCGACTACTTCAAGCAGATCAACGACGTCTGGGGCCACGCGGTCGGAGACGAGCTTCTTCGATCGGTGGCCGGGAGACTGCTCGCGTCGGTCCGGCGCTCGGATACGGTCAGCCGGCACGGCGGCGACGAGTTCATCCTGCTCCTGACCGAAATCGACCAGCCGCAACACGCCTCGGATCGCGCGTACGAGCTCATGACGGCCGTCACGATGCCCCATCGCGGAGCCGGCCACCCGATCGACATCACCGTCAGCGTCGGCGTGAGCGTCTACCCGGACGACGGTCTCGAGGCCGCGACGCTGTTGCAGGCCGCGGACGCCGCGATGTACCAGGCCAAGGACCGGGGACGCAACATGTGCCAGTTCTTCACCGCAGAGATGAACGCGCGGGTCATCGCCCGGCACACCATCGAAGCCGGTCTCCGCCGTGCGCTCGCGCGGCAGGAGCTGGTGCTCCATTACCAGCCGAAGGTCGCCCTCGAGACCGGTGCGATCGCCGGAGTGGAGGCGATGGTGCGCTGGCGGGATCCCGATCGTGGCCTGATCGGGCCGAGCGAGTTCGTTTCGATCGCCGAGGAGTCAGGGCTCATCGTGCCACTCGGCAGATGGGCGCTCGTCGACGCCTGCCGGCAGGCCCGTTCGTGGGTCCAGTCTGGATTCGCCGTGGCCATCGCGGTGAACGTGTCGGCCAGCGAGCTGCGCTCGAAGGATTTTCTCGATCATACGACAGAGGTCCTCCGAGATACCGGGCTCGACCCGCGGTATCTCGAGCTGGAGCTGACCGAGAGCATCCTGATGCGGCACGCC
>Ga0105249_10001220_pt1 | contig 22648 bp, 18 predicted proteins | sample KBSS44metaG_FD_81522 | JGI IMG/M metagenome (GOLD analysis project Ga0105249, IMG submission 81522) | Switchgrass rhizosphere microbial communities from Kellogg Biological Station, Michigan, USA - KBS S4-4 metaG | ecosystem: Host-associated > Plants > Roots > Rhizosphere > Soil | place...
CGGCGTTCCACCTGGAGGCCGGCCGGTTGTGCGTGCTGGCGTCGCGGCACCGCCAGGCCTGCGTCGTCGTCGCCCGCGCCGGCATCCGCGACCTGCTTGACACGCATCCGTCCGGCGGGCCCGTCCACCTGTACGAGCCGGTCCGCTTTCCGGACGGCTGGGCTGCGAACCAGACGGTGCTGGGCCATCTGGAACGGCACGCAGTCAGGCTGTGACGCCGGCTGGACAGGCTCGGCGGATGACGGACGACACCGGCGCGGCGCCGGCCGAGGCGCCGCACGTCGAGGCGCCGCCGCACGTCGAGGCGCCGCCGGTCGAGGTGCTGCGGGCCGAGGTGCTGCGGGCCGAGGGTGTCGACCTGGTGCGGGGTGGGCGTCATCTGCTGCGTCACCGGACGCCGTCAGCCGGGTGAGCCGCAGGCCTGCGGCTGCGGCGCGATGACGGCCGCTGACGGGGCGGCGCAGGTCCGGTAGGTCGACGTGCCGACAGCGGCGCAGGCCGCCCAGGTCAGCAGGCAGCCGGCGGCGACGGCGAGTAGCCACAGGAAATGAATGTCGCCGTGGCCGTTGGAAGGGCGGTCATCGGTCATCGCTGCTCCTCAAAGGCGTGGTGGGCCGAATTCGGCGATGGCCGCATGGTTCATGGCGCAGGCCACCGCGGACCTATACAACCGGCGGAAACCTCGGTTGGCGCCGGAATGCTGCTGTGGATGATCCCGGCGTTCTCGGAATCGGCGGGATGGGAAAGGTGGTTGTCCGGCCGCGAGCCGATCCGCAACGGGGGCACGGGACAATAGAACTGCCGCGCAAGACCGGGCCGTCGGTTGTCACGCGCTCGTCCGGGGAACGGGCCGAGGCGACAATAGCTCGGCCGGCGGAACCCGGCAAATGGCCGGCGCTGAACCGCCAGGACGCCGCGGCAGGGCAACAGCCGTCGGCCGGCGCCGGGCCACCGTCCCGCGGTCGCCACCGTCCCCTCAGCCGGCACCGTCCCCTCAGCCGGCACCGTCCCCGCGGCGCGCTGTTCGGCCGCGCTGTTCGGCCGCGGCGTGAAGGAGGACCGGACAGTGGCCGATCGTCGTGCGTAGGACGGCATGGGCCGGGGATGGCGCGATGCGGTGCGGGTCCCGTGCCGCTCGGGGGTCCGTCGCGTCTGGGTCCCCAGGACCGTCGCGGGGGCCGAGTTGGCCGAGTCGATCTGTGCCGGCGGTCACTCTCGGCAGGTTTGGTGGCACGGCCTGGTGATGTCGCGTCGCGAGCGGAACGCGACGTGCGCGAATGGCGACGGCACGCGCCCGACGACCGGGTCGGCGCCGAGTTTGACCTCGCGCTACTTGGTTAGCGCGGCCTGATCCGGCACCATGGCCGACATGAACGCGGTGGGTGAGGGTCAGCAGGGTCCGTTACGGGTCCGCAGCGCCCTGTTCGTCGACTTCGAGAACATCCACATGGGGCTGCAACGGCTAGACCCGGCAGCCGCCAACCGGTTCGCGATCAATCCGCAGGGCTGGCTTGGCTGGCTGGAGAAGCTCGGCTATCCGGCGCTGACGACGGACGACTTCCGCCGAGATCTGCTCATCCGGTACTGCTATCTCAACCCGGTGAGCTCGGCTCGCTACCGCGCCTATTTCACCCGCGCGGGCTTCCATGTCGTCGACTGCCCCCCGCTCACCGCCGCGGGAAAGAACTCGGCCGATATCCATATCGTCATCGACGTCCTGGACATACTTGTTCACCCGACTCGGTTCGACGAGGTCGTCCTGCTGTCCGCGGACGCCGACTACACCCCGGTCATGCTCCGGCTGCGCGCCCACGACCGCCGAACAGTGATCATCACAAGTGGGCCGTCGGCCCGGGCGTTCCGCGCGGCCTGTGATCATGTCGTCGGCGAGGACACGTTCATCGACGAGGCGCTGTCGGCTGACCCCCGGCCGCTGAACGGGCCGGGCTGCGGTCATGAGCCCGCCCCGGCGCCAGGCGGGAGCGGGAGTGGCCAGGCCTCCGGGCCGGCCGGTACGCCGGCCCCGTCGAGCGAGCCGGCCCCGCTCGTCCTCGCGGCCCATGCGGGGCACGCCGCGCAGGCCGAGGGCCCCGACGGGCAGTGGGTATCGCCGGCCGAGGCCCTGCCTCGTTCCTTATCCACCGGCCTCGGCCCGGGATCCTTACCGACGTCGTCGCGCTACCTCGGCCCCGCCCGGTCGCTGGCCGTGTCCGCCGCCCAGCTCTCCCCGCCGTCGTCGTCCTCGGCAGCGCACCTGCAGCAGGACGGTCTGCTCCGGCACGTCATCGCCGCGAAGGTCCGTGACCTGGTCGCGGCGTCCGACCGGCCCATCACGCTGGCGTCGGCCGCGCAGCTGGTGCGCGCCGACCTCGGTCAGGACGTCACCGACGGCTGGGCAGGGACGGGCTCGTTCAAGAAGCTGCTCGCGCTGGCCGACCTGCCGGGGCTCGCGATCTCCGCCGCGCCGGAGTACATCTACGACCCGCGCCGGCACAGCCCACCACCCAGCGGCACCGGGCCCGTGCTCGGCATCGGACACCACGACCAGGACGGCCCACGCGCGGACCTCGTCGTCCGGATCTCGCAGGTCACCGACATTCCGCGGCTGTCCTCGCGCGAGTTCCGGATGTTGTTCGAGGAACTCGCCGCCGAGGTCGCCGCGCACGGATTCAGCCGGACCGGCACGTCGCGCGCGGTCCGCGACCGCTGCGCCGAGCGCGGCGAGCACGTCGGCCGGGGCGCCGTGAACTTCGTCCTCAACGGGCTTCTCTACGCCGGCCGCCCGCCCCGACCTGGTGACGATGCGGGCACCCTCGCGTTGGCGTTCGCGGACAATGCGGTCGTCCTGTGCCAAAACGCGAGGATGGAGCTGTCTGCAGAGGAGATAGCCCACCTGCGCTCCTGGATCAGCGACGCGCCCGCCCTCGTCGCCGAGGCTGGTCCCGAGCCGGTCGTCGTCCAGCCTGATTCCTAGACGCTAGGTGACGTATGGCTTGGGCGGCGGGGCGGCGTACTCGCCGCGCTTGCTGGTGGCCAGGCCGAGACGGGCCAGGCCCTCCACCAGTATGGTCGCCGCGGCGACGCCGTCGACGACCGGGACGCCGAGCTCGGACGCCAGCGCCTGGCACAGGTCGGCCATGCCCGCGCAGCCGAGGACGACCTTCTCCGCCTCGTCCTCGGCCACCGCGGCGCGGCACTCGGTGAGGATCCTCGCCCGCGCCGACGGGTCCGTCTCGAGATCCAGCACCGGCACCTCGCAGGCCCGCACGTTGCGACACCGCGCCCGCAGCCCGTACCGGTCGGCCAGCTCCCAGGCCTGGCCGCGGGTGCGGCCGAGGGTGGTCACGACGGCGAACGACCGGCCGAGCAGGCTCGCCACGTGCATCGCCGCCTCGGCGATCCCGACCACCGGGCTGGTGGCCAGCTCCCTGGCCGCATCCAGGCCGGGATCGCCGAAGCAGGCGATGACGTGCCCAGCCGCCCCCGCCGCCTCACCGCGCGCGATCTCGGCGAGTACGCCCGGCACCGCGAGCGCCTCGTCGTAGTGGCTCTCGATGGACGCCGGCCCCGTCGTCGGGCTGACCGCCTCGACCCGGGTGCCGGGCCCGGCCACCTGTCGGGCGCAGGCGCCGATCAGCTCGGTCATGGCACCAGAGGTGTTCGGGTTGATGACCCTGATGAGCATGGGGGCGGCCCCCCGGGTCAGGGCGGGCCGCTCCCGTTGCGTCGGGAACATGGCGGACGGCTACGCCTCGGGTGCGACCGGCGCCGCGGCCGGGCTCGGCTGCGCTGGGATGGTCACCGTGGCCGCTGCCGTTTCACCAGCCGGGTCACCGGCGGGGTCGTCAGCCGCGCTGCCGGCAGGCCGCAGCGAGCTCGCGGTGATCGGCGAGCGGCTGGCCAGCAGGTAGTAGACGACGAAACCGAGGCCCATCCCGATGAACCAGCTGTACTGGGCCGCCGTCCCCATCCAGCCGACCGCCGAGTCGGGGACGACCACCGGGATGACGGCGACGACGGCGCCGACGGCCGTCGCGATGACCGCCGGCGGGTTCACGCCCTTGCGGTAGTAGTAGATGCCGCGCGGGCTGAGGGTGAACAGGTCGTCGACGACGACCACCTTCCTGCGGATGATGTAGAAGTCGCAGATCAGCACGCCGAACAGCGGGCCGATGAAGGCGCCCAGCGTCTCGAGCGTGTAGTGGATCACGTCCGGGTTGTTGTACAGGTTCCACGGCGTGATCAGGAACGAGCCGACCGCGGCGATCATGCCGCCGGCGCGCCAGCTGATCCGCTGCGGGCTGACGTTCGAGAAGTCGAACGCCGGGGAGATGAAGTTCGCCACGATGTTGATGCCGATGGTGGCGATGGTGAAGGTCAGTGCACCGAGGACGATCGCGGTCGTCGAGTCGATGCGGGCGACGGTCTCCACCGGGTCGGTGATCAGCTCGCCGTACACCGGGATGGTAAGCGAGGCGGTGAAGACGACCAGGAGAGAGAACAGCAGGAAGTTCACCGGCAGGCCGAGGAAGTTGCCGGTGCGCACCGAGCCGTAATTCTTCCCGTAGCGCGAGAAGTCACCGAAGTTGAGCATCGGACCGGAGAAGTAGGAGACGACGAGTGCGATCGCGCCGAGCATCAGCGAGAACGTCGAGCTGCCGCCCTCCCTGGTCCCACCGAGATTCAGCGACAGCTCGCCCCAGCCGGCCTTGTAGAGGAGATAGCCGGTGAGCGCGAACATGACGACGTAGACCGCCGGGCCGCAGAAGTCGATGAACCGGCGGATCGTCTCCATGCCGGTCCAGAACACCGCCGCCTGCAGCACCCACAGGATCGCGTAGGTGATCCAGCCGAGCGTGGACAGGCCCAGGAAGCCGTGCTGGTCGACGTCGGCGTACGGGGTGAGGCCCGACCACAGCTTGATCAGGACCACGTTGAGCGCGGCTGAGGCGAGGTAGGTCTGGATGCCGTACCAGGCGACCGCGATCAGGCCGCGGATGATCGCCGGGACGTTGGCGCCGAGCACGCCGAACGGCGCCCGGCAGATCACCGGGTAGGGGACCGCCGCCTGCTGGCTCGGCCGGGCCACGAGGTTGCAGAAGAAGTTCACGATCGTGATGCCGACGACCAGCGCGACGAGCACCTGCCAGCCGGCGAGCCCGAGCGCGAACAGGCTGCCGGCGGTCACGTACCCACCGACGCTGTGCACGTCGGACATCCAGAACGCGAAGATGTTGTACCAGGACCAGGTCTGCTTCCGCAGCGGCGCCAGGTCCTCGTTCGCCAGCCGTGGGTCGTAGCCCGGCTTGATGAGACCCGCGCCGATGGGCATGCCTGCTGCCTCGACCAGGTCGTCGTGACCGGCGGTCGCGCCCGGCGGGGAACCGGGAGCCGCGGCGAGCTCGCTCATTCTCACTTCCTTAGGTCGGCGTGCCGGCGCGTCCCGCCACCGGTTCCCGCGCCATTTCGGGCGCGGTGAAACGGCGGGAAAGGACGCGTACGGTGATACGGTGGCCGGCCGGCCTGCCTGGGAACAGGCTAGGATCTTGCTGTTTCACTCTCGTCAACGGACAGATATATCTGGCCGGTCAGGCGGGAAAGCGGGTCGACTCGTCGGGCAGCGCGGCGACGAACGTCTGCAGGCGGGAATGGTGCGCGCGGGATTCGGCCAGCAGGGCGTCGACGTCCCGGGCGACGAATGCCTGCAGCATCCGCTCGTGGTCGGTGACCAGCATGTCGACGGCGTCCCGGGAGGCGTAGTCCATCGGCCGCACGGGTTCGGTCACGTTCCACGCCGAGATGTACATGTGCTCCAGGCGGGCCATGCCGGCCGAGCTGACCAGCGCCAGGTGGAACCGGCGGCTCTCGCGGTGATGGCCGCGCGAGTCGCCCCGCTGGACGGCGCGGGCCATCGCCTCGTGGGCGGCGAGTGCCGTCGCGTCGTCCTCGACGGTCGCCCGCCGGACCGCCGCCGTCAGCGCCGCCGCCTCCAGCACCTCCCGGACGACGTAGAACTCGCGCATCTCGGCGGGCGTCAGCGCCGCGACGGTGTAGCCGCCGCGCGCGCGGTGCACCACCAGGCCCTCGCCGACCAGGCTCATCAGCGCCTCGCGGACCGGGATCCGGCTCACCTGGTAGTGCGCGGCCACCTCGTCGACGGGGATGGGGGAGCCCGGTGCGGCGGCGCCGTCCAGGATGACCTTCTTGACCTCGCGCAGGATCGCCTCACGGACGGAGCCGCATCCCCGCGTGTCGGTCATCAGCAGCCCGACCCAGGCGGCGTTCGGCCGTGGCATCCGCATCTCGCCCGTCCTTCCGCCCAGGACGAGCCGGCTGGCTGGCACCCGCGTCGGCGTCGTCCAACCGGGCCAGCCGTCCAGCCAGACCATCTGCCCGGGTCCTCCGGTCCGTACCCGTGGGCCGCGACAGTAGCGACCAACTGTTTCGGACTGTCGGCAATCCGATATCGGCCGTTTGACGTCTGTTCTCGCGCCTGGGAGGTTCCTGGCGCAGCGGCGGCCGCGGGGCGGTTGGCGCCTGCCCGCCGGCGGTAATGTGACGACGAACAGCACGGAACGGGACGGGTCGAGACAGCATCGGAGAGCGGTCGGCGTGCAGGACATCGCGTTGCCGGTGCGGCTGGGGCCGACGACGCTGATGGCGCGAATCGGCGCCGGTGGAATGGGCATCGTCTACTACGGCGTACTCGGGCAGGCCCAGACCCCGGTGGCCGTGAAGGTGATCCGCGCCGAACTGGCCGACGCGCCCGAGTTCCGCGCCCGGTTCCGGCGCGAGATCGAGCTGATGCGCCGGGTGCGCGGGGTCTGCACCGCCCGGGTCCACGCGGCCGACCCCGACTGGTACCCGCCCTACCTCGCCACCGAGTTCCTCGCCGGGCCGACGCTCGCCGACTGGATCCTGCGCAACGGGCCGGTCACCGGGCCGTCGCTGCGGACGCTGGCCGTCGGGCTCGCGGAGGCGCTGCTGGCCGTGCACCGCGCCGGCGTCGTCCACCGCGACCTCAAGCCCGGCAACGTGCTGCTCACCCAGGCCGGCCCCAAGGTCGTCGACTTCGGGATCGCGCTCGCCACCGACGTCACCGTGCTCACCAGGGTGGGCACTCCAGTCGGCACCCCGGGCTACATGAGCCCCGAGCAGCTCAACGGCATCGACGTCGTCGGGCCGCCGGCGGACGTGTTCGCCTGGGGCTGTACGGTGGCCTACGCCGCCACCGGGCGCATCCCATTCGGGGCCGGCCCGACCGACGCGGTGCTGTTCCGGGTACGCCACGACCCGCCGAACCTGGTGGGCATCCCCGACGACCTCGCGGGGCTGGTGGCCGAGACGCTGCGCAAGGACCCGGCCACCCGCCCGGACGCCGCGGAGCTGCTGCGCCGCCTGCTGGTGCTCGTCCTCGGCCCGGACTGGAACAACGGCGCCGCCGCTCCCGGCGCGTCGGCCACGGACGCGGACCTGGCCCGCGGCGTGCTGCAGGTGCTGGACCGGAACTGGCCGATCCGTGCCTACCTGCCACCGCCCCCCACGGCAACGGCCACCGGTCCGGCGCCTGCCGGGTCGGTGGCCGCCTCGCCCCGCCCCCCGGCCGGGCCGCCTCCCTCGGCCGCTGGGCCTCCTCCTGCAGGACTCCCACCCGTCCCTCGGCCCGCCCCTGGGCTGCCCGGTCAGGCCCCGGGCCCGGCGGCTTGGCCCGCTCGTCAGTGGCCGCCTCCGGCCGGGCCGCCGATGGGTTCGCTGCCGGTGCTCGGCCGGCCAGCGGCCCCGTTGCCCGCCGCGGGAAGCCTCCCGGCAGGGGTTGTGCCGCCGATACCACCCGTGCCGGTGCCGGTGCCGGTGCCCGTGGCAGCCGGCGGGCGCGGGCCGTCAGCCGGGCCGCCGGGCCGCGGCGGGCGGCGGCGGCCCCACGGCCTGTTCGGCGCCGGCTTCGTCGTGGTCGTCGCGGTCGCCGTGGCGCTGGCGTTGCTCGCCGTCTCGCTCGTCGTCCTGCACCTCGCCAACCGTGGCGACGATGCTGGCAGCGCCGCCTCGATACCCTCGCAGCAGGGACCGACGGTTCCGGCGGGTGTCTCCTCGGCCGCTCCCGGCGGCGGCGTCAGCGCGAACGCGGGGCCGAAGGGCGCGGACAGCGCCGGTGCTCCCGTGACCACCGCGGGGCACTGCCGCTATGTCGCCACCGCCGGTGCCAACTCGAAGAGCCTTCCGCCGTCGAGCGACCGGGCGCCCACCGGGACGTCGATGATGACCATCCTGACGAACGCCGGCCCGATCACCGCGGAGCTCGACGCGGCCCTCGCCCCCTGCGCCGTCTACGCCCTGCATCACCTGGCGGGCAGGGGCTACTACAACGGCAGCTTCTGCCCGCGCGAGACGACCGCGCCGCAGGAGCCGTACTACGTCCTGCAGTGCGGCGACCCGTCGGGCACCGGCTCGGGCACACCCGGCTTCGCCTACACCGCCGAGCATCCCGCCAGCGACTTCCGCCGCGGCGTGGTCGCGATCGCCCGTTCCGAGTCGTCCGGGATGAACGGCGCCCAGTTCGTGATCAGCTATGCGGATCCGGACCAGGCGGGCCTGGACGAGATGAGGGACCGTTTCACCGTGGTCGGCCGGGTGATCGAGGGGTTCGACGTTCTCGACGACCTCGTCGAGCCCGGCGTGGTGGGCGGGGGCGGCGACGGTCCGCCGGCCAGCGATGCGCGCGTTCGGTCGGTCACCATCGAGTCGTGACGCGGTGTCACGGATCCATGGTCGTCATGCGTCGGGGTCGAGGCGGTAGCCGGCGCCGCGGACGGTGCGCAGGGTGTCGCGGCCGAAGGGACGGTCGATCTTGTCGCGAAGGTGGCGGAGGTAGACGTCGACGAGGTTGGAGCCGCCGTCGTAGGCGATGTCCCAGACGTGTTCGATCAGGTGGGAGCGGCTGAGGGTGTCGCCAGGGCGGCGCATGAATTCATGCAGCAGGGCGAACTCGCGGTTGGAGAGCGCGAGGGCGGCGCCACCGCGGTCGACGGTGCGCGCGGCCGGGTCGAGGGTGAGGTCGGCGACCCGCAGCGCGGTGGGCCGTGGCAGGGGGCCACGCCTGGTCAGCGCACGGACCCGGGCGAACAACTCGTCGAGCACGAAAGGCTTGGTGAGGTAGTCGTCGGCGCCGGCGTCCAGGCCGCGGACCTTATCGTTGACGTGGTCACGGGCGGTGAGCATAAGCACCGGCGCCCAGCGCTGCGCCGCACGGATCTGCTGGCATACCTCGAAACCGTCGGGTCGCGGGATCATCGCGTCGAGCACGACGACGTCGTAGTCGGTCTCGGTGATGTGCCACACCGCGTCGGTGCCGGTGGCCGCGGTGTCGACGGCGTAGCCGGCGCGGCGCAGGCTGCGGCCAAGCATGGCGGTCATGGCCGGGTCGTCCTCCACGACCAGCACCCTCATGCGCCCGAGCATAGATGCGGCCTCAGGCTGGAGCGGGCCGCGGCCGCTGTCGGCCAGCTGCCAGGCGGGCGGGTGGATGGGAGCGTGCCAGGATCGTGAGAACCGGGGCGCGGGAGTGCGGAGTGCGGGAGCGCGGGGGGTGACGGCGATGCGGTGGGGCCCGCGGTCGTTGCGCACCCGGCTGATCGTCACCTTCGCGGCGGGCGCGTCGGTGGCGCTTCTGCTGTGTCTCGGCGGCCTGTTCGCGATCGTGAACCAGCGGCTGCACAGCGAGCTCGACGCCGCCGTGAACGCCCGTGGCGACGACCTCGCGGCAAGCATCGCCGCGCGGGATGAGCGGGCCGTGGCCTCCGATCCGTTGGCGCAGCTCTACGCGCCGGACGGCAGGCTACTGGTGGGCTCCCCGGCGCTGGCGGGACGGCGGCTGCTGACCCTGGCGCAGGTGCGCGGCACCGGCAAGCCGTGGCTGAAAGGTGTCGATCTCCCGCTGGGTACGGGCACGACCCCGGTTCCGCTGCGGCTGCAGTCACGGCGGCTCGACGGCTCCGGTCAGGTGCTCACGGTGGGGGCGACCGCGCGGGTGATCGATCGCGCCAGCATCGGGACCCTGGCCGCGCTCGCGGTCTGCGCGCCGCTGCTGATCGCGAGCCTGGCCGCGGCGGGGTGGCTGGTGGTTCGGGCCGCGTTGCGGCCCGTGGACGTGCTGACGCGGGAGGCGGCGGCGATCTCCTCGCTGGACACCGAGCGGCGCCTGCCCAAGATCGCTGGGGACGACGAGTTCTCGCGGCTGGCGGCGACCCTGGATGGGATGCTGGAACGGCTGCGGGTGGCGTTCGCGCGGGAGCGCGCGTTCGTCGACGACGCCAGCCATGAGCTGCGGACCCCGATCGCGGTGCTGCGTGGCGAGCTGGAGCTGGCACTCGCCGCCCTGGACGAGCCGGACGAGGTGGCCGAGTCGCTGCGTGCCGCGCAGGCGCAGGCGCTGCGGCTGAGCCGGCTGAGCGACGACCTGTTGCTGCTGGCCCGGGGCCGGGCCGGCACGCTGGTCTGCGAACGGGACCGGACCGAGCTGCGTGCCTGGGTGGCCGAGGAGGCGCGGCCGCTGGCGGCCGCCGTCGGCCTGCGCATCGAGGCGGCGGGCACGCCGGTCGAGGTGCCGGTCGACGTCGACCGGATGCGGCAGGTGCTGACCAACCTGGCCGGCAACAGCGCCGCCGCCGGTGCGCGGACGGCGCGGGTGACGGTCGGGCGGGACGCGGCGGGCGCCTGGCTCGAATGGGCGGACGACGGCTGTGGGTTCCCGCCCGAGCTGCTGGGCGCCGTCTTCGACCGGTTCGTCCGTGGGGACACGGCCCGGTCCGCCGGCTCCGGGGCCGGGCTGGGGCTGTCGATCGTGCGGGCGATCGTCGCCGCGCACGAGGGCAGCGTGGTGGCGGGCAACGGTCCCCCGCTGGGAGGCGCGGTGGTCAGGGTGGGCCTGCCCGTTTCCTGAGCCGGCCCGAGGCCCGCGGCGGCGCCCGTCGGGCCGTCTGCCCGGCTGCGGCGTCGCTGCGGTTTTCATCGTCCTGTCATGGTCGCGGCCGCATTGTCGGTCTACCGGACGACGCCGTCCGAGCCGGAGGGAAATCCGCGATGACGTTGACGGGCCTGCCCCTGCTCGTGGCCTTGATCGGGGCGCTGGTGGCGACGGTGGCCACCATGCTCCTCTGTTGGAACCGGTGGCCGGGCCGGTGGGCCTGGCCGGCCCGGGTGCTGTGCCTGCTGCTGGTGATGGTGCTGCCGGTCGCGGTCGCCGGCGACGCGGAGAATCGGTACTACGGCTTCTACGCCTCCTGGGGTGATCTCGCCGGCAGCCCGGGCGACGTCCGGCCGGCCGCCGGCGCGCGGCTCGCACACCGGCAGATCCCGGGCGATGTCCTCGCCGAGGGCGCGGCCAGTGCGGCGCACGGGCACGGCATCCTGATCCCCTGGACCTTGGACGGTGGGCGCTCGGATATCACTCGCGCCGGCTACGTGTACCTTCCCGCCGCCTATTTCGACAAGACGAAGCCCGACGACCGGTTTCCGGTGATCGAGCTGTTGCACGGCTACACCGGCAGCCCGCGCGCCTGGCTCAAGGGCCTGCCGATCGCGTCGATGCTCAACCAGGAGATCTCGGCGGGCCGGATGCCCCCGGTGATCGCGGTGGCGCCGAAGGAGTACGACGCCAACGACGGCGAGTGCGTCAACGCCGTCGACGGGGAGCAGAACGAGACCTACCTGGCGCGGGACGTGCCGGCCGACCTCGCCGCGGTGTTCCGGACCGCGACCGCACCGGATTCCTGGGCGACGCTCGGGTTCTCCACCGGTGGGTTCTGCGCGGTGAACATCGCGCTGCACAACCAGGACCGCTACCGGGCCGCGGTGTCGCTGAGCGGCTACTTCACCGCGGTCACCGACCGGACCACCGGTGACCTCTACCGCGGCGACGAGGTGGCCCGGCGCTACAACTCGCCGCAGTGGTTCGTCAGCCATCACCTGGTCCGGCCATCGCTCTACGTGTTCGCCAGCGGCGGCGACTCCTACGCCTACACCCGCGTCAAGCCGTTCCAGGAGGCAGTTCCGGCCGGCACCGACCTGACCGTGGTCACCGTGCCGGCCGGCGGCCACAACACCCTCGTCTGGAACGCGGCCCTGCCACCCGCGCTGGACTGGCTCGCGCAGCGTCTGCCGGCCCCGACCGCGACCGCGCTCACCGAACGCAGCTCGTCGGTCGCGCCTTCTCGCTTGCCGGGCTCCCTCGCCACCGTGAGCAGGCCCACCGAGGTCACCGCGCCGCGCCGCACCACCGGCCGGGTGTCGTGATGACGCCCGGGCGGACCGAGGACGCCGTGCCCCGGACCGAGGCCGCCGTGCCCCGAGCCGGGGCCGCCGTGCCCCGAGCCGGGGCCGCCGTCCGCGGCGGAGCGACCGGCACGCTCCCGCGGACCGCGGCCGCGCCACCTGGCCAGAGCGGCTCGCCACTCGACCAGGACGGGCCCGCTCGCCGCGCCCGGACGGAGCGGGTGCGCCGCATCGCGGCGGCGGCCGTCGCCGGCCTGGGGGTGCTCGGCCTGGGCTCGGCCCTGAGCACCCCGCTGCGCGGCCGGTTCACCGCCCTGCTGTCCGTGCTGCCGGCGGAGGTCCTGCAGGCCGCGGCCGTCGCGGTGGTCTTCGCCAGCACCGCCCTGCTGCTGCTCGCCTGGGGGCTACGCCGGGGCCGAGGCCTCGCCTGGGCCACCACGGCCGGGCTGCTGATCCTCTCCGCGGTCCTGCACCTGCTCAAGGGGCTGGACGCCGAGGAGGCCTGCCTGAACCTGATGTTCGCAGGCTGGCTGATCCGCCATCGGGCCGCGTTCCCCACGCATCCCGACCGGCACACCCTCCGCGTCGCGACAGCCGCGCTCGCCCTCGGCGCGGGCCTCGTCGCCGCGTTGACCGCCGTCCTCGTGCGGACCGCGGGGGCCTCCGCCCGCGACGGGGAGACCGCCAGAGCCCTCGCCGAACGTCTGGTCGGCGATCGCGCACTCCCGCTGCCGACGGATTCGCCGCTGCTCACCCCCGTCCTGCTCGCGGCCGGAATCTGCCTGCTCCTCGTGCTGGCCTGGGCCCTGCTGCGCTCCCGGGCGCACGCCGCGCCTTCCCCCGCCGACCGCGCCGCGGACCTGGCCCGCGCGCGCCGCATCGTGGCCCGGTGGGGCGGCGACACGCTCGACTACTTCGCGCTGCGCGACGACAAGTCCTGGTTCTTCACCGGTGACTGCCTCGTCGCCTACGCCGTGCGGGGCGGCGTCTGCCTGGTCTCCCCGGATCCGGTCGGACCATCCGACCAGCGCGTCGACGCCTGGACCGAGTTCACGGCCTTCGCCGACCGCAACGGCTGGCCCGTCACCGTCCTGGCCGCCAGCGAAAGCTGGCTACCGGTCTACCGGGCGGGCGGCCTACGGCCCGTCTATCTCGGCGACGAGGCCATCGTGGACTGCGCCGCGTTCACCCTCGAAGGCAGGGCGGCGAAGAGCCTGCGCGGGGGCTACAACCGGGTCCGCAAGGCCGGCTACACCGTCCGTTTCTATCCTCCTGCCGCCGTGCCCGCCGACCTTGTCGAGCAGCTGCGGGCGCTGGCGGCCGAGAGCCGGATCGGCGAGACCGAACGCGGCTTCTCCATGACCCTGTCCCGCCTCTGCGACCCGGCCGACAGCGACCTCCTGCTCGCCGTCGCGCACGCCCCCGACGGCCGGCCCGACGCGTTCTGCCAGTGGATCCCAGCCGCAACCCTCAACGGCTGGTCACTGGACCTGATGCGTCGCCGCACCAACGGCGACCTACCCAACGGCCTGACCGACTTCGTCATCCTCGAGACGATCCATCACCTCAAGTCCCGTGGTGAACGGGGTCTCTGCCTCAACTTCGCCATCATGCGCGCGGTCCTCGCCGGCGAACGCGGAGACGGACGTCTCAGCGACCTCCAGCGCCATCTCCTGCACCGCTTCGGTAACGGCAGCCAGATGGAGACCCTCTGGCACTACAACGACAAGTACCGGCCGCTCTGGCGGCCCCGCTACGTCGTCCTCGACGACCTGGTCCGCGCGGTCCCGCAGGGCCTCGCCATCGCCGACGCCGAGGGCATCACCGAGATGCCGATCGTCGGGCGCCTGCTGCATCGCAGCCAGAAGCGCGTCCGGACGGCTCGGTAGCCGCGTCCGCCCTCACGCCCTCGGGACATGCCGGTACCTGACAACTACAGGGAAGTGTGCACGATCGATCACAGGACAGTGCTGGCTATTGGAGCGCCGTTGCCCACGCAAGTAACGCGTGGTCAATATCCATTCTGCGCCACTGAGGGGCTCTAGCTGTCGGATCCCTGCGGAGGTAGATCTTCTTGTGGTTCGGCCGAGATCGCCGAGTTGGCCGATCTGCCTATGAGTGAGCCGTCCAGGGGTTGACCAGCGGGACGCCCATGGGCGCGAAGCCGGACTCGTTGCAGGTGGCAAGCGTGAGGCTGTGTACCTGCGCCGTCGCGGCGATCAGGGTGTCATGAGCTGGGCGCCGGTCCGGTACGTGGAGTCGCGCCGCGCAGTCGGCGACGGCCTGGTCGACGTCGAGCATCCGGCCTGTGTAGGCGGGTAGCACGCTGTGCTCCAGCCAGGAGTCCAGGACTGCCGCCTGCTGCGAGTCGTGTCGCCGTTTGGCTTCGATGCCGGCGCGCAGTTCCAGCAGGGTTATGACCGAGAGGAAGGTGTCGGACGGCGACAGGGTGTCCGCCCAGGTGTTGAATCGGTCGTCCCGGCGCTTGGCGGGCTTGCGGAGCTCCGAGATGACGTTCGTGTCCAGCAGGAAGGTCACAGGTCGACCTCGCGCAGCGAGTCCTGCGGGCGTACGGGCTCGAAGTCGATGTCCTCATCGAGGACGAACGCGTCACCCAGGCTGCCTGCGGTGCCCGTGAGCCGCTGGTAGTCGGCGAAGGACAACAGGACGTGGGATGGCCGGCCATGATCTGTGATGATCACCGGGCCGCGGGTGGCTTCCCGCTTGACCGCGCTCACGTCGCGGTTGAACTCTCGGGACGAGACCATGGTCATCTCGACTACCTCACCGCGTAGGTACATACCTACATTACTCGCCGCTGGTCGTCCCGCCCGGGGACCTGGCTGCCGAGGACATCGCGTTCGCGGGACTGGCCGCCGCGCCGCCAAGACGGCGGTCAACCCGGACATTGTCCGGATGCGGCCCGTGGACCGGCTGCACTCCTGCCGGCGATCCGACGCCCATGGACATGGGTTGGGTGCAGACGGTCCGCGGTCGAGAAGTCCCGGCCGCACTGGCCACTTGGTGAGTCTGTGGGCCGCTGCCCACCAAACCCCCAGCTATGCGACCAGCGGATCAGCCCCGACGTCCGCCCCGCAGGACGCCCCGCCGCCGCATCCAGCGCTTCCGTAAACGCCCGATCCGACCCGAGACGCCAGCACGTCTCGACCAACCGGCGCGCATGGTCACGCAGCCCAAGGCGGGCCAGCTGGCGCAGCGACCGCACCGGAGCATCCAGCGCCCCGGAATCGGTGACCGACTTCGTCAGGTACTTGGCCAGGTAGTTCCCGATCTTGCCCGCGTCCGTCTCCGAACCCAGCCGGATCCGGCGAATATCGACCTGGTGACCCCAGCGCACCGCCCACCCATCGGTCGACGCCGCCGCCGGCAACGCCCCCGAAGCGTCCAGCAACGCGACCGCCGCCGGGTCCGGCGCCTCGACCGACACCGAGGCGACCACCGCGCGCAGGCAGTCCGCGATCACGCCGCCGTACGCCCACGACGGCGGCGCCACCGGATCCCCGGACGGGTCCCGGCCATCGACCCGGATCACCACATGCAGGTGCACCAGGCCGCGACGCTGCATCTCGGCGACCTTGACGAAACTGACCCGCACGACCCGGCGCAGCGCGGACACCGTCAGCCCGACCGCCGACGCCACCGCCGACTCCAACAGGTCCCGGGTCGCCTTCCACAACGCCGGCACCAGCGCGTTCCACACCACGGCCCGGCCATAGTCAAAACACGCCGGACACAGCGGTTCCCCGAGACGCCGGTCATCCGCGCCGTGGCGTAGGTGACACGACAACGCCCGGCCATGCTCACAGGTCCCACGCCGCGCCCGGCACACCTTCGCGTCGGCACCCTTACCCGCACGGCGGGAATGCACCGGCCCGAAACTCGGAGCCGTCAACGTCACAAACCACGCCGGCCCCGCCGCCCGACTATCGTCACGGGAGTTGTCCAGGCCGGACACGACAATGCGCCGCGCGTCACGCTGATACAATCGCGAACAGTCCGGACAGGCAGACGCCCGCCGATTGTTGCACCGCACATGCACCACCGGCGGCGACGACGAACGCCGCACCTCACCGGTTACCAGATCGACCTGGTCAGAATGGCCCGCCAGCCGGACCGGGCGGCTACAACCCCCACCCCGCGCATCCTCAGCAGGGCCAGTGGTTGCCGTGTCGTTGACGGTGCCGGTCGCCATGACCGATGCCTCCACCCAGGGAAGCAGGCCCGGCCACGCCCCGCCACACCACGCCCATCACCATCTGGGCAGCCCAAAGAAAGCCCAGAACAGAGACAGAACACGGCACGACACAGCGCAGCCGCAGCCCGCAAGCCACCCCGCCCCGAAAGGCAGGGTGCGCCCGGGATACCTACCGCTGTCACACGCGGAGGTCACACCAAGCGCGTAGGTGGTGACACCGAAGCCCGACCGTCTTACTCCTGGCCAGCTCCCCTTATGGCGGCACCCGAACACATCCAGGTCTGGGAATATTGACCGAGCCCAATCTGGCCCACAATGGGTCTACCCGATGACCGGACTCCAGAATACGACCTCCACGGCCCAAGCGCAGCCGAATAACCGGGAAAGAGCTGCCGAGGACCAAAGCCCTTTACTTATCCACATTCACCGCCATCACTTGCCACAAGCCCAACCAGCCCGCCGCCGGGGACCCGTGTCACGCCACCGCGCTGTCCACCAACCGGCCCGCAGTCGGACGGTCAATCGCGCGGATCTCCCACACCGGCATCTCCACCCGACGGCCAGCGCCCAGATCGGCCCGCACGTCGTGGCAGACCATCGGCCGGGTCTTGCGCACCGGCGGATCACCGGCACACGTCACCGGCGGCACCGACCCCACCGGACGGCCCGCCGCGATCAGACCACCCACCGCGAGCGCCACCGCCGTGTGCACCGCCGGGACGTCGGCCAGCCAGACCGCGATCGGCCCGACCTCCGGATGCCCGACCGCCATCTCCATCGCGAACCGCACCAACAACCGCCGAGGCACCCACCACACCCCCAACCGAGGCGAGAACACCGCCGGATCCGACCCCGGCGTCCGCGACGTGATCAGACAGTCCCGCCCCTGCGGCGCCAACACCGGCAGCACGACCGGGCCATCCACACCACCACTCCACTCGATCACTGCCTTTGTCATCAGGCCCTACCTTCCGGTCACCGGAGCCGAAGACCCGCGTTCGCGGGCCAAGGTCAGGCCGGCTCCGGCCGAGGGATCAGGGCCAGCCCGACCGGAACCGACACCGACGACAATCCGGCGACCGCCCGCACGATCCGAGAGCATTGGACCAGGCACACACGGCAACCCCGCAGGTGGCAGCTGGCACCCCGATGCCCAGGACCGCCGTCAAGGCCATTCCCGAGGGCAGATAACAGGGCAGGTTGAGGCTGCTCACCCCACCGGGCTCCCGGTCGAACCATCCCGTAGGTCTGCCTCTGTATCCGCCCGCTCTCACCGTGCGACGATCAGCGCGGACATCGACGGAGGAAGGTGACGCCGTGCGCGAGCCCAACAACCAGTTGCGCCAAGCCCGAGAACGGACCGCTTCCCCGAACCTGCCCGGACAGCCGCTCTCACGCCAGGAACTCGCCGAACTCCTGAATGCCGCCGTCTACCAGACCACCGACCGCATCTGCGCGGTCGACGGCCAGTACATCGGCAAACTCGAACGCGGCGCCGTGCGCTGGCCACACGCCGACTACCGCACCGCCCTGCGCGTCATCCTGCACGCGACCACCGACGCCGACCTGGGATTCCACCCCCACCGCCGCCTGGTCGCCCCCGCCAACGCCGACCTCATCCCGCATGGCACAACCGCCAGCCCCGCCGTCAAGCCCAGCCGGACGGAGAAGCCACCGAAGCGCCAGCCCGCTCGTACACTCGAAAGTGAACGGGAACTACCTGCCGACACCGGAATCGAGCAGCTGTGGTCTCCCGCCGGTCTCGCCGCCGCGTTCGAGGAGGTGACGCCGATGGCTGGCGCACCGATGGAGCGCCGCCAGTTCCTCGCCCTCTCCGGCGCCGCACTGGCAGCAGCCGCCCACGAATGGCTCGTGGCCGATCCCGCCCGCATCGCCGCCGCACTTGCCGGGAGACGCGTCGACACCGGAGTGGTCACCGACCTCACCACCACGCTGGACGCACTGCGCCGCCTCGACGACAAACTCGGCGGCCAGGCCGTCCACGGCATGGTCACCGAACAACTCCGCCTCGTCGTCCGCCTGCTCCGCAACACCAGCTACAACCAGGCAGACGGCCAGGCCCTCTACGGCATCGCCGCCGAACTCGCCCGCCTCGCCGGCTGGACCAGCTACGACGCCGGAAAACACGGCACCGCCCAGCGCTACTACCTCGTAGCCCTCCGCGCCGCCCACGAAGCCGACGCCCCCGGCATCGCCGCCAACACCCTGCGCTGCATGGCCGAGCAAGCCCGAACGACCGGAGATCCCCGCAGCGCCATAGACCTGCTCCGCTCCGCACGAGCCGGCGCCCGAGGACGGCTCACCACCACCGAACGCGCCCTGATCTCCGCCTGCCTCGCCCGCGCCCACGGACCCCTCGGCGACCACGACGCCGTGCAGTCCACCGCGGATGCCGCCTACGCCGACATCGAGCAGGCACACCCCGCAGACGACCCGCCCTACGTCTACTGGGTCGGACCCAACTCCATCGCCTTCGCCGTCGGCGACGCCCTCCTCGCCACCGGGCAGCCGCAGACCGCGATCCCACACCTACTCTCATCGGTCGAGCAGACCTCCACCGACCTGCCACGCGACCTGTTGGAGTATCGGGCCATCCTCGCTCTCGCCTACGCCAAAGCCGGAGAACTGGACCAGGCTCTTGCTCTGGCACACGAGACGGTCGCCACCGCCGCGATACCGTCGGCCATCGTCGCCGGCCATATCGCCGAGCTGAGCCAGACGCTACGCGCCGCCGACCATCCCGGTGTCACCGATCTCACCGACCAAGCCCGAGCGGCATTCGGCAACGTCGACCTCCGATGACCAGCGGAAACGCCGACCGAAGATCGACATCCAACTGTCTGGTCTCAGCTCATGCTTGACGGATCCGTCCCACTACACATCTGGCCGGTCGCCTAGCAATTCCGTAGGACGCTCTCCACGTCCGCGCCCGCCCGGACAACCACGATCTCGTCGCGGAGTTCCCCGGGGAGGTGCTCGCGCTGGCCCTCATGCGCGAGCATCGTGGGACAGTCGGGAGGAATCACCACGGCATCAGCCATGCCTATGAACGTGACAAGCATGTCGAGCACCTGGCCTACCGAGAACCGACTGATCATCAGACCGTCCAGTGTCTCGCCGGTCAGCGTGGCGTAGATGTCCGCCGTCCCGCCGTCATCGGCGCTGACGTGCCAATAGCCATGTTCAGGCTCCCGGCGGTCAACATGGGGCTCGAAGACAGCCAGGAAGGCCGCGCCAGCCATCGAGGCAGCCTCGCCCCGCTCGAAGCGCTGGACGAACATGTCGTAGCTCATGCGGGCAAGCTAGCGTTCGACATCGGCGATCTTGTCGGACGTGGGCGTGAGGCATCCACTGGGATGGGACACGCTGGTCGAAGACAGGAAGCCGGACAAGGAAGCCGACGACCGGCCACGAAGGGCAGAGGGCAGAGGCAGAGGGCAAAGGAAGATCGTCGCCAATTATCTTTATGGGTTCAAGGCGCGCGGCCTTCGGCCGCGCGCTGGCAGTCGAGCCGCAGCGTAGACGGTGTCTGTGGTCGTTTCGAGGTGGCCTCAGGTGGTGGCGCCGCGCAGCGCCGCACACGCCGCACACGAGCGGGGCCCGGCAGCCCCGCCACGCCCCGGGGCCCCGCCTCGCTTCGCTCGGCACCCCGGGCGTGTCGGGTCTGCCACCCACCCGTATGCGTCGGAGCGTCGGCGCGTCGCAGACAGCCGATATCCCGGCCATACCATCACAACTTCATGCACTCGCTAGCCCGATTTGACTATTTTCACGCACAATGACGTCGCCCATGCTGTTGGCGTTCCGTCACATTCGACGGGCGACCACGGGGGTGGACAAATGCCGTTCGGTGGACTATTCGGACGTGCCGTCGGGCACCTAATCGGCCATGCAGCTGGCCTTGATGACGATGACCGGAACGCGCTCGCGCGCACGCTTGGATTCGTCGGAATGGTTGCCACATTCGACCTGGCAGAATCTGCGCTCCAGGCCGTCGACGTCGCGGATGCCCTGAGCACCAGTGCGGATGTTGCAGCTACCAGCGCCGACGCCGTCTCCGTCGCGGACATCGATAGCAACAGCGATGGTGATCTGAAGTTTGGCAGCGTTCCAGGGTGCGACTGTGGCTTTAACCCGAATAATTGCGGCTCGGGCCCATTCTGTCGCTTCAAGTATTCCTGATACGCACATTCGCGGGGCGCTGCCCCGGACCCCGGCCCTTCCACCGGAGGAGGGAGGGACGATGAGCGTCCGCGGGGCTCCTCCGGCGAGCAGGCACCCGGAGGGTTGCCCCAGGAACCCCGGCCGCGCAAGACCCGCACCTGCGCCGATCGACGTTCAGGTCGTTGGCGGGTCTTGCGCGGCCGGGAACCCTGGGGCAATGCACAGCATGCCTGCCCGCCGGAGGAGCCCCGCTCGGCCGGGAGCTATCCAGGGCAAGGCCCCAGGCCCCGCAATGGGGGCAGCGGGCACATCCGGCGGTAGCCGCGTAGGCGGGGTAGTGCGAAGATCGGTGATGTGACGGCTTCGAAGGCATTGCCGCGCGCGGATGGCTGGGATTTCTTCGTCTCCTACACGAGTGCCGACCGGGCGTGGGCGGAGTGGGTGGCCTGGCAGTTAGAAGACGCCGGATATCGTGTCTTGGTCCAAGCATGGGACTTCGTGCCAGGATCGAACTTCGCCAACGGGATGCGGCAGGGCATCGACCACGCCCGGTGGATGATCGTCCTCTTGTCCCAGGCCTACCTGACCTCACAGTATGGAAGCCAGGAATGGCAGGCCGCAGCTACAGCTGACCCGATCGAGTTCCCCCGCAAGCTCATCCCCGTCCGTATCCAGGACTGCCCTCGGCCAGGACTGCTGCGCACAATCGTGTCCTTCGACCTGTTCGACCTAAACCCTGACGCCGCCCACCGCCGCCTGCTTGACGGCGTCCGCGCTGCCATTGATGGCCGGACCAAGCCCAAGGAACCGCCCCCATTCCCCATACCTTCGAGCCCGGTACCCTCGGTCACCGAACCCGCCTTCCCACTATCCATCGCCCTTCCGCAACCGATCGGCGAACCCCTCACCGGCCACACCGGTGCCGTGATGTCGGTGGCGTTCACGGCGGATGGACGCACCCTCGCCACCGGCAGTTGGGACGGGACGGCTCGGATATGGGACGTCGCCGACCCCACCCAAGCCCGACAGATCGGCCAACCCCTCATCGGCCACACCCGCTCCGTGACGTCGGTGGCGTTCGCGGCCGACGGACGCGCCCTCGCCACCGGCAGCAACGACAACTCGGTCATCCTGTGGAACCTGACCGGCCTTGACCGGCCCAGTCGCATCGGCCAACCCCTTTCCGGCCACACTGACTCTGTGCATTCGGTGGCGTTCTCCCCGGACGGGTGCACCCTGGCCACCGCCAGCTACGACAACTCGGTCATCTTGTGGAATCTGACCGACCGGACGCATCCAAGTCGCATCGGTCGGCCTCTCACCGGCCACACTCGCCCTGTGATGTCGGTGGCGTTCACGGCGGACGGACGCACCCTCGCCACCGGCGGCTGGCTCCAGACGGTGTTGCTTTGGGACGTCGTCGATCCCACCCGGCCTCGGCAGATCGGCCAACCCCTCACCGGCCACACCGGTGCCGTGATGTCGGTGGCGTTCACGGCGGACGGACGCACCCTCGCCACCGGCAGGTCGGACCACACGGTGTTGCTTTGGGACGTCACCGATCTCACCCGGCCTCGGCAGATCGGCCAACCCCTCACCGGCCACACTGACTCTGTGCATTCGGTAGCGTTCACAACGGACAGGCGAACCCTCGCCACCGGCAGTCACGACAACACCGTGCGGCTCTGGCGGGTGTACTGAGCCGACAGAGTAAGCAGACGTTGCTACGGCGTACTACCTGCGTACGTGATCGCGCTCCAGCAGCACGGGTGACTGTGTGATCCTCGTCACCATTCGCATTGAGGTTCGCCGTTTTACTGCGGTCACTGGCTGTCGAAGTCTCGGCGGTACTCGACGTGTCAACGCTCCCCGAAAACTGACCCTGTGCGGGTTTCTGAATCTTGACCCCCGCGTGGTTGATCAGTTGTGGTTGGGTCGGTCCTTGGCGAGGAGCTCGCGGCGGGCGCGGGTGCGGTAGGA
>Ga0105249_10001225_pt1 | contig 22566 bp, 17 predicted proteins | sample KBSS44metaG_FD_81522 | JGI IMG/M metagenome (GOLD analysis project Ga0105249, IMG submission 81522) | Switchgrass rhizosphere microbial communities from Kellogg Biological Station, Michigan, USA - KBS S4-4 metaG | ecosystem: Host-associated > Plants > Roots > Rhizosphere > Soil | place...
ACAAGCTCGCGCTCGCCGCGGTCGCGAAGACGCTCGTCGTCAACGCGCGCCAGAACGAACTGGCGGCGCGCCTCGGCGCGCATCCGCGCCGCATCGTCTTCGGCGGCGCCGACGGCTGGCACGTCGCCGACGGCACGATCGCGCGCGATGCACAGCGCGTGTTCGATCTTGCGCAGACGCCGTTGCCGGGGCCGCACAACGCGCTGAACCTGTGCGCTGCGCTCGCTGCCATCGATGCCGCCGGCGAGGATGCCGCCGCCGCGGCGCCGGCGATCGCGACGTTCCGTCCGCTGCCGCATCGGCTGCAGACGCTCGGCGAACGCGCCGGCGTGACCTGGATCGACGACAGCATCGCGACCACGCCGCAGGCGACGCTCGAAGCGCTCGCCGGCCTCGCAGGCCGTGCCGTGACCGTGCTCGTCGGCGGCTTCGATCGAGGCCTGGATTGGCATGAGTTTGCCGAACGCATGCGGAGCGACCCGGCGCACGCGATCGTCACGATGGGGGCGAACGGCGCGCGCATCCACGCGCTGCTCGGCGGAACGGCCGCCGGCTTGCCGCTGCACGCGGAAACGGATCTGGCTTGCGCGGTGCGTGCCGCACGCCGCCTGACGCCGCCCGGCGGCGTCGTGCTGCTGTCGCCGGGCGCGCCGAGTTTCGACCAGTTCGCCGACTACGCCGCGCGCGGCCGCGCATTCGCCGCGCTGGCCGGATTCGAAGGCGCGGGCACCGACGTCATCGAAGGGCTCGGCATCGGCTGACTCCGCATCGCCGCGACGACGCGCGGCGATGCGACCGCTGCGGCTACGGGTTCTCGAATCCGTCGAAGAAGATGGAGTCGTCCGCAGGCATGACGACGAACTCGACCGGCACGGCCTGCGCGCGAAGATGAGGATCGTTGCCGCTGACGCAGACGGTCGCATCGTAGCGGCCTGCGCCGAGTCCGCTCGCGTCGAGCGTCAGCGTCACCAGCGAAGTGCCGTTCATCGGCGTGGTGCCGCTGGACGGGTTGATGCCGAGCCAGGCGGCCGGCGGCGTGTTCACGCAATCGTCGTCCGGCAGGATCGCGAAGGCATCGAGATGGACCTGCGTGCTGCCGATCGTGCCGACCGCCGTCGCGACGCCGCTGGCGAGGTCGATCGTGTACATCCGGCTGCTGCCGTCGTCGGCGCTGCGCGTCCAGTACAGCGTATGCGTCTCGTGGTCGAAGCCCATGCCCTGGCTGGTCGAGCCGACGTTGATGCCGAGCGAACCGATGCGCTGCGCGGCGCCGCTGGTCTTGTCGATGCGGATCAGTCCGCCGCCGTTGCCCGAATCGTACGTGTCGATGCCGTAGAGCTGCCCGTCCGTATCGAAGGCGATTTCGACCACGCAGTTCTGGCGGCCGGTGTCGATCGCGCCGACGCGGCGTGCGTCGCCGGTGCTGCGGTGGATCGTGAACAGCATCGAGCTGGCGAGCCCGCATTCGGTCGCGGTCGCGTAGAACGTTCTCGACACGGGGTCCCAGGCCAGTCCGCTCCATTGCGCGTTGCCCGGAGGAACCGCCTGGCCGATGTCGGTCACCACGCCGGTGGCCGTATCGACGCTGACGAAGGCGTTGCGATGGTTCGCGCTGGAGCCGTCGATGCCGTACAGCCGCGTTCCGTCGGTGTCGGCGAAATCGCCGCCGGCCAGCGTGTAGTCGGTCGCCGCAACGACCTGGATGTTTCCGGGCGCGGACGCGTCGAGCGTGATGAAGCGCTGGTTGTCGATGTCTTCGGCAAACGCAGTCAGCGGACGGCTGCCGAGCGTGCGGGTCGGCACGGGGAGCGCTTCGTCCTGCGAGGAGACGGCCTGCGCTGCGTTCCAGTTCAGCGGCTGCGTGCCTTCGTTGCCGATCGTCAGCGGTACGCCCATCGTCCGGCCGACCACGGCATTGGCGGTGATCGTGGTCGGATTGACCGTCATCGCCGGGCTCGGCGTGGCGATCTGGATGGCAGCGGAGGACGTGTACACCGTCGGCGCGGTCAGCGCCCATGCGATGCCGGAGCCGCTGGTCACCGACGACTGGAACACGGAGAACTGGTCGGCCAGATCGCCGTTCGCCTGCAGGCCGATTGCGGCGAGCGCGCCGCCGCTCGACGTCGCCGGGATCGTGTCGACGTCTTCGTACTCGAACGCGACGCCGCCGTCGGCTTCGTCGAGAATCAGTTCGAACGTGAAGCCGTCGCTCGCGCCGTAGGGAGCCCGGTCGTACCACTCCACGACGAAGCGCCGGTTCGGCGCCGTGCCGAGCGTCGCCGCATAGACTTCGCCGTTCTCGCCGATCAGTTCCTCCCACATCGGCAGGATCGCCGGCGCGGGCAGGTAGTCGCTCGGCAGCGACTGGCTCGCGTAGAACGCGTAGCCGGGACACGGCGCGTAGTCGAGCAGCACGAAACCGTCGCTCGATACGCAAAGCTGGTTCGACGGCAGGCCGTAGAAGTTGAAATCGAACGGCATCGTGACGCCGACGATGCCTTCGCTGCCGATGCCGAGCGGCGTACCGAACGCGGTGATGTCGATGAAGCCGCTGCCGCCGGTGACGGTCGGCGAGTAGTCGGGCAGCGTAGCCTGCGCGGCCCAGGTCGACACGATCGATTCTTCGTCGCCGACCGTGAAGCGCCGGAAATACTGATAGCTCGCAGCCGGCGGCAGCGGCTGTTCGAGAAGCTGGAACAGCGTGCCGTCCACGTCGTCGCTCAAGGTGTGATAGTCGAGTTCGCCGGCGGTTTCGTTGGTCACGGTGTAGCAGGCGTAGACCACCTCGCCGACTTGCGCGTCGATGCTGGTCACGCTGCCGCAGGCGGGCGGGGGCGAGGTCGACAGCGTGACCGCGAGGCACAACTGGCCGGCCGCGCACGTGCCTGCGGAAGGCTGAACGGCAGCGCCGTGAACCGAGACGGTTCGGCTGGGCGGCGCGGTAGGGTTCGGCGCGGCGGCCGCGTGCGCGACGGTGGCGATCGCAGCCGAGAGCGTCGCGGCGCAGGCGAGAAATGGAAATCTGGACATGTTCATCGGCTGCCGGTCTGGACCCCTTGCCGCGAGCATTGCGCAAATCTCCCGCGACATTTGTAAAAAGTTCTTAAGCTGCCTTTTGGGCACTTCGCTACCTGCACCATCCGTGCCGCCCGCCGGGGCGGCGAAACGCCGCGCACGCCGCCACAACCTGAATGGGCGCTCGGGTGACTGAACGGCATGTGCTCGGCCTATCATGCGACCCCCAACCATCCTGGAGTCGTGACATGGCCTTTTCGCGCGCGCTTGCCGCATTGGCGTTTTCCTTGTTCGGGCTGTCGTCGGCCGAGGCGGCCGTGGTCGCCCGCAATCTCGACTACGACGTCGGTGGCAAGAAGATGCAGAGCGTGCTGGTTTATGACGATGCGGTGAAGACGCCGCGTCCGGGCATCGTGATGACGCCCGACTGGCTCGGCATCAATGCCGACAACATCGCGCTGGCCAAGCAGATCGCCGGCAAGGACTACGTGATCCTGCTCGCCGACGTCTACGGCGTCGACGTGCGGCCGAAGAATCCGCAGGAAGCCGGTGCGGCGACGAAGGCGATGTACGACCATCGCGGCGATCTGCGCGCGCGCATCGGTGCGGCGCTGGCACAGCTGAAGGCGCAGGCCGGCAAGGCGCCGCTCGACGGCAAGCACTACGGCGCGATCGGCTTCTGCTTCGGCGGCGCCACCACGCTGGACCTGGCGCGCACTGGCGCCGACGTGCAGGGCGTCGTGTCGTTCCACGGCAATCTGTCGACCGACGATCCGGCCCTGGCGAAGAACATCAAGGCCAAGGTGCTGGTGTTGCACGGCGCCGACGACAAGTTCGAATCGCCCGAGCAGATTGCCGGTTTCCAGCAGGAAATGCGCGACGCCAACGTGGACTGGCAGTTCCTCAGCTACGGCGGCGCGGTGCATTGCTTCGCAATCCCGAGCGCGCACGGAGAAGTGCCGGGCTGCAAGTACGACGAGCGCACCGCGACGCGCGCGTTCGCGCAGATGCATGCGTTCTTCGGCGAGACGTTCGCTGCCAAGTAAGGCGGCATGGATCGATGCGGCGCCGGCGCGAGCGGGCGCCGCGTGCGGCTCGCGCACGGCGGATTTCACCGCCGCCGTGCGCAGCGGGTACGTCGTGGAAGCGCGCACTCAGCGCGTGCGGTCGATCGCGTAGTCGGCCAGGACGCCGAGCGCGTCGCGCGCGTCGGACTCCGGCAGCGCAGCGAGGGCGGCGCGCGCCGACTGCGCGTAGGCGCGCGCATGCTCGCGCGAAGCGTCCAGCGCACCGGTGCCTCGGATCGCGGCGAGCACGTCGTCGAGCGCATCGAGGCCGCCGGTCTGGATCGCGCGTTTCAGCATGCCGGCCTGCGCGGCGTCGCTGCGTTCGATGGCGATGATGAGCGGCAGCGTCGGCTTGCCCTCGGCGAGGTCGTCGCCGATGTTCTTGCCCAGCGTGCCGGCGTCGGAGACGTAGTCGAGCACGTCGTCGGCGATCTGGAATGCGTAGCCGAGATCGAGGCCGTAGCGCGCGAGTGCGTCTTCCTGTTCCGGCGGCAACCCGGCCAGCACGGCGCCCAGGCGCGTCGCCGCGGCGAACAGCACGGCGGTCTTGCGCTCGATCACGTCGAGGTAGGCGCGCTCGCGCGTGTCCGGATTGCCGATGTTGAGCAGCTGCAGCACCTCGCCTTCGGCGATGCGGTTGGTCGTGTCGGCAAGGATCCGCATCACGCGCATGCTGTCGAGCTCGACCATCATCTGGAACGAGCGCGAGTAGAGGAAGTCGCCGACCAGCACGCTGGCGGCGTTGCCCCAGACGGCATTCGCGGTCTGGCGTCCGCGGCGCAGGTCCGACTCGTCGACGACGTCGTCGTGCAGCAAGGTCGAGGTATGGATGAACTCGATCAGCGCGGCGAGCTGGATATGATGGTTCCCCGCGTAGCCGGCCGTGCGTGCCGCGAGCAGGTGCAGCATCGGCCGCAGGCGCTTGCCGCCGCCGCCGATGATGTGCTCCGCCACTTGATTGATCAGCACGACATCGGAAGCGAGTCGGCTGCGGATCAGCGCGTCGACCGCGGCCATGTCGGCGGCGGCGAGGGCCTGGGCGTCGGCGAATCGTTCGATGCGGGAACGGGCGGCGGGCTGGGGAACGGCGGACATCAAGGGAGCTTTGTGGTCGCGAAGGCCACAAGTATAGCGGCCCGCCATGCTGCACATGCGCCGGCCGAGGCGGGTGCGACGCCGCGCCGTCGGCGAAATCCGACGCTTCGTCGCGGCAGGCACCGACGGATTTCGTCGCGAGGGGACGTGCGGAGGGCGCGCGCGCAGGCGATAATCGCCAACCAAGGTGCATCGTTTTCGGCAGAGGAGCCATCCATGGCACGCGGTATCAACAAGGTCATTCTGGTCGGCAATCTCGGCGCCGATCCCGAAACGCGCTACACCGCGAACGGCGGCGCCATCACGAACATCCGTCTGGCGACCTCCGAAGCCTGGAAGGACAAGCAGACCGGCGAGAACCAGGAACGCACCGAATGGCACCGCGTCGTGCTGTTCGGCAAGCTCGGCGAAATCGCCGGCGAATACCTGAAGAAGGGCCGCCAGGTCTACATCGAAGGCTCGCTGCGCACGAACAAGTACACGGACAAGGAAGGCGTCGAGCGCTACACGACCGACATCGTCGCCAACGAGATGCAGATGCTCGGCGGCCCCGGTGGCGGCGGCGGGGAAGGCGGCGGCTATTCGGGTGGCGGCGGTGGCGGTGGCGGCTACAGCCGCGACCGTGGCGGCGACCGCGGTGGTGATCGGGGCGGCGACCGTTCGGGTTCTTCGCGCGCGCCGCAGTCGCAGGCGCCTTCGCGCCAGGCGCCGCCGACGGACAATTTCGAGGATGACGACATCCCGTTCTAGGGCGCGGGCGCGGGGTTTTGAAGGTCGTTTCGGGTCTCGACGAAGGCTTCGGATATCGATAGGCGTCGCCGACGCTCATAGGCGTTCGTCCCGAATCGTCGATGCGGTTGTTGCGGCGGCGATCGCATCGCCTGTCGAGGCCCGCATTCGGCGGCGTTCGAATTCGCGTTCGCTGTGGCCTCGGGCTAGGATATGCGGCAGGCCGGACTACCGGCCTTTTTCGTTGGCGGACCCGAAAACGCATGAAAACCCTACTCGTCACCGGCGGCGCCGGTTTCATCGGCGGCAACTTCGTGCTCGACATGCTCGCCTCGGGCGGCTGGCGCATCGTCAATCTCGATGCGCTGACCTACGCGGGCAATCTCGACACGCTGGCTTCGGTGAGCGGCCGCCCCGACTACGCGTTCGAACACGGCGACATCGGCGATGCGGCGTTCGTCAAGCGCGTGCTCGCCGCGCACCAGCCGACCGCGATCGTCAATTTCGCGGCGGAGTCGCATGTCGACCGCTCGATCGACGGACCTGCCGCATTCGCACAGACGAACGTCGTCGGCACCTTGAACCTGCTCGAATGCGCGCTCGGATACTGGCGCGGGCTGGCGCTCGATCGGCAGGACGCGTTCCGCTTCCTGCACGTGTCGACCGACGAGGTGTACGGTTCGCTCGGGCCGGTCGGGCGCTTCAGCGAAGCGTCGCCGTACCAGCCGAACTCGCCGTATTCGGCGTCGAAGGCCGCATCGGATCACTTCGTGCGCGCGTTCCATCACACCTACGGCTTGCCGACGCTGACGACGAATTGCTCGAACAACTACGGTCCGTACCAGTTTCCGGAAAAGCTCATTCCGCTGATGATCCAGAAGGCGCTCGCCGGCGAGCCGCTGCCGGTCTACGGCGACGGCCGCAACGTGCGCGACTGGCTGTACGTCGGCGATCACTGTTCGGCGATCCGCCGCGTGCTCGAGATCGGCCGTGTCGGCGAGGTCTACAACGTCGGCGGCGACGCCGAGCGCGAAAACATCCATGTCGTGAAGACGATCTGCGCGCTGCTCGACGAACGCCAGCCGCTGGCCGACGGTCGCAAGCGCGAATCGCTGATCAGCCACGTCGAGGATCGGCCCGGCCACGATCGCCGCTACGCGATCGATGCTTCGAAGATCAAGCGCGACCTCGGCTGGCGCCCGAGTGAGTCGTTCGAATCCGGCATCGCGTGCACGGTGGACTGGTACCTGGCCAACCAGACCTGGGTGCGCCGCGTACTCGACGGCAGCTATCGCATGGAGCGGCTCGGCAGCGCGGCGTGATTTTTACGATCGTAGGTGATCGCGAAAGTCGGGAAGAGGCCATCCACGGATGTGGCTTGTGCGATCGTCCGTGATCGCCAGGGTCAAGAAGCGGCCATCGGTGGCCGCGCTCTTGAAAATGGATGGGCAATACACTTTCAACTTGGTTTGGCGACTTTAGGAACTGATGTGTCTTCCAGACGCGGCATCATTCTCGCCGGCGGTTCCGGCACGCGGCTGTATCCGCTGACGCAGGCGGTAAGCAAGCAGCTGCTGCCGGTGTACGACAAGCCGATGATCTACTACCCGCTGTCGACGCTGATGCTGGCCGGCTTGCGCGAGGTGCTGGTGATCAATACGCCGCACGAGCAGGCGCTGTTCCAGCGCTTGCTCGGCGACGGCTCGCAGTGGGGCATGTCGATCCGCTATGCGGTACAGCCGTCGCCCGACGGCCTCGCGCAGGCGTTCGTGATCGGCCGCGACTTCGTCGGCGGGCAGCCGAGCTGCCTGATCCTCGGCGACAACATCTTCTACGGACACGGCCTCACCGATCAGCTGGCCAGCGCCGCCGCGCGCACGCGCGGGGCGACCGTGTTCGGCTATTGGGTGCGCGATCCCGAGCGCTACGGCGTCGCTGAGTTCGACGCGCGCGGCAAGGTGATCGGCCTCGAGGAAAAGCCCGCCGAGCCGCGCTCGCACTGGGCCGTCACGGGTCTTTATTTCTACGACGAACGCGTGTGCGACTACGCGGCCGCGCTGAAGCCCTCGCCGCGCGGCGAACTGGAGATCACCGATCTCAACCGCTGCTATCTCGACGACGGTTCGCTGATGCTGGAGAAGTTCGGCCGCGGCTACGCCTGGCTCGACACCGGCACGCACGAGTCGCTGACCGAGGCGTCGAACTACATCGAGACGATCGAGAACCGGCAAGGCCTCAAGGTCTGCTGTCCCGAAGAGATCGCCTGGGAAAACGGTTGGATCGATTCGGAGCAGGTGCTGCGCCTGGCCGCGCCGCTGTCGAAGAACGGTTACGGCCGCTACCTGATGCAACTGGTCAAGCAGGGCAAGGTTTCGTGAAACTGATCAAGACCGCGCTGCCCGAATGCCTCGTCATCGAACCGGCCGTGCACGGCGATGCGCGCGGTTTCTTCTACGAGAGTTTTCATGCGAAGAAATTCGCCGACGCAGGCCTCGATCTGCATTTCGTGCAGACCAACATCTCGCGCTCGGCGCACGGCGTGCTGCGCGGCCTGCATTACCAGTGGCCCAATCCGCAAGGCAAGCTGGTCAGCGTGACCGAAGGCGAGGTCTACGACGTCGCGGTCGACATCCGCGCCGGCTCGCCGACGTTCGGCCGCTGGGCGGCGGTGATCCTGTCGGCCGAGAACAAGCGGCATTTCTGGATTCCGGAAGGCTTCGCGCACGGCTTCGCCGTGCTGTCCGACTACGCGACCTTCAGCTACCAGTGCACCGCGCTGTACGACCACGCCGCGGACGCCGCGGTGCGCTGGAACGATGCCGCGATCGCGATCGACTGGCCGCTCGCGCAGCCGCTGCTGTCCGACAAGGATGCGCGCGCACCGTTCCTGGCCGATGTGCCGCGCGAGAAGCTGCCGACCTATCCGGAATGACATCGAGCGTGTTCCTGTTTCGCGTATCGTCACTTCCGCGAAAGGCGAAACGCTTTGTGAGAGCGAAGCGAGTCGATCCGCCGTGCACTTGAGCGTACGCATGCAAGAAGCGCAATGGATACCCGCTTTCGCGGGAATGACGGCATGAAGGGTCTGCTGCCCGTCCAGAGCGATGCGCGGCACACGACGCCGATGATCTGTGCTGCATGACATCGGACGCATTCCGGTCCTTCGCTCCGTCATTCCCGCGAAAGCGGGAATCCATCGTGCCTTTGTCGTCGTGCGTGCAGAGGCGCGATCGATTGGCTCGCTTCGTCGTTAAAAAATGCGCATCCGCCTCCAAGGAAATGACGGCATGAAGATCCTGTTGACCGGCGCGACCGGCCAGGTCGGTTTCGAATTGCTGAGCGCGCTCGCCCCGCTCGGCGAGATCGCTGCCGCGACGCGCGACGGCCGCCTCGCAGACGGCTCGCCTTGTCTTCGCGCCGACCTTGCCGACGCCGATTCGCTGCGCCAGGCGCTCGATGCCTCCATGCCCGACCTCATCGTCAACGCCGCCGCCTACACCGCCGTCGATCGCGCCGAAGACGAGCCGGAGCTCGCCGATCGCATCAACCATCGCGCGGTCGCGGACATCGGCGCCTGGGCGGCACGGCACGGCGCCGGCGTCGTGCACTACTCGACCGACTACGTGTTCGACGGCCGCGGCACGCGTCCGTATCGCGAGGACGACGCGACCGCGCCGCTCGGCGTCTACGGCCGCAGCAAGCTCGCCGGCGAGGAGGCGCTGCGGGCGAGCGGTGCGGCGCACCTGATTTTCCGCACGGCCTGGGTCTATGCGGCGCGCGGCGGCAATTTCCTGCGTACGATGCTGCGCCTGGCCGCCGAGCGCGACGAACTGCGGGTCGTGGCCGACCAGATCGGCGCGCCGACGCCGGCGCGCTGGATCGCGCAGACGACGGCCGCCGCAGTCGCCGCCTGGCCGGCGCAGGACGGCGCGGCCCGGCGCGGCCTGCAGGGCACCTATCACCTCGTCGCCGGCGGCACCGCCAGCTGGTTCGACTTCGCCGGCACCATCCTGCGCGAGGCGCAGGCGCGCGGCCTGCTGGCGCGCGTGCCACGAATGGTGCCGATCGCGACGGCCGACTACCCGACGAAGGCGGCGCGCCCGGCGTATTCCGTCCTCGATACCGGCCGGCTGGCCTCCGCGTTCGGATTACAATGCCCGGATTGGCACGATGGGCTGCGCGCGGTGCTGGACGAGCTCGCGGCACAGCCGGTCCCCACCCGGCCCTCTCCTTGACGGGAAGGGCTTCTACCGCCGGCCAGGCGGCTGCTGGAGGTTTTCGAAAGTGCTCGTACCCGTAATCCTTTCCGGCGGTGCCGGCACGCGCCTGTGGCCGGTCTCGCGCAGCGCCTATCCCAAGCCCTTCATGCGCATGGGCGACGGCGAATCGTTGCTGATGAAGACGATGGATCGCGCACTGCGCGTCGCCGACGGCGCTCCGGTGCTGACCGTGACCGGTCGCGACTACTACTTCCTGACGCGCGACGAATACGCGCAGCACCCGGACGCCGATCTCGACCGCCTGCCGTTCCTGCTCGAACCGGCCGGCCGCAATACCGCACCGGCGGTCGTGCTCGCCGCGCTGCATGCGCGCGACCATGTCGGTCCCGACGCGGTGCTGCTGATCCTGCCGGCCGACCACCTGATCCGCGATCTTTCCGCCTTCGCGGCCGATGCGGCGCGCGCGGCGGCGCTCGCGAACGACGGCTGGCTGGTCACGTTCGGCATCCGCCCGACGCATCCGGAAACCGGCTTCGGCTACATCCGCATGGGCGAGGCGATCGCGCAGCGCGACGGCCGCGCCGTCGGCGCCTTCGTCGAGAAGCCGAGCCGCGAAGTCGCCGAGAGCTACGTCGCCTCCGGCGACTACGTGTGGAATTCCGGCATGTTCTGCTTTCGCGCCGACGCGCTGCTCGACGTCGCCGCGAAGGTGTGCCCCGACGTGCTCGCCGCGGCACAGGCCTGCCATGCCGAAGCGATCACGCACGAGAGCCCGATCGAGTTCGCGCGCGACTCGTTCCTCGCCCAGCCGGACATCTCGATCGACTACGCGATCATGGAGCGTGCGCCGAAGGTCGCCGTCGTACCGGCGACCTTCGACTGGAGCGACATCGGTTCGTGGAAGGCGATCAGCGACCTCGACGAGGCCGATGGCGACGGCAACCGCGTGCGCGGCCAGGCGATCATCGTCGAGAGCGAGAACTGCTACATCCAGTCCGACGCGCGCATCGTCGCGGCGGTCGGCGTCAAGGACCTCGTCATCGTCGACACCGGCGATGCGGTGCTGGTCTCCCATCGCGAGCGTGCGCAGCAGGTCAAGCTCGTCGTCGAGCGCCTGCGCGCGACCAACCACGCGGCGGCCAGCGTGCACCAGACCGTGCATCGGCCGTGGGGCAGCTACACCGTGCTCGAGGACGCCGACGACTGCAAGGTCAAGCGCCTGACGGTCAAGCCCGGCCACGTGCTGTCGCTGCAGTTGCACCATCGCCGCAGCGAGCACTGGACGGTCGTCGACGGCGTCGCCAAGGTGCGCGTCGGCGAGCGCGAGTTCCTGCTGAATCGCAACGAGTCCACGTACATTCCGATGAATACCGTGCACCGGCTGGAGAATCCGACCGCGACCGATATCCATCTGATCGAAGTCCAGTGCGGCGACTATTTCGGCGAGGACGACATCGTTCGCCTCGAAGATCGCTACGGGCGCGTGGCGGCGGCGCGTTGAGGCGGCGCGAATTCCGGGCGCCACGCGGCGCTGACGACACGGAACTTTGCAAAGGCGCAGCGTGTCCTCGTTAGGATGGAAGCCTCGTACATCGGGCTTCGTCAAACGCAGGGAGCGAACATGCGCAGTGTCGGCAAGGCTTTCGGAATGCTTCTCGCGACGCTGCTCTCGGCAGCGGAGGCGCGCGCACAGGTGCCGCTGGTCGACTTCGCGCGCGCACCCCAGTTTCGCGACATCAAGATTTCGCCCGAGGGCGACTATCTCGCGGCGAGCGCCGTCGTCGACGGCAAGGCGGTGCTGTCGCTGATCCGCCTCGACGGCATGAAGGGCGTCAACCTGCGCCCGCGCGACCTCGACGAGATCGCCGATTTCTGGTGGGCAGGGCCGCATCGGCTGCTCTACAGCGTCAGCCAGAAGACCGGCGGCCTCGAGCAGCCCGTCGCGACCGGCGAGCTGTTCGCGGTGAACGCCGACGGCAGCAACCAGAAGATGCTGGCCGGATTTCGCGTCAAGGGCGATCCGGTCATCGTGACGCCGATCCTGCCGCTGTTCAGCGACGATCGCCGCGTGCTGGTCTCGGCCACGCGCTGGAACGGCAGCCTCGATGGTGCCTATCCGTCCGCGGCCTGGCTCGACCTGGACAGCGGCAGCGTCACCCGCATCGTGACGGCGCCGATGCGCAACGCGCAGTTCGTCGCCGACAACGACGGCGACGTGCGCTTCGCCACCGCGCAGGGCACCGACCAGGCGTGGCGCGTCTACTACCGCGAAAAGAAAGGCGACTGGGAGCTCCTGTTCGACGAGTCGAAGCACGATTTCGGCGGCTTCCCGATCCGCTTCGGGCGCAGCGGCGGCGAGGTCTATTTCAAGTGCGCCGGCAGCCGCGGCATCGCAGGGGTCTGCCGCTGGAACGTTGCCGCGCGCACGTTCGCCAAGCTGTGGAGCGACGGCGAAGTCGAGCCGGACGAGCTGCTTTCGACGTTCGACCGCAAGGACGCCTTCGCGATCCGCTCGACGCCGGGCCGGCCTCAGACCAGCTTGATCGACCCTGCCGCGCCCGAGGCGAAGCTGCTGGCGGCGATGTCGGCGCAATTCCCCGGCGAGGACGTGCGCTTCACCAGCCACACGCGCGACGGGCGCAAGATCGTCGTCCAGGTCGAGGCGGCCGACGATCCGGGCAGCTTCTATTTGTACGATGCCGACGCGCGCAAGGCGTCGTTCCTGTTCGGGCGCATGCCGTGGATCAAGCCCGAGACGATGGGCAAGGTCGAGCCGATAACGCTGAAGGCGCGCGACGGCACGCCCTTGCACGGCTACCTGGCGCGCCCGCAGGGGCGCGAGCAGGCGAGGGAATTGCCGCTCGTGGTGTATGTGCATGGCGGTCCGTTCGGCGTGCGCGACCTGTGGGAGTTCGATCCGACCTTGCAGGCGCTGGCGAGCCGCGGCTACGCCGTGCTGCAGGTCAACTTCCGTGGTTCCGGCGGTTATGGCGTCGCGTTCGAGCGCGCCGGCTACCGCGAATGGGGCGGCAAGATGCAGGACGACGTCACCGACGCCACGCGCTGGGCGATCCAGCAAGGCATCGCCGACCCGAAGCGCGTCTGCATCTTCGGCGCCAGCTACGGCGGATACGCCGCGCTCGAAGGCGCGGTCAAGGAGCCCGATCTCTACCGCTGCGCGATCGGCTACGTCGGCGTGTACGACTTGTCGCTGATGTACAAGCGCGGCGATATCCCGCAGTCCAAGTACGGCGAGAATTATCTGAAGCGCGTGCTCGGCGAGGACGAAGCCACATTGTGGGATCGATCGCCGATCGCGCACCTGGACCGGCTACGCGCCAAGGTCATGCTGGTCGTCGGCGGCGCCGATACACGCGTGCCCCCGATCCACGGGGAGAACCTGCACTACGCGCTGGAAAAAGCCCACGTCGAACACGAGTGGCTGTACCGGCGCACCGAGGGCCACGGGTTCTACGACGAGGTGAACCGCGCGGACCTGCTCGAGCGCCTGCTCGCGTTTCTCGACGGCAACATCGGCGCATCGGCGCATTGACGCTCGCGTGCGCGCGGCACGCTGCTCCGCGCGAGCGCGGAGCGTCGCTCAGCGCACCCCGTGCATCCAGCGCTTGATCAGCGGCGTCACGATCAACACGGCGATGCCGCAGACGATGCCGATCTTGGCCGAGAACACGAACAACTGGTCGTACTTCGCGAGCGCGTCGGCGATGTTCAAGGTCGCGCCTTCGGGAATCTCGATCGCCGACAGCTTGCCGAGCTCGGCGGCCAGCACTTCGGAGTACGACGTGCCGAGGAACCAGCCGCCCATCATCAAGCTGGTCACCTGCGGCACCGACAGCTGCGTGACCGCGGAGAGACCGATCGGCGAGAGCAACATCTCGCCGGCCTCCAGCACGAAGTAGGCGAGCACGAACCACCAGATGTTGGTCAGGCCGTTCGCCTGCGGATTGCGCGCGCTCCACACCAGCACGAGGAACGCGACGCCTGCCAGCAGCAAGCCGTAGGCCGATTTCGCCGGCTTGCTCGGGTTCCAGCCGCGCTTCTCCAGGCGCGGCCACAGCCACGCGAAGATCGGCGCGAGCACGAGGATGAAGAACGCGCCGAGCGAAGTCAGCTCGCTGGCCGTCCATTCCAGCCCGAGCGCGCGATGGTTCATGACGCGGTCGGAGAACAGCACCCACGAGCCGTAGGTCTGCTCGTACAGCGTGAAGAAGATCAGGCACAGCACGATGAAGGCGAGCACCACGTACATCTGCTCGCGCTGCACCTTCGTGCACCGCGCATACATGAACCACAGGATGCCGCCGAGCAGGCAGGCGGTGACCAGGTGCATGCCGAGCAGCACCGGGCTCGGCTCGAAGATGCCGGGAACGATCTTCAGGAACAGCGAATGCGCCTGGATCAGCATCCAGATCACGAACAGGCCGGCGATCGCGCCGAGATAGATCGCCTGCTCGCGCGTGACGAATCCGAACACGCGCTCGCGCAGGGCCGCCGGATCGCGCGGTTCGGCGTGTCCTTGCAGGTATTTCTGGCCGTAGAGGAAATTCGCCAGGCCCGCGAGCATGCCGATGCCTGCGGCGCCGAATCCCCAGCCCCAGCCGTACGTTTCGCCGAGCCAGCCGCAGAGCAGGCCGGAGACGGTCGCGCCGAGATTGATGCCGGCGTAGAAGAGGCTGAAGCCGGCATCGCGGCGCGGATCGTTCTCGGCGTAGAGCTTGCCGACGATCGTGGAGATGTTCGGCTTCAGGAAGCCGACGCCCATGATGATCAGCGCCAGCGAAAAATAGAATATCTGCAACGCATGCGCGTCGCGCACGATCACGCCGTTCGCGCTCGTCGCCGGATGACCCTCGATCGCCATGCCGAGATGGCCGAGCACGAGCAGGATGCCGCCGAACACGACGGCCTTGCGCATGCCGAGCCAGCGGTCGGCGAGCAGGCCGCCGATCACCGGCATCGCGTAGACTAGGCCGCCGTACGCGCCGACGAGGTTGTAGCCGTTGTCGTCGCTGAACAGGTGGTACTTGGTCAGGTACAGCAGCAGCAGCGCCTTCATGCCGTAGAACGAAAAGCGCTCCCACATTTCCGTGAGGAAGCAGATGTAGAGGCCCTTCGGATGACCGAGGAATTCCTGGGTTCCTGCGCCGAGGTCGGCGCTCGCGCTTGCCATGCGGGTCTCCACGCGGGCCGCTCAGGGCCGTGCTACGGATTCAAAAAAATACCCCGGCCGAAGCCGGGGTAGGGAAGGGGTCGGCGACGGATCAATCGCGGTGATGATCGTTGCCGTGGTTGCCGCCGCGACTGTTGCCGTGGTTGTTGTTGCGGGCCGGCGCCGCGCGATGGACCACCGGTCGACTGTGCACCGGCGCCGCATGTCCCGTGCGTGCCGGGCCGTGCGCGTAGTTCGGCCGCGGGCCGCCATGGGGATAACCGTGCGCCGGGCCCGCGTGGATCGGGCCGCGGGGTCCGCGTGGGCCGTGATAGCCGGGCGGACGCGGCGGCGCTCGATAAGCGAAGCGGCGGTGTTCCCAGCTGGAGCGCTGCCCGTACCACGGCCGTCCGCGGTAGTAGCTGTCCCAGTACGCGCCGAGCGCGAAGGCGACGATCGGAATGCCGATGCGCGCGCCGTAGTCGGTTACGACGACGCGCTGGCCGCCGTACGTGTTCTGCACGAACGTACCAGCGACCCAGCCGCGGTTCGGACCGGCGATCACGTCGCACCAGGTCCAGCCGTCGATGCAGCCCTGGATCGCGACGGGCGCGCCGCTCGGCAGCATCGTCACGGCCGGGTAGCCGACGTCGGGGCCGGCGCGCAGGTTCACGTTGGCGGTCACGAAGCCGTCGTAGGCCTGCGCGAACGCCGGCAGGAGCAGCAGTGCCCAGGCCAGCCATGCGTAACGTTTCATGACACTCATCCTCGCTCAGTCGATCGATGTTCTGTCTACACGCATCGGCTGCGAAAAACTACCCGCGGGCGGCGCGCACGGCGACAAGGAATGTAAAGGACGCGCCGCCGGTGTGCGCGAAACCGGACCGAAGTCGCTTGGTGGACGGACGGGCAGGCTTTACCATCGCGCCTTTCACTCTCGGGGGCTGTCATGAAAACGATCCTCGTCGCCGCCGCGCTGGCGGTTGCGCTGCCGGCGTTCGCCGATACGACGCATCCGTTCGATGCACACGATTTGGTGATGATGGACCGCGTCAGCGACCCGGTGCTGTCGCCGGACGGCAAGACGGTCGCCTTCCAGGTCCGCGAAACCGACTACGACGCGAACAAGGGCCTGAACGGGATCTGGACCGCTCCGGTCGGCGGCGGCAAGCCGCAGCGGCTGACCGAGAAGACGCTCAACGCCAGCGGCCCGCGCTGGTCGGCCGACGGCAGCGGTATCTACTTCCTCGCGCCGAAGGACGGCACCAGCCAGCTCTGGCAGGTACCGGCCAAGGGCGGCGCCGCGCGCCAGATCACCTGGTCGCCGATCGACGTCGACAACTTCAAGTTCGCTCCCGACGGCAAGCGCGTGCTGCTGTCGATCGGCGTGTTCGCCGACTGCGACACGCTGGCCTGCACCAAGAAGAAGCTCGACGCCACCAAGGCCGACAAGGCCAGCGGCACGGTCTACGACAAGCTGTTCGTGCGTCACTGGGACACCTGGGCCGACGGGCGCCGCTCGCAGCTGTTCATCACCGACCTCGGCGGCGACGGACGCATCGAGGGCGAGCCGCGCCTGCTCACCAAGGGCATCGACGGCGACGTGCCGTCCAAGCCGTTCGGCGACGACAGCGAGTACGCGTTCTCGCCCGATGGCGCGACCGTGTATTTCGATGCGCGCATCGCCGGCAAGAGCGAGCCGTGGTCGACCAACTTCGACATCTATTCGATACCGGCCGACGGCTCCGCGGCGCCGAAGAACCTGACCGCCGACAACCCGGCCTGGGACGGTTATCCGCTCGCGTCGGCGAACGGCAAGACGCTGTACTACCTGGCGATGAAGCGCGCCGGCTTCGAGGCCGACCGCTTCGGCATCTGGGCCATCGACCTCGCCACCGGCACGAAGCGCGAGATCGATCCGCAGTGGGACCGTTCGGCGTCCGCGCTGAAGGAATCGGCCGACGGCAAGACGCTCTACACGACGAGCGACGACAAGGGCGAGCATCCGCTGTTCGCCGTCGACGTCGCCACCGGCAAGGTTGCGCGCGTGGTCGACGGCGGCTCGGTGATGGGCTTCGACGTCGGCAAGAAGGGCATCGTCGTCGGACGCCAGGACTTCAAGCATCCGACGGACGTCTATACGGCCGACTTGCGCGGCAAGGGCCTGAAGCAGGTCACGCGCTTCAATGCCGACCGGCTGAAGAACATCCGCTTCGGTGACGCCGAGTTCTTCACGTTCAAGGGCGCCGGCGGCGATTCGGTGCAGGGCTACGTGGTCAAGCCGGTCGGCTACAAGGCGGGCAAGAAGTATCCGGTCGCCTTCATCATCCACGGCGGTCCGCAGGGCGCGATGACCAACGATTTCCACTATCGCTGGAATCCGCAGACCTATGCCGGCCAGGGCTTCGCGGTCGTCACGATCAACTTCCACGGCTCGACCGGCTACGGCCAGAAGTTCACCGATGCGATCTCGGGCGACTGGGGCGGCGCGCCGCTCGAAGACCTGAAGCTCGGCTGGGCCGCGGCGCTGGAGGATTTCCACTTCCTCGACCGCAACCGCGCCTGCGCGCTCGGCGCCTCGTACGGCGGCTACATGGCCTACTGGATCGCCGGCAACTGGGCCGATCCGTGGAAGTGCATTGTCGCGCACGACGGCGTGTTCGACAGCCGCATGATGAGCTACTCGACCGAGGAACTGTGGTTCGACGAGTGGGAGCACGCCGGCAAGACGCAGTACGAGGATCCGGCCGCCTACGAGAAGTTCAACCCGGTCGACCACGTGAAGGACTGGCGCGCGCCGATCCTCGTCGTGCACAGCGACCAGGATTTCCGCATTCCGCTGGAGCAGGGTATCGCCGCATTCACCGCCGCCCAGCGCCGCGGCATTCCAAGCCAGTTCCTGCGTTTCCCGGACGAGAACCATTGGGTACTCAAGCCGCACAACAGCGTGCTCTGGCACGACACCGTGAACGCGTGGCTCAAGCAATGGACCGGAAGCGACTCCAAGTGATCCGCTTTGCTGCCGCCGCCGTGCTGCTCGCCGGTGGCGGTGTCGCGACAGCCGTTGCCGATGCGCCAGCGCTCGACATCGTCCAGTTGCGTCAGAGCGACGAGGCGCTGCAGGCGACCTACGCGAAAAACAAGACGATGAACCTGCCACGTCTGTTGCTGCTGGACGGGCAGGGGCAGCCGCTGCTGGTTGAAGTCGGCATGCGCAACGGCGTAGGCCGTCGCCTCGCCAAGGCGCTGGAAGGCGGCAAGCCATTGCCGTCGCCGGCGACGCTCGACCGGATACTCGGCGAAGTCGTCGATGCTGCAGGCAGGCCGGTTTCGGCGGGGGATCTGCCGCGTGCCGACGCCTACGTCGTCGACTATTGGGCGCAGTGGTGCGTCCCCTGCCGCCTGCTCGCGCGCGATATCGAAGGACAACTGAAGCGATGGGACGGCAAGCACATCGTGTGGATCAAGATCGAATCGGATCCATTGAAGTTGCCGGATGACGGCCAGGGTTGAAATGCCCGAGTCCAGCGCGTCGATGAGCGCTTCCAAACCACGACCAGAGCGAATCCAAGAGGGGAGTTCCGTGCAGGCAATAAGAATCCGTCGTGGCGTCGAACGCATCGCGTTCGCCGGAGGGTTGCTCGTCGCAGGCGGCGCGTTCGCCGCCGACTTTCCGATCTCCGGCACGTTGAGCGTCAACGGCAACTCGGGCGCGTTGCCGGACGGCGGTGCGTTCGGCGATTCGACCTACGACGCGTCGACCGGCGTGCTCTCGGCGGGCGCGTTCTCGTTTCCGCAGACCACGACGAGCTTTCCGTCCGACCTCGGCACCGTCGTCGTCACCTACCGGCTGACCCAGACCGACACGTCGACCGGATTGGTCGACGCCGACGGCACGGCAGCGCTGACGAACGCCTCGCTCAGCTTGAACGTCACGCACGTCACGATCAGCGGCATCCCGATCAGCGTCGGCACCTGCGTATTCCAGCCGATCGCCATCGCGCTGGCCGGCACCGCCTCCGCGACGGAACTCGATCTCGCCGACACCGGCTTCTCGATCCCCGAGGTCGCGCCGAGCGCCTGCGGCGGCTACGGCGACCAGATCAACCAGGCGATCGCGGGGACCAACAACGCGATCGACGTGGTGATGGAAGGCGACTTCACGCCGCCGGTGGGCGACGACACGATTTTTGCGGATGGGTTCGAACTCGGGGCCGCCGCCAGGTGATGCGGGCGGCGACGACTTGACGCCGCCGCAGCCGATGTCCAGTCTCGACCGGATGAATACGCCGCCGATCCGCAACGTCCGCCTCCCTGCGCCGGCCGCGCCCGGCCGGCGCAGGCCCACACGCGGAGCCGGACGCCCATGACCGCCAAGAGCCTCCTGCGCCCGCGCCAGAACCGCGACAGCGGCCGCGTGACGATGGTCGAACTGTTCTTCGATCTCGTTTTCGCCTTCGCGGTCACGCAGCTCTCGCACCATCTGCTCGGGCATCTGGACTGGCTCGGCGCGGCGCAGACCGCGCTGCTGCTCTTCAGCGTGTGGTGGGTGTGGGTCTACACCTCGTGGGTGACCAACTGGCTCGATCCGGAGCGCACGCCGGTGCGCCTGTGCCTGTTCGCGCTGATGCTGGCGGGGCTCGTGCTGTCGGTGTCGATCCCGGAGGCGTTCACCGAGCGCCGGTTCGCCTACATCGGCGCCTACGTCAGCATGCAGGTCGGCCGCACGCTGTTCTTCCTGTGGGCCGTGCGCCACGAATCGCTGTCGATGCGGCGCAATTTCCAGCGCATCCTGATCTGGCTGACGACATCAGGCTCGCTCTGGGTCATCGGCGCGTTTCTCGAAGGCCAGGCGCGCTTCGCCTGCTGGGCGGTCGGCTTGCTGATCGAGGTCGTCGGGCCCGCGATGTATTTCCGCGTGCCCGGCCTCGGCCGCTCGACCACGGCCGACTGGGACGTCGACGGCGGCCATCTGGCCGAACGCTGCGCGGCGTTCGTCATCATCGCGCTCGGCGAATCGCTGCTGGTCACCGGCGCGACGTTCGCCGAGGCCGGATGGAACACGACCACGATCGCCTCGTTCGTCGTCGCTTTCCTCGGCAGCGTGGCGATGTGGTGGGTCTACTTCGACAGCGGTGCCGAGCGTGCCAGCCATCGCATCGCGCATTCGGACGATCCCGGCCGCATCGCACGATTGGCCTATACCTACATCCACGTGCTGATCGTCGGCGGCATCATCGTCTGCGCGGTCGCCGACGAGATCTCGCTGGTGCATCCGGGGCATGCGGACGATGCGGCCATCGCGGTCATCCTCGGCGGCCCGGCGCTGTACCTGGCCGGCAATGCGCTGTTCAAATGGGTCACCAACGACCGCTGGAGGCCGCCGCTGTCGCATTTGATCGGCCTGGCGCTGCTGCTGGCCGCGATCCCGTTCGCACACGCGCTGTCCGCACTGGCACTGGCGACGCTGACGACGGCCATCCTGACGCTGGTCGCGGTCTGGGAAACGATCGCCCTGCGGCGGTGACGCAGCCTGTTCCGCGGAGGCTCGTGTTGCAGGCGACCCGGCGTCCGTGTACAGATATCGTCATATTTCAAAGGCAAACGAGGATTTCGGCAGCATGAGTCCCAGCAAGGTCCGCGACGGCAGCGAGCGCGGCTGGATCGTTCCGATCGGCGGCGCCGAGGAAAAACAGAACGACGCGCGCATCCTCGAACGCTTCGTCGACCTGTGCGGCGGCGCGGACGCCGACATCGTCGTGATCCCGACCGCGAGCCAGCTCGCCGATACCGGTTCGCGCTACGAGCACATCTTTTCCGAACTCGGCGCCGGCCGCGTGACCGCGCTCGATTTCGACACGCGCCGCGACACCGAGGAACGCAACCGCCTGCAGCGCATCGAGCAGGCCAGCGGCATCTTCTTCACCGGCGGCAACCAGCTGCGCATCGCGACGATGCTCGGCGGCACGCCGATCGCGCAGCTGATCCGCGCGCGCAACGCCAGCGGCGTGCACGTCGGCGGCACCAGCGCCGGCGCCAGCATCCTCAGCGAGCACATGATCGCATCCGGCAAGGAGGGCTCGTCGCCGACCAACGGCAGCGTGCGGCTCGCGCCCGGCCTCGGCCTGACCAACCGCTTCGTCATCGACCAGCACTTTCGCCAGCGCGACCGTCTCGGCCGCCTGCTCGCCGCGCTCGCCTACAACCCATTCGCGATCGGCATCGGGCTCGACGAGGACACGGCCGCGTTCATCCGGCCCGACAACGTGCTCGAAGTCGAAGGCAGCGGCGCGGTCACGGTCGTCGATGCCGGCGAGCTGCAGTTCTCGTCGATGGACCAGGCCGGCGAGGACCAGCCGGTGTGTCTGCTGGGGCTCAAGGTGCATATCCTCGTTGCCGGCGCGACGTTCAACCTGCAGACGCGGCATGCGAGCGCGGGGACGCTGGCGACATCGAAGCAAACCCATTGAAAAGTTGCAGCAAGGTCCGTCCGGAAGCTTGCGCAACCATGGCAGACTCCAACGACGTCATTCCCGCGGACGCGGGAATGACGGCCGGAGGAGTTTGCCGGCTTTGGAAACAGACCGAGCAAACAAGTTTCTCGGCATTGCGAATGTGCCGAGTGGCAAGATGCTCTTCCGTTCTCGCGCCATCGACGAAATGGAAGCAGAAAGTCCCGCAATAAACCCTTAAGCGATCTTCAGGAGATTCCAGCATGCGCATCCTCGATCGTTCGGTCTTCGTCGGCCCCTCGCTGTATGCGCATTTCCCGGTCATCCGGCTCGAACTCGATCTCGGCGAGCTCGAGCAATGGCCGACGGCGCGCCTCGGCGCCGGCTTCATCGATGGCCTCGTCGCCGCGCTGCCGGGCTTGGCCGAACATGGCTGCTCGTACCGCGAACCCGGCGGCTTCATCCGGCGCATGCGCGAAGGCGAGGGCACCTGGCTCGGCCACGTGCTCGAGCACGTTGCGATCGAGCTGCAGAATGTCGCCGGCGAGGACGTCACCTTCGGCAAGACGCGCAGCGTCGACAGGCCGGGCGTCTACTCGGTCGTCTACGAATACGCGCAGCGCGAGGAAGGCATCGCCGCGGGCGAACTCGGCCTGCGCCTGCTGAATTCCCTGCTGCCGCCGGAGCTGCGTTCGCGCAGCAGCGTGCCCACGGACTGGCAGTGGCCGGTCGCGCGCGACGAATTCATCCGCTACGCGCAGCGGCGCGCGCTCGGTCCGTCGACGGCGTCGCTGGTGCGCGCCGCCGACGAACGCGGC
>Ga0105249_10001228_pt1 | contig 22529 bp, 19 predicted proteins | sample KBSS44metaG_FD_81522 | JGI IMG/M metagenome (GOLD analysis project Ga0105249, IMG submission 81522) | Switchgrass rhizosphere microbial communities from Kellogg Biological Station, Michigan, USA - KBS S4-4 metaG | ecosystem: Host-associated > Plants > Roots > Rhizosphere > Soil | place...
CCACCAGCCGATCCGCTGGGCGGACTCCCGGTAACGGCCTGCACCTCCCGCTGGCTCATCTCCTGCAGCGGCTCGCCGTCGCAGTTGCTGAGGATGACGCCGACCCAGCCGGTGTACGGGTAAATGTTCCAGTTGGCGCCGACACCGGGGTTGGCACCGGCACGCCAAGACACCCACTGGTTGCTGACGATGTGCACCGGGATCGTGTACGCCTGGAATGATCCCGCTCCGTGCGGGATCTTGGCCCCGGTGAAGACGTCGGCGTAAGGCCGGTCGAGCACCGTGCCGTCGCCCAGCGCGCGCGAACCGGACGAGATCCGGCGCGGTGGCGAAGCCGCCGTTGCCGGGGGCGTCGATGAAGCTGCGGCCCGGGTTCTTGCCCAGCACGTCCGGCTCCGGGCTGCCCTTGTCCAGGTTGCGGATGGCGTCCACCTGGCTGCCGTCGGCCAGCGTCATGTACGGGTGCGCGATGTGCGCGTTGGTGAGCCACTGCGGCCTGTCGTAGAACGCCGTGCCGGTCATGCCGCAGCGTTCGAAGATGTACTTCTGGACACAGTCCCAGTACGTCTCGCCGGTCACGGCCTCCACGATCAGAGCGGGGATGGTCACCTCGGCACCGGCGTGATCGGTGGGAGTGCCGGGTGCGGCCACCAGTTTCGACTGCCGGGCCGACTGCTCGTAGTACGCGTGCACCTCCTCCCGGCTCTGGAAGATGTGTTGCACGTTCTCATCCGGGGTGTCCAGCCCGGAGGTGGCGGAGAGCAGGTGGTGGATGGTCACCTGCTCGGCGATGTCTTTGGCGAAGCCCGTCAGGTGGGTGCCCACCGTGTCGGAAAGCTTCAGGCGCCGCTCGGCGCGTCGACCGGATGGCGGAGCTGCCGCCACCGGCGTACGCACCATCGCCCTCGACGTCACCGACGAGGCCTCCACCCAGAAGGCCGTGCCCGCACTGGGATGAACCCGATCGCGACGACCAGCTTGGCCAGAGCGGACCTCCCGAGTCCAGCCCGGTTGCGCAGTAACAGGCGAACAGCGCCACGAGCGCGGCGTAGGCGGCGACGACGGCACCGCTGAGGAGCAGGTAGACGACCGCATCATCGCCGCCCACCGGCGCCCGGAAGGCACGATCGGGCTGCCTCGCGCGTCCGCGTGACCGTTCCCGCACGCAAAGCGCTCCGCGAGCGCTCGACGAGCGCTCCTGGGCTCGACAGGCGGAGGCGGGGACGTGGGACGCGGTCGCCCCCGGCAGACCTGAGGAGTCGAGGTCGGAAGCTCAGGAGCGCAGGAACGCCAGTACCGCGAGCACTCGGCGGTGGTCGCCCGGGTCGGGATGCAGGTTCAGCTTGGTGAAGATGCTGCGCACGTGGGCCTCGACCGTCTTCTCGCTCAGGTACAGCTCCGCGGCCAGCGCGGCGTTGGAGCGCCCCTGCGCCATGAGGGCGAGCACGGCGCGCTCGCGCTCGGTGAGGGCGGCCAGCGGGTCGCGTTCGCGGCGTCTGGAGACCAGCCGCGCGATCAGCTCCGGGTCGAGGACGCAGCCGCCGCCGGCGACCCGCCGCACGTCGTCGGCGAAGGTGGCCAGGTCGCTGACCCGGTCCTTGAGGAGGTAGCCGACCCCGGCGCGGAACTCGGTCACCAGCCGCGTCGCGACCCGCGTCTCCACGTGCTGGGACAGCAGCAGCAGGCCGACGTCCGGGAAGGCCCGGCGGATGTCGGCGGCGGCCTCGACGCCCTCGGTGAGGTGGCCGGGCGGCATCCGGATGTCGATGATCGCCGCGTCGGGAGGGTCCCGGGTGACGAGCGTGCGCAGCTCGACCGCGTCGCGGGCGAGCCCCGTCACCTCGAAGCCCGCCTCCGTGAGGAGGCGAGCCGTGCCCTCCCGGAACAGCACAGCGTCGTCGGCGACGACCACACGCATGAAAATCTCCACTACTCGGTTACTCGCGGGTTCTCCGCGGGAATCTGGGCGACGAGCCGGGTGCCGCCGCCGGGCGGGCTGTGCACCGTCAGCTGCCCGTTCAGGGTCGCCATCCGGTCGACCAGTCCCTGCAGGCCCTGGCCACGGCGCGCGTCGGCCCCGCCCCGGCCGTCGTCGGCGATCTCGAGGCGCAGCCAGCCGTCCTCCAGCCGGCCGGTGATGGCGACGCGCGCGGCCCCGGCATGCCGGGCGGCGTTCGTCAGCGCCTCGCTGACCAGGAAGTAGGCCGTGGCCTCGACGTCCTGGCCGAGACGCCGGTCCACCCGCGCGTCGAGCTGGACGGGGATCGGGGACCGCTCGGCCAGGAACTCCAGGGCGGCGTCGAGGCCCTCCTGGGTCAGGATCGCCGGGTGGATCCCACGGGCCAGCTCCCGCAGTTCGGCGAGCGCCTCGAGCAGGTCCCGGCGCGCGCCGTCGACATCTCGGGCGAGCGCGTCGTGACCACCCGCGGCGGCCCGCTCGGCCACGGAGCGCAGGCCGAGCGCCAGGGTGACCAGGCGCTGCTGGGAGCCGTCGTGCAGGTCGCGCTCGATGGCGCGGCGCGCCTCGTACTGCGCGGCCACGATCCGTTTCGCAGCCGCCTGCAGCTCGGCCGCCTGGACCTCGATCTGGCGCAGGCGCCGGCGCAGCTCGAGCCCGAGACCGACGTTGTCGAGCACAAGGCTCGCCTGCGCCGCCAGGTCGCGCAGCAGCCGGTCCTCGGTCGGCGTCAGCGCCTCGCCGGGTGCCTTGCGCAGCGTGACGGCGCCGCGGACCGCGCCGTCCCGGACGATGGGCAGGACCCGCGTCGCCCCGCCGCCGAGCGCGCGCAGTTCCCGGGGGGCCGCCGAGGCGGACGTCGCCTCGGCCACCGGCGGCCAGGACGCCACCGGCACCAGCCGGTCGGCCGGCCCCTCCCACAGCGTCACCTGCGCGGCGCCGACCCCGTCCGCCACCGCGGTCGCGAGCCCAGTCGCCAGGTCGTCCGGTCGGGCATCGACGCCGACGCCGACGCCGACGCCGAGCCGCGTCGTGAGCCACGCGAGGGTCTCGTACGGGGTCGGCCGGTGGCCGTACACCAGCCGATCCGCCAGCGTCTGCACCCGGCGTCGCACCGGTTCGAAGACGACGGCGACGACCGCGGTCGCGACGATGGACCACACCGGGTGCCGCGCGGCCGACATGCCGACGAACCGGCCGACGACGACCACCACCCCGATGTAGCCGCCGGTCACCAGGGTCGCCATCGCCCCGACGACCAACGTCTTGTTGATCACCGGGTCGATGTCGTAGAGCCGGTACTTGACGATCGCGGCGCCCGCGGCGACCGCGACGAGCGGCACCGCGAGCACCCCGAGGATCGCGGAGCCGAAGGCGATCACGCCCGTCGCCATCGCGACCGCCCCGATGGCCACCGCGAACGTGAACCACCGGATCTGCCGCGCCTCGTCGCCCCGGGCCCGCCGCAGCCTGAAGATCACCGCGACGACCCAGGTCAGCTGGAACAGGGCGTAACAGAGCGGGCCGAACACGTTCCAGACCCGTTGGGCGACGTCCTCGCCGCCGATCCGGAACGGATGCGCCACCGCCAGCGAGTTCTCGGAGTACTCGACCGGCCAGAGCGCCGACAGCAGCGCGAGCGGGCCCGCGACCACCGCCATGGCGACCACGACCGCCCGCCACCGGCGCGACGGCAGCCGCCCGTCCGGGAAGGACATGAACGTAACCCCGGCGAGCACCAGGATCGGCGCGAGCGGCCACACCCCCAGCCAGGTCAGCCAGGTGACCGCGGTCGAGCTCTCCGCCGCGCCCGCCGCCGCGGCCAGGCCGTGCTGCCGGCCCAGGAACATGACGGCGCTCGCGGTCCCGGTCGCGACGAAGAGCCAGCCCTCCCGGTTGCCGGGCCGGCGCGTGACCACGAACAGGCCGACGGCGGTGAAGCTCACCGCGATCAGCCCGTTGTGCAGGTTCGGCAGGTAGACGCCGAGCCGGAAGCCGGCGGCGACGCATCCCGCCACCAGCATCCCGAGCGCCGCCCGCGCCGTCCTGGTCAGCTGACGCCCCCGCGGGCCCGCCGGCATGGGCGGGCCGGTCCCCCCGGCCGGCGTCCGCCCGGCCGGCGTGCCCCCGGCCACCGTCCCCTCGGCCACCGTCGCCTGCGTGGTCACCGGTCACCGACCACGGCCGCCAGCGCGTCGGCGGACAGCTCCGCCTTGGTGATGAAGCCGGCCGCCCCACTGCGCGCCAGCCGTCCGCCGTAGTCGACCGCCGCCCGCGTGGACACGAGCACCACCGCGGGACCCGCCGGTGCTGCCTCGATGCGCGCCAGCACGCCGAAGCCGTCGACGTCCGGCAGCTGGATGTCGAGCAGCACGACGTCCGGGCGGGTCCTGCCGATCGTCGCGAGGGCGCTGCGGCCGTCCGGGCACGATCCCACGATCTCGTAGCCGGCCGCCTCCAGCAGCTCGCGCGCCCGCGCCCGGAACTCGGCGTGGTCGTCCACGATCACGGCGGTACGCGTCATTCGGCCACCGTCCCATGCCGTGGGCGGGAATCCATCAGGGCTGGCCCTCAGGGCCAGGCCCGCACGATCGCGAGGGTCCGCACTCATGATCTGGCCCGCCGATGTTCCTACGGTCCTTCGAAACAACCCATGGAGGGATCACGATGTCAAGCGCGACCACCACCGAAACCCGCGTTCCGGCCCGGCGGACGGTCCCGCCCGCCGGATGGCTGCTCCCGGCCGGCGGACTGTTCTTCCTGGCCGGCGGCATGTTCCACCCGAACGAGGACCGCCCGGAACTCGGCATGGCACAGCAGATGCGGGTCATGTACGAGGACTCCGCCTGGTACCCGGCGCACACCCTCATGGCGGTCGGCGCCTTCCTCCTCGCGGCCGCGCTGGTCGCCCTGGTGCGCGGTCGCGTGCTCGCCCGGGACGACCGTGCGCACAAGGCGGCCGTCGCCGCGGCCGTGACCGCCATGATCAGCGCGCCCGTTGCCCTGCTCCACCTGGTCGCCGCCGTCGAGGCCGACCGGATCGCCCGCGGCGACAGTCATCCGCTCACCGACGTGGTCCTGGTCGCCGACACGGTCACGGTCCCGCTCTTCGGCTTCGCCGTCGCCGCGCTGGCGATCCTGGGCGCGGCGCGGCGCACGCTGGGCAACCCGGTCGCGGCCGCGTTCGGGGTCGTCGGCGGCGTCGGATACGCGCTGGCCAGCGGGACGGCCGTCTTCACCAGCGCCCTCGACCCACTCTTCCCGACGGCCCTCGGGGTCGCCGCGTGGGCCGTGGTCGCCGGCGCCGGCCTGGTCACCCGTCGCCACGCCGCCGGTGCCACCGCCTGAGCGGCGCGACGACCCGCGACGTCCGCGGGCCAGGACGGCGGGGCGCCGACCGGTCAGGCCGCGAGGCGCCCCAGCACCTCCGGGAGGTCGTCGCTGTGGACCACGGTCAGCGAGCGGGTGGCGCGGGTGAGGGCGACGTAGAAGTCGGCCAGGCCCCTGGTCGGGCCGGCGAGCAGCTCGGCCGGCTCGACCAGCAGCACGGCGTCGAACTCCAGGCCCTTGCTGTCGGCGACGGTCAGCACCGCCACCGGGCGTCGAGCACGCCCGCGGCGACCTCGGCGCCGGCGGGGGCGGACGAATACATGGTCGTTGCCGTCATCCTGCGGTTGGCCGCCGGCGTCGGTTACCTGGTGGCCACCTGGCGGCGGATCGTCCAGCCCAATCCAGTCAGCTGGCTGCTCTGGGGGCTGACACCACTGACAGCCTTTGTCGCCCTGGTTCAGGACGGCGTCACACCGCAGGCCTGGGTCGTCCTCACACTGAGTGTCAGCCCGCTCCTGGTCTTTGCTGTGTCAGTGACAAGGAAGACGCGCTGGCGGGTCGGCAGGTGCGACGCGCTGTGCGGCGGTTCCGCGGCGACCGGCATCGTGCTCTGGCAAATCACCAGCAACCCCGGGCTCGCCCTGCTTTTCAGCATCGTAGCCGATATCCTGGCCTCGATCCCCCACCCGAACCAAAGCGTACGAGGCGCCAAGATCGGAAAGGTCGCTCCCATACCTGGTGAGCATGGCGAGCATGGTCGTCATACTGTCAACCATTTCCGACCTCCAGCTCGTAGACTACGCTTTCCCGCTCTATATGCTGTCCATCAACCCGGCTATCTTCAGTGTGGTCCGGCTGCGCATGGCCCAGCTCGATCGACGTTTGCCACACCAGGTTGCGCCGCCTTCGCCGCAACGCGGCTCGGTGCCAGCTCTGGCTTGAGCGCCGTGCCCGGCCCTCTTCGCGCCCGCTGCGTCAGGTAGCCGCGCATGCCCGATGATCATGTGATGGCCGGCGTCGCGCGGTGGCCGATCAGTTCGCCCGGCGTGGGGGCTATGCCGCCTCGGGCTTCGTCCGGCGCAGGCCCGGCGTGGCCAACCAGATGCCGGCGATCGTCAGGACGAGAGCGGCCGTGATGAGGGTCAGGATCCAGGCCGGGGCGTCCAGGAACAAGGCCGGGATGCCGAGCGCGGTATCGATGACGCGCGCGGCGACCGCGACCAGCAGGCTCGCCCGGCTGCCGCGCGATGCGGCCGCGACGGCAACGATCGTCACCAGGCCGAGGCCGGCGGTAAGGAGGACCACGCCGACCGGCTCCCCAGTGGCGAGCCCGATGAGCGCAAGAAGGTCAAGCACACCGGCTGCGGCGAGGGTTGCAAGGCCCAGCGTGTGGTTTCGAGAAGCCGTCATGGCAGTTCCTCTCCAGAGGGGTTACCGGTAGGACCGGCGGGGCGTCCGCGGCGGCTTGGGCGCGCCACAGGTGTGGGGAAGACCGTAGGATCACGACGCCGGGCCGGTCTTCGGCACAGCCGCGTAACCGCGCTTAGTGCCAGCACTTATCGCAGGTACCGTGGCCGCACTCTTGGTGGGCAGGTCGGCGTCAGCGGACAATGCCTGGCTGTGAGGCACCCGGCGTTCAGGCCCCTGCCGTTTTCGGCGTTCGTGGTGACCATGCTCGCCGAGGCTGGCCGGGTGGGACGGTGGCCGAGTGGATCAACACGGCGAGTTGGCTGCCCAGGGGCCGGTGGTGGTGCTGATCCTGTTGCTGTTTCCCGACAGCCGCATGCCGGACCGCCGCTGGTGGCCCGTGGTGTGGGTGAGCGTCCTCGGTATCCTGCTGGCCGAGCCAGGCTGGGCGCTCGGCCCAGGCACGGGCAGTGTGTTCGTCGGCCGGCGCAACCCGTTCGCGGTGCGGTGGCTACCGACCGGCCTGATGTTCTACGTCGGGTTTTCCCTGTTGGCCGTCGCCATGGTTGCCGTGTTGGTCGCGTCGGTGGTCCGGTTCCGCCGGTCGGGCCCGGTCGAGCGGCAACAGTTGAAGTGGTTCGCCTTCGCCAGCGTCTTCCTGGTGGTAGCCCTGCCGACCGCCGCGCTGCTGTGGAACAGCGCTCCGGTCGTGCGGGCGCTGCCGCCGCCCGCGTTGACGGCTGGGTGGTCGAAGCCGTCCGCCACACCGAATAGCAGACCCACCATCGTCGCGATCAGCATTTGTGTGCACTCGTCGACACTGGGAAAGCCGCGCGCACGAAGACGCAGCGATCGCATTTCCAACCGACCGCCGCCGCCGAGATACGGCCATCAAAGCGCTCGTTCGGGAGGAGTGAATGATGACGGACCTGGCGCCGGCCGGTGGTCGAAGCGTCGGGAGCCGCACGGCCCCAGATCCTCCTCTCGCGCGGTCAATCGGCCAAAGGTGCTCGTACCGAGTCGTCCGTAAGTACTGGCACGTATTGCGGTTGCGTGCCCGGGCCGATGCCGGCGCGGCACTGGCCGCCTAGCGTCGGACCGCGGAGACCTCGCTCATGCCCGAAGGGGAACGCCCATGGTCACTCAACAGCCGTCCGACTCATGGACGCAACGCCGGACGCTTGCCCGGCTCACCGGAGCCGCCGGAATCACCACCCTCGTCGTGGTCCTCGGGACCTCGCTGGCCAACGGCTACCAGAGCGCCGCGTCCACCAGCGACGCCGAGCAGACCGTGGCGTTTTTCCAGTCAATCGACGACGCGTTCGGCAGGTTCAGCTCGTTCCTAACCGCAGTTGGGCTCATCGCCATGCTGTGGTTCGCAATCGGTCTGGCGCTGCTGCTGCGCCGGTACGAGGGAGAAATCCCGTGGCGATCGGCGTTCCTCGCCGGTGCGGGGGTAATCAGCGTCGTCTCCGGCCAGATCGCCTCATGGGACGCGGCGGCGTTCCGGTCACAGGATATCGACCCGCAGGTGGCACGTTACGCGTTCGACCTCGGCAACCTGTCGTTCGCGAACGGCTGGGTCGCGACCGGGGCCGTCTCGATCTGCGCCGGGATGATCTTCCTCATGGCCAAGGACCTGCCGAGCTGGGTCGGCTGGTGGGCCGTCGTCGCAGGCGTGGGCCAAGTGCTCGCCCGCGCGATCTGGACCAACGACCTAGCCTTCGTCCCGTTCACCGCCTACTGGCTCTGGACTGCCGTCGTGTCCGTACTGCTGCTCAGCAGCCGGCTGGCCGTCGTGGAAGCAGGCAGAGCGGGCCGGTGACGGTTTCGGCCCGGATCGGTGGGGTGCTGGTGGTACTCGGCACCGCGATCTTCACGCTCGCGGAGCTGGCGTCCATTCCGGTCGGCTCCGACCCGGTCGCCTCGGCGGCCGTGACCGGAGTGATCGCGATCTTCACCCCTTTCATCGTAGACCGGGCGCGAGGACCTCATCGGGACTGGCTCGCGTCGTGGCCCGTCCTGGCGGAGGTCGTCGGCAGGTCACTCGCGGCGGCGGGTGGCCCGCCCCGAGCGCGCGGTAACGGTCGGGGCCGGTGAGGAAGAAGAGCAGGTCCGCTGGGGATGGCCGCGCTGCTCGTGAGCGTGATCGCCGCGATCACCGCCGCACATGACGCGGCCGGCTCGGCCCGGGCCGAGGCATTAGACAGCGCCTACGGCGCGCCGACGATCGCGATTGGGATCGGCCTGGTGATCGCCGGCATCGGTCTGGCCCGACGGCCGGTCCTGCCCGGGCCGGGCCGGGCAGGTGGATCGTACTGGCGCTCGGGATCTACGTCTTCGTGCCGATGCTGCCGGCCCTCTTCGAACCCGTCGTGCTCGGCCGGCTCGCGTTCGGCCTGTGGATGCTCCTGGTCGCCGCGCTCGGGCTCATCCTGGCGCGCGCCGGCCGAGAAACGCACTGAACACACGGGGCACGGACACACCCTCGCCGCCGGCACCCTCGACGGCAGGGTGTGGCTGTGGAGGGCGAGGTGACCAAGCACCGCGGGCTCACGTTGTGACCGGCCCGGAAGGTGACCGATATCCGGCTATCCGGCAGCGACGATACGCAAACGGCTGTACGTCGGGACCTCGACGGTGCGGGTAGGGCTGGTCACGCAGCTGCGCAGCGACATCCACACCCAGACCGAAGGACAAGCGCGGCGCCGCGAGGCAGATTCCCGGCACGTTCTGCGACCGTGACACACGATGGTCCATGTCCCAACCAGATAGCGGTGAACCGCGACGAGCCTGCAGGCTCCAGGCGAGCCGATGGCTGAAGGTGTTGGCGGGCCCGTGATCACGAATCCCAGATAGGTCCGAATGCCGGGACACCGCGCCGTTCCAGGCCGTGGACGACCTTCCAGGTCAGCTTCTTGTTCGCTATGCAGATGACGGCCTCGGCCCCGAAGGACACGTATTCGGCGTATGCCAACGAGACCATGTCGGGCTTGCCGTACCTGTCGGTGTCCCAGATGACCGCGTCGGGCTGCACGGCGAGAAGTTCGTCGACGAACTCGTCGCCGTAGGTCTTACGAGGGTTACGTGCCGACCACACCAGACGTGACGGCACCTCGTTGGCCAGCAGGTGGGCCATCATCGGACCGATTCCGCTACCTGTGGCCACGAAGATCACCCTTGTGAAGAGTTTCCGCACGTTGGCCATGCCAGCGGTGGGGATACCTCGCACCCACACATGCGACGGCGGGTGGTCGATGAACTGCGATGTCCAGTCCCCGGCCCTGGAGACGACGAGGCGGAAACATGTGTTGCCGGGGGCGGAGTTGGCGGGGGCGGGGATGTTCGCGAACGTGTGCCAACCGAGCAGCGGGTTGTGACTGATCGGCCTCGTTGACCCGATGAAGGGCTTGGCACCCACGTCGAGGTGGACCATCGCGACGTGCGACGACGGCCGCTGCACTCGGATCGGTACCCTACGCAGCCGCAGCCACGGCACGACGGTACTCGTCGTGGCTGCGGTGAGCATCCACAGATTGGGCGCGGTCACCACAGCGGCGGCCAGGGAGGCACCGCCTCGAGTGTTGCTCAGGAACAGCACAGTATTCACCCAGACCAGCACCACCGCGGCCCAGCCAAGGAAACGGTGCGCCGACTCGAACGTGTCATGGAATCGCTGCCGCATGCGCGGCAACGCCGTCATCACAATGACGAGGAACAGCGCCAGCAGCGCGTAGCACACGACGAGCGTCGCGACCGAGACCCCACCTTCACCCTGCCGGGCTGAATACGTAAGCGACCCGACGAAGACGAGGAACCACAGCGTCGCCGAAACGGAGAAGCCGACGTGCAGTCCGCCGAAGTGGTACACCTTCGCCAATGTCCACCGAACTTTCAGCGGCCACCTGGTCGGGGCCCGGGTGGCGAGCCAGGACAGAAAGTTGACGGCATACTGCTGACGGATCACGACGGTGATCAGGAAGTTCGCCTGAACCGCGTATGAGATCGTCTTCAGCTGGATGTCATCACCGGTCCACCAATCGCCGACGGCCAGGCCGAACCAGAACAGCGCCCCATTTATCGCCAAGGCGCCGATGATGAGACGGTTGTAGTGCATCAGGAGCGGGTGTTTACCTATCCGCCGCGTCAAGGGTTGCGGCGCGGGGAGGTGCCGGGCGCCCGACCCGTCGGTCGGGCGGCGCGGAGGTGGGTGCCCGTAGGGCGCAGCGATCGCCGGAGCGCGCGCGATCACGGCGACCGGCTTCGACGCCGCCGTGCCTGGACCTTCGATGGTGGGAGACGTCCGCTGCCGGCTGATATCCGGTGAAGCAGCTTCCGCCGCCGGCTGGTCCATCAGGTTTTCGTTCATCGACTCATTCCCTCGACCGGCCGCCGCTTTGTGTGACTGTGTTTTGCACGACGGCGCTTGGTGGGACCTCGGCTTGGCGGCCGCGCGGCGAGATAGAGAACTGCTCACTGGCCGGCCGGCTGCACTAAAATGCCGACTACGCGGGCGGTGTTTTCCTGCGGGTGCTGACCTCTCCAGCTCCGGATGCGAACACCATCCTGCGCATTGTTTCCAAGAGCCGATTCTTTGCCGACGTGGCGCACCGCGACCTCGCCGTCACCTGGTATCGGGGGACGGCGAGGCGGGTGGCGGCCGGCACGGGCGCCGCCGCGTCTACCTGCTGATCGATATGCCCGCGTGGCGAGCGGAGGAGTTTCGCCTGGCGGAACTACCCGGATCTGTTCGTGGCGGTCCACCACCAGCTCGACACCCTGCTGGCGTGGGTGTGGGACACGTGCACACTAACTTCAGCCAAGTCGGTCAGAAGGGGCACACCTCTTCCGGAAGGCGAGCAAAGAAGCTCACGGCCCGCCCGAGCTCATCCTGATGGGCATATCTCTGGTATTCACCCGGGGTTCCCACCGCCAAATTGAACTGCTCCACGCAACTGGCGCGATCCGGGTCCGGAGGCTGCGCGGATGCCTCGGCAGCCTGTCCGAAAATGACAGCACCGACGGCGAGTGGAACCGCCGCAAGGGTCCTAGTAATACGTCGCATCTTAATACCATCTCCGATCTGCCTTCGCAGGTCTTCTCGAGTTCATGGCGTCGCGCGGAAGGTGGCCATCATGGCCATGTCCTCGTGTTCGAGGTTGTGGCAGTGCAGGAGGTAGCGGCCGGGATAGTCGGTGAAGCGCACGAGCACCTCGACGGTCTCGCTGGGCGAGACGTCGACGGTGTCCTTCCAGCCGAGGTCGTGTGGGCCGGGTGCGGCGCCGCGCCGCGACAGCACCTGGAACGGGTTCAGGTGTGTGTGTACTGGGTGGTGCAGGTCGCTGGTGAACCGCCAGATCTCGACGTCGCCGAGGGCGACGTCGGCGTCGATGCGGGCGGGGTCGAAGGGCTGGTCGTTGATCAGCCACCCCGGGTGCTCGCCGGTGGGTGCTCGGCGGAAGTCCCAGTCGCGGGTCCGCACGGCCTGGCTGCGCCGGAGGGGCTCGACGTGGCTGAGGCGTGTCGGCACGTGGCTGTCGTCGCTGGCACGGCCGGTGACGCGGAACAGCATGATCTGCGCGGTGGATCCGGCTCCCAGCGTGTTGTCCATGGTGACGGCGGTGCCGGGCGGGAAGGCGGCGAAGTCGACGACCACGTCGGCGCGTTCGCCCGGGGCCAGCACGACGGTTGCCTGTTCGACGGGGTGGTCGAGCAGTCCGCCGTCCGATCCGATCTGGACGAACGGTGTCCGCGCCGGAGCGAGGCGGAGCTGGTAGCGGCGGGCGTTGGAGGCGTTGAGCAGCCGGAGGCGGTAGCGGGCGGCCGCCACCTCCAGTACCGGCCAGGGTGCGCCGTTGACCAGGATGACGTCGCCGAGCACGCCCTCCATGTAGGTGTCGGTCACGCCGCCGGTGGTGTGCAGCATGGGGTCGAGCGCCGGGTAGCGGAACGAGCCGTCGGCGTCGAAGGCCCGATCAGTGATCATCAGCGGGATGTCGCGGTCGCCCCGGGGCAGCGGCAGCGCGGCCTCCTCGTCGTCGGTGACCAGGTGCCCGCGGTAGACCTGCGGGGCGGTGAAGTCCATGCGGTGGTCGTGGTACCAGAGCGTCGCGGCCCGCTGCCGCATGGGATAGGCGTAGTCGCGCCAGCCGGCCGTGGCGGCGCCGCCGTGCATGGCATGTGTCTGGTCGGACCAGGACGACCGCCTGCACCACGACCGCTTCGACCGCGGAGGCCGCGGCGCCGACGACTCCCACGGCCGCCATCCGCCGCACCGACGCTCCGTTCGGGCCGCTCGCGGGTCCGCCCGCCGGCGCCGTCCGGCCGCCGTTCGTCGTTCTCAGGTCATTCGTCGTCGCCATGTCGCCCTCCCACGTGGACGTGGTTCGGAATTGGTTGGACGCGGCTCCCAGGTGGTGGCGCTCGCGTTATTGGCGGTGAAGTTACGACGGTGGTGATCTCCCGGGCATCAGGGCAGGCACCGCATTTCCCACGCGGTCCAGCCCGCGGTGGCGCTAAGTACCAGTACGCATCTGGGGCGAGTACCAATGCTGTTGGCCCCGCCCGACGCCTCTGGGACGATGACGCGACCGCCGCGACGGTCGCTCCCCATCCGAATCGGCCGTCTCGGTTGGTCAGACCGTCGTTGAGACCGGAGCTGGCGAGCCACGGACGCCCGAGCGCGCGGGAATGGCCGCGTTCGCATCGGGTGGGCCGGGCCGCGTGGGCACGGCGCGGCGAGTAGCCGGGGAGGGGGCACGGTGGGGACGTCGGCGTTCCGCGGTCGGCTGCTCCCGGCGGTCCTGTTCGGGCTGACGGTCGCCATCGCGGTCGCCGCCTGCGTGTTGTCGTGGTCGCTCGAGTCGCGCCTCGAGACGGTGCTCTACACGCTGTCCTCGGTGACGTTCGCCGCCGCCGGGGCGCTGATCGCCGTCCGCCACCCGCGCAATCCGATCGGCTGGCTGTTGTGCGCCCCCGCGCCGACGGAGCTCGCTCAGGGCTACGGGCTGCGGGCCGCGGAACTCGGCTGGCCGGGCGGCCCGGCGGCCGAATGGGTCAACACGACGACGAGCTGGACGTTCGGCAGCCTGGTCCTGAGCTCGATCTTCCTGCTCTTCCCCGACGGCCGCCTGCCGGGCCGCCGCTGGCGGTGGGTGCTGTGGGCCGGCGGCCTTGGGGTCGCGCTCGCGGTGCCGGGCACGGGGCTTGGCCACCTATTCGACGGTGAGTTCGCCTCCGGGCGCAACCCACTGGCCACGGACGCGGTCCCGGCGAACCTCCTGTTCGCCGCTGGCTCCGCGCTGATCATCGGCGCGCTGGTCGCCTCCGTCGCCGCGCTCGGGGTGCGGCTGCGCGCCGCGCGCGGCGCGCTGCGGCAGCAGCTGAAGTGGTTCACCTACGCGGCCGCGGTCGCCGGGGTGTTCCTGCCGACGGCGGTGGTGCTGTGGAACGTGTGGCCGGGGGTACGCATTCTGCCGGCAGTGGCGCTGACCGCACTCCCGGTCGCCGCGTGCGTCGCGATCCTGCGCTACCGGCTCTACGACATCGACGTCGTCATCAACCGCACCCTCGTCTACGGCACGATCACCCTCCTGCTGGCGGCGGCGTTCGCGGCGACCGTCCTCACCCTCGGCACGGTGCTCGGCCGTGGCTCCCCGGTGGCGACGGCGGTCGCCACACTGGTCGTCGCGGTCGCGTTCCGGCCGCTACGCGCCCGGGTGCAGGCCGGCGTCGACCGGCGGTTCAACCGCGCCCGCTACGACGCGCTGCGCCGGATGGCCGACTTCCTCGACGCGCTGCGCGCCGGCCGGGCCGCGCCCGAGCAGGTCGGCGACGTGCTGCGCGAGCTGGTCCACGACCCGGACCTGGACCTGCTCTTCTTCCTGCCGGAGAGCGCGGTTTACGTCGACGCCGACGGCGAGCCGGTCGCGGACGTCGAGGCGGCCGCGGCCGGGCGGGCGCGGCTGCCGGTCAGCCGCCGCGACGAGCCGGTCGCGCTGGTGTTGCACCGCCCGCGGCCCGACCCGCTGCCCCGGGACGTCGTCCAGGCGGGCGGGCTGGCGATCGAGATCGCCCGGCTGCGGGTCGAGCTGCGTCGCCAGTTCGCCGAGGTGCGCGACTCGCGGGCGCGGATCGTCGCGGCGGCCGACGAGGAGCGCCGCCGGATCGAGCGGGACCTACACGACGGCGCGCAGCAGCGGCTCGTCTCGATCGGGCTGGCGCTGCGACACGCCCAGCACCAGCTCGGCCCCGGCGCCGCGGGGCCGGAACGGGTGAGCCGCACCCTCGACGGCGCGGTCACGCAGCTGGGCACCGCGATCGACGAGCTACGTGAGCTCGCCCGCGGCCTACCGCCGGCGCAGCTGGGCGGCGGCCTCGCCCTCGCGTTCGCCGAGGTCGCCCACCAGTCCCCGGTACCGGTCGAGGTGCGCGTGCACCTGCCGCCCGCCGTGGCGGCGACGTTCACGTCCACCGGGTCGCTCCCAGCTCCGACGTCACCGGCGGCCACCGCGACCGCGGTCCCCGACGCCGCGCCGCTGGCCGGGGGCACGGCGGCCGCGACCCGCGGCGGCGCGACGGCCGGCGTGGCGACGGACGTGACCGCGGGCACCGGGACCGACAGCGCGGTCATCGGCTCCGCCAGCACGGGCGGACGCGAGCAACCGGGCGGCGGGCGGCTGGACCGCCGGCTCGAGGTCGCCGCGTACTTCGTCGGCAGCGAGGGGGTGACGAACGCCGTGAAACACGCGAACGCCCGCCGGATCGAGCTGACCGTGGAGATCCGCGACGGCCGGCTCGTCGTCGCGGTGGCGGACGACGGCGTCGGCGGTGCCACCCCGGCGCGCGGGAGCGGGCTGCGCGGGCTCACCGACCGGGTCGCCGCCCTCGGCGGGACGCTGCGGATCGCGAGCGGTCCCGGCACCGGCACCGTGCTCACCGCCGAGCTGCCATGCGGCTCGTGAGCCGCGCTGCCCGCGTCCGCGGCCCCGCCGCCGGGCGCGCCACGGCCACCCGGTCCGCGGCCCGCGCGCCGTGGCCAGGGGCCGCGCGGACCACCGCCCCACCGACCGGGACTGGACTGAGGCTGGGAGCGTGGCGCCCCCGTGCGAGTGGTGATCGCCGAGGATCAGGTGCTGCTGCGCGAGGGCCTCTGTCGGCTGTTCGAGGATGCCGGGCACGAGATCGTCGCGTCGGTCGGCGACCCGGAGGGGCTGCTCGAGGCCGTGGACCGGCACCGCCCCGACCTCGCCGTCGTCGACGTCCGGATGCCACCGACGTTCACCGACGAGGGCACCCGCGCGGCCGGCGAGATCAAACGGCGCCACCCGGCGGCCGGGGTGCTCGTGCTCTCCCAACACGTCGAGACGACGCACGCCGTCCGGCTCATCACTCTCGGCGGGTTCGGCTACCTGCTCAAGGACAGGGTCCTCGACGTCGGCGAGTTCCTCGCCGCGGCCGAGCGGGTCGCCCGCGGCGGCTCGGCGCTCGACCCGAAGGTGGTCGCGAGCCTGCTCGCCTCCCAGCGGGCCGACGACCCGCTCGCCGGGCTGACCGACCGGGAGCGCGAGGTCCTGCGGCTCATGGCCGAGGACCTCACGAACGCCGGCATCGCGCGCCGCCTCGTGCTGTCCGAGCGCACCGTCGAGGCACACGTCCGCCATATCCTGATCAAGCTCGACGTCCCCGAGCACGCCGACGCCCACCGCCGTGTCCTGGCCGTCCTCACCCACCTGTCCCTGTCGGCGTAGGCGTCCCGGCCGCCCGGTGAGCGGAGGCGGACGCGGCGCGCCGCCGAGCGGTGTCGTAGGCGCCGGCGGCCTTGCGTAGTGCCGAGGGGTCGTTTGGGCGGGTGAGGTCGTCGAGGCCGGTGGTGATGACCCGGTGGTGATGACCCGGTGGTGAAGCCGGGTCAAGGAACATCGCGTGGCGGCGGCCGTTTGGGGTGACTTGGTAGCCACTTCCGGCCAGCCCGCGGTCACCGACTAGCCCTACCTGGAGACGAAGGCGTACCTGGCGAGCTGGTACCTGCTCGACGTCGCCGCGCGGGGTCAGATGTCACTCACAGCAGCCGCATAAGGTCGTCGGGCAGGGACCATTTTTCCGTACGAACCGGGCGACAGTGCCGTCTACCTGCTCGTTTAGGTGACCTCCGAGTACCCCTCGATAGGGCAAACCTATTTAGCCAGGTCAGACGCTGACTACGTAACGTGGTGAGGTTTTCACATTTGGGGCTGAGGTGCGCTGATAGGAGCCCGGCGGCGGGGTGTCCACGGGTTTAGCGGGCCGGGTCCACAGAGTTTTGTGGTGTTTTGTCGGTTCCGGTGCTGTGGGGGGTGCGTCCGGTGATCTGGTCGGTGGTGGCGAGGGCGAGGTCCTCGAGTTCGGTGACGAGTTCGCGCAGGCGGTGGTGGTTGGCGAGCCAGTGCCGGTAGTCGTCGACGTGGTCGGTGGAGACGCGGCGGGTGACGGTCTTCCCGTGGCGTTTGCGGGTCCACTGCCAGTAGGGGCCGTGCAGGGTCGGGGGGTCGGCGTGGCAGTGGCAGCCGGGGTTGTTGCAGCGGGAGTGGCGCTGCAGCAGGGTGCCGGGCAGCGCGGGGCCGAGAGCGGCGATCTCGGCTGCGATCTCGGCGACGCGGTCGGGGGAGCTCCCGGTCGGTGACACGGCCTCATGGTCGCACGCGGGATGTGACGGGTTGTCATGTTTGCGGTGGGATGCGTGTTTTCCTCCGCTGCTGGCAGTACTACAAGCGGTGTGGACACGGACGGTGGGCAGGCCGCGGCGGTGGCGGCCTACGTCGCTGGATGGCGGCCCGGGCCGGGCACGCCGGCGCAGGCCGGCGCGTTCGCCCGCGCCGTCGTGGCCGTGGCGGGTCCCGGGGATCGGCAGCGGGCGAAGTGCTTGCTGTGGGCGGCGAGCAAGCTCGCGGCCTGGGCAATCCCGCTGGGCCTGGACGTGGTGGCGGAGGTGCTGCTGCACCCGTCGACGATCGAGCGGTTCGCCGCCCACAGCCCGGGGATCTCGCCGGCGTCGCGGCGGACGCTGCGTACCAACCTGCGGTTCCTCACCCACGCGGTGGTGCCGTATCTGGATCCTGGCGACGCGCCGCTGCCGCGTGAGCGCGCGAAGGCGCCCTACACGCCGGCGGAGATCGAGGGGTTGCTCGCCTGGGTGGATGCGCAGCCGACCGTGGGGCGCCGCATGCACGCGGGTGCGCTGGTCGCCCTGGGCGCGGGGGCGGGGCTGATCCGCGCGGACCTGCGGCACACCCGCGGCACCGACGTGTTCGCCCGCTCGGGTGGGCTGGTTGTCACCGTCCACGGTCCGCGGGCGCGGGCGGTGCCGGTGCTGGCCCGCTACCAGCCCCGGCTGGCCGAGGCGGCCACGTTCGCGGGCGGGGACTTCCTCGTCGGCGGGTACAAGCCGGACCGGCCGAACCTGACCAACCACGTGGTGGCCCGCCTCGTCGGCGGGGGCGGGCTGCCCGCGCTGGACACCTCCCGGCTGCGCGCGACCTGGCTCGCCGAGACCGCGACGATGATCGGCCTGCCCGCGTTCCTGCACGCCGCCGGGATCTCCTGCTGCCAGCGGCTTGGCGACATCACCGCCACCCTCGACGTCGGCAGCGAGGCACAGGTCGTCGCCCGGCTCGGCGGCCTGGCCGACGGCGGCGGTCCTGCGGCAGGCGATGCGCTCGCGGTGGGTGGCGGGCGGTCATGACGGGCGTGCCGCTGGCGGTGCTCGAGGCGATTGTGGCGGACTCCGGGCTCGGCGAGACGCTCGAGGCGCTGCTGCCCACCGGGGTGCGCCACCGGCAGCTGCCCATCTCCACGCTGCTGGTCGGCATGCTCGCCGACGTCGCCGACGGCCGGCCCGCGCACCTGACCCGCGTGCTCGACGCGCTGCGCGCGCTGCCCGCCGACGACCAGAAACGCCTCGGGGTGCTCGCTGAGTGGAAGAGCGGGCCGCACCTGCTGACCTACCGGCAGGTCGAGCACACCGCCAGCCTGCTCGTGTCCGCGCTCGCCAAGGCCCACCCCGACGGCGCGCCGAGCCCACGGCTCCAGCAGGCGTGCGACCGGCTGCTGGAGGCCAGCATCCCGGCCTGGGTGAAGCAGTCGTCCCGCTCGCTGGCGGTCGACTGGACCGACGTCGAGTCCTGGTCGCGCCCCGTCCCGGCCGACGAGACCGGGGCGGCGGACCCCGAGGCCCGCTGGGGGCACCGCAACGTCCACCGGACGATCGAGCTCGGGGACAGGTTCTTCGGCTACTACCTGTCCGGGGCGACCATGGTCGCTGACGAGAACGGCCGGCTCGTGCCCGAGCTGGCCCGCCGGATGACCCTCTGCTCGTCCGCGCACGACCCTGCCGGACAGCTCGCCGGCGTCCTGAGCGGCCTGCCCGCCGAGAAAGTCACGCTCGGGGACGTGCTCGCCGACTCCGGCTACGCCTACCGCGTCCCGGACACCTGGGCGAACCCGCTGCGCGCCGCGGGCGCGCAGCTCATCCAGGACCTCCACCCCGCCGACCGCGGCCCGCACGGCACCCACCAGGGCGCGATCATCTGCAACGGCAACCTCTACTGCCCGAAGACCCCGCAACGGCTACTGCAGCTGATCCCGCTGCCGCCCGGCGCGAGCACCGAGCAGACCGAGGCCCACGACCAGCAGACCAGCGAGCTCGCCCGCCACAAGCTCGGCCTGCACGCCAGCGAGGACACCGACGGCTACCGCCGCCACACCTGCCCGGCCGCCGCCGGGAAGATCCACTGCCCGCTGCGCCAGGCATCGATGGCACTCGACCGCGACCGGCCCGAGATCCTCAACCCGCCCAAGGAACCATCCGCCTGCTGCACCCAGCTGACGATCATCGCCGGCCCCGAGGTCGCGGCCAAGACCCGCCAAAAGCACGACTACCCGTCGAAAGCCTGGCGGATCTCCTACCACCGGCGCACCGGCGCCGAACGACTCAACGCCAGTATCAAGGACCCCGCGACCACCACCATCGCCCGCGGCTGGATCCGGCTTTTCGGCGTCGCCCCGACGATGCTCTTCCTCGCCTGCCTGCTCGCCGCCCGCAACCAGCGCACCCTCGCCAGCTACCAGGCCCGCCAGGACGACCAGGCCCGCCGCGCCGCCGCCGGCAAACCACCCCGCGCCCGCAGACGACGCCGCGCCTACCGCGCCGAGCCGGCACCCACACCCACCTGAACCGGGCAACCACCGAACACGACGACACCCGCCACCGCCAGGAAGACCAGCGGGACACACGGCACGCAGCACGGAGCGCCACCCCACCACACCCCCACCGGGCCCGACAACGACCCCAGCAGGCAGCCAGAACAAGACCAGAAGAGCGTCCACCCCAAATGTGAAGATCCACATAGGTGAAATGTGAAGATCTTTGGGTGGGGCGGGTGGGGCTCGAACCCACGACCGACGGATTATGAGTCCGCTGCTCTGACCGGCTGAGCTACCGCCCCAAGCGGCCGTAGTCTACCGACTACAGCCGTGTTGTACCGCGGCGGCTCGTCTTCGGGCCCGGCGATCGCCGGGCGGGCCGGGTGCTGATGCTGTTTCGCATAGTGGCGGGACGATGACGGCGCAGCCTGCTGGGATCTTTCGAACGGCAAGACCGCCGGCGTCCGCTACTACGGCGCTCGACAGACGCCCCACTGTCGCCCGGTTCGACGACTTCCCCGGCTGGCTACACCGGGCCATCGTCGACTTCTGCACGTCCGACACCTGAGTGGCACAGTGCATGGCCTGGGACCCCGCTGTGCCTCGTCGCCCGGTCCGCTGCGGTTCGACCGAGCGGCGGAGAAGCCATCTGCCGGGCCATCGAGGCCGTGACAACGTTTGCCTCGGCCACCTGCCCCAGCGGGGGCTGATCGCCAGCCCGGCCGCAGCGAGTACGTCCAGAGGGGGGCGGTTTGCGCACATGGTGCGACTGTGATGGCGATCATCTGAGGTGATCGCCGGGCGAGTCGCGGTAAGTGGTCAGTATTGCCGGCGGTCTGGACAGGCGAACCGTCGCCGAGGCGACGCTGGACGTGGCTATCCTGCGCGGCTACGACTCCTGACCGACAAACCACATCTGGATGCGCACCCCCAACCTGACATGATCAGTTGAGGCCGAGGGCTGGCGGCACGGGCTCGGGTGCCGTTGATCAGGCGGGCCATTCCGCTTCGGGAAACGCTGGCCGCTCAGGTCGGCCATTCATTCACACGCACCTCACGGCGTGAATATCTCGGCGATCGCGGTCACGGCGCCCGACTCGACCTTGATCTGGCACTTGAGCCGCCCGTCCGGCCCCAGCCCGGCAAGTTTCGTCGCCAGCGCGGAGAGCGTCGTCGGAACGTCTCCTCCGGTCGGGTCCTCCAGGCTGACCCCGTCGGCGGGACCCATCTCGTCCACGTACTTCAGCTGAGCCGCCGGCGCGACGGGCAGGGTCCGCAGCACAACGTTTCTGTTGCGAACGTAGTAGTCATTGCACCAGGCCGCCTCCCACGGTCCGGGTTCGCCGTCCTGGATGCAGGCCTGCTGGGCGGCGGTGCCGGTGAACCATTCGACGACGTCGAGGGTGACGGTGGCTTTCGCCGGGTCGACGGCGGTGACGTAGGCGGCGTACTCGCCGTGCAGCGAGGTCGCCGCGGGACCGTCGCCGTCGCCGTTGCCGGCGGCCGGTGTGGCGCCCGCACTTGCCGGCGCAGCGCCACCATCAGACAGCACAGCACCGCCGCCGCCGGCGGGCGCGGCACCGCTGTCCGCAGGCACCGGGCGATCATCGGCCGGCGCGGTTCCGGTGACGACAGGCGCGGCTTCGCCTTCGACAGGCGCGGAACGGGACGTGCCGTCCGTGGTTTTGACTCCGCCCACCGGCAGGTTGGCGAGCCTGCTCGACAACAGTGTCAGATTCTTGCCCGACGGCGCGACAGCCGCGTTCACCTGCTCGCCGGCCGCAGGCGCGGCGCCACTTCCCGCGGGAACGCCCGCGTTGCTCGCCGGTGCCGACACCAGGGCGCAACTGGCCACCGCGGCGACGAAAGCGACTCGCACCAGGGCAGCGGTTCTCTGCCCGCTGCCGCCGAACCTGGTCCGTCCTGCCGGGCGCACGATGGCCTGTTTCCGCAACGCGTCTCCCACAGATGACGTCGTGGCGACCGGTGAATACCGATCTCTGCCCAAGCGTCGCCGTCAACGTCCGTCAAGGCCCGGGACCAGGAGTGCCAGAATCGACCGCACCGATTCACGAGCCGGCACCGCCCGGCGTCACGGACAGCGGACATTGACCGCCTCCCGGCAGTATTCACCCCGCCCGCTCCGGCTGGCCGACCGGATGGCCAACCCGCCGCAAATTCTTGGCCGGGCTCGACGCGACATCGACCCACCGCACCCAAGCCCGTCGCGTTCGGCGCGACGTACGACTCTGATGATCTTCCGCGGCGAGACCGAGCGAACGTGGCCGGGCACAGCACGGTCCACAGGGTCCGCGCCGGTTGCAGGCCCGCGCCGGTCGCCGCGCGAGGTCCCCACCTGCATATACGTACCGTCACGGCGACGACAAATGGGCTACATCGCCGGCTGGTTGCTGCTAAGCTACATCCGGCCGCCGACTAGGGCGTTGCCGTCGCGATGTTCCGTGCAGTTCCGCCTGATCAGGTCGTCCGGATCGGTCAGGCCCGGGCATTCGCGGCCCGCACGCCGTCGCCGCCTCGACGAATCCGGGACCCGTCACCCCGCCGGCTGAGCGCCCGCCGCGCCTTGGCCGCGAGGTATGTCCGCATGAGTGCGTCACCCGGTCCAAGCACGCTCGAAATCAATCCACATTCGTCA
>Ga0105249_10001230_pt1 | contig 22494 bp, 17 predicted proteins | sample KBSS44metaG_FD_81522 | JGI IMG/M metagenome (GOLD analysis project Ga0105249, IMG submission 81522) | Switchgrass rhizosphere microbial communities from Kellogg Biological Station, Michigan, USA - KBS S4-4 metaG | ecosystem: Host-associated > Plants > Roots > Rhizosphere > Soil | place...
GCCGCCGGAGGAGACGGGTGCGTCGTGACCGCTGCGTGGTCCGCCCGGCAGTTGTCACGAGCGATTCTTCACCGTGCGGTGAACGTGGCAAGCACGCGCACGTCCGGGTCGAAGGCGACAGCCCGCGGCGCTCCGTCCAGCTCGAGCGGGACGCCGATCGTCGCCGAAGCGCTGGCCGGGACATCGATGGTCACTCGGCGCTCTCGGCCCGATCCGTCGGTCACCGCAACCGTCAGCGGAAAGCGATACGCGCCGAAGCGCCCGCCCTGCGCGATGGTGGCGACAACGCGACGCTGCGCCGCGTCGTACCGCCACGACGTCGTGACCTCCGCGAAGCCCGGCCGGCGCAGCCACTGGTCGAAGAACCACCCTAGTGAGCGCCCCGAGCTGTTCTCCACCGCGCGCCGGAGATCGTCCGACAACGCGGTAGAGTGTCGATTTGCGAGATAGTACGACCGAATTCCGCGGAAGAATGCCGAATCGCCGACCAGCGCACGCAGCATGTGCAGCGTCCACCCACCTTTCTGGTAGCTGTTCGTGTTGAGCAGCTTCATGAGATCGGTCTGTAAGGTGTCGATCACCGGGCGCGACGCCACTTCGGGCGCCTTGATCACCCGCTCGCGGATGCCGCGCATGCCGGCGCGAAACGCGCTGTCCCCGTCCGTGCGCTCGACGTAGAGCTCCGCGAAATACGTCGCGAATCCTTCCGACAGCCACACATGCGACCACTCGCGCTCCGTGACGGCGTCGCCAAACCACTGGTGCGCCGTCTCGTGTGCGATGAGTCCCGTACGCATCGTACGCCGGCGAAACAGCGCATCCGCATAGAAGATCGCACCCGCGTTCTCCATCCCGCCGTAGCGCGTGGAGCTCTGGAGATGAGCCAGCTTCTCGTACGGGAACGGCGCGACGAGCTCGGAGAACAGTCGCACGATCGGCGCGGCGTGCGAAAACGGGCCCGGGAGATAATCACGGACTTCGGGCGCCACGTACACCGACTGGCGCACGCAGGCGTCGAACTCCCCAGGCCCACAGCGCTCGCGGCCGAGGTCGTAGTAGACCAGCGGTGCTGCGGCGATGACCATGAGGTACGGCGATATCGGTCGCGACTCCCGCCACCGCGTCAGCGTCCTCGGCGCACCGCCGGCCCGCGGCGCCAATGGCGTTTCCTCCATCAGCTCACCGTTCGCCACGACCTTCCGATCGCTTGGCGCCCGAACCGTCCAGGTCACCGTCGCCTTGTCTGACGGGTGATCGATACTGGGAATCCAGTTACGCGCGCGATTCGGCCAATTGTCGCCGAAGCCGGTCCACCGTCCGAGGCTGTCGGTCCGGATGATGAGGCCGTCCTTCGGCTCTCCCGCATAGCGCACGGTCACCGAGAACGAGTCGCCGCTGACGCGAGTCGTCGGGATGCGGATGACGGAGTCCGTGCGAACGAACGGCACCGGCTGTCCGTTCACGAGCACGCTGTCCACGCGCATCGACACGAGGTCCAACACGAGCGTGTCGAGGGGGGCGGAGCGCCGGATGGACAGCGTAGCGCGGCCGTCGATCGAAGCGCCGCGGTCAGGCAGGTCGAGGGTGACCGCATAGTCGACGACGTCGACGCCGGGCCGGTACGGGTGCGGCCCGGCCGTCTGCGCAGTCGCTGCCCCTGAAAGCGTCAGGCTCGTCCACCCGAACATCCAGGCGGCGAGCGAGCGTGTGCCGGCGAGGCGCGCGCGGATCGAAAAACTGGAGTTCTCTGAGGTCGGCGATGTCAGCGAGATCATGGGCGGCGAATGTGGTAAACGACGAGCTGGTTCGGCGGGTTGTACGACTGGGCGGCGGGGTCGGCAGCGATCGCAACAATGAACTCCCCGTTCGCCGTCGCGGTCAACGCTATGCCCGGCCCAATGATCCGCGGTGCGCGAAGCCTGCCGCCGTCATGAAGGTAGACGCGAATCCAGCCCTCCTCGCTCTCCACGTCGAGCGTGCCGGAACGAAACGCACGCCGCTGCTTCATGTCCACGGCGGTGGAGATGTCGAGCATGGGGCCTTCGGTCCACTGGAGGCGCGCCAGCGACGTGGCGTCAGTCGTGCCTCGATCCTCGCCCGTCACCGGATCGACGAGATGCCACCGCGACGCCGGAGCGTCGTCCGCCATCACCTCGGGCGGCGCCCCGATCGCGAGTCGGGAACCGTCGCGCGTCCAGCCGACCCGCCAGCCCTCCGCGATCGGAAGCGCAACGACCGGGAACGGGATCGTGTCGACGACCGTGCTCGCATCCACGACGAACGGCCTTGCGACGCCGAACGCGGTCACCATCCCGCTCGTCGGAAATGCATTCTTGCGCACGGTGGACTCGATCAGTCCGACCTGGCCGGCGAGTCGGTGCCATTCGCGCGGCGGAATGGAGTCCGACTCGCCGGGCGTCGTCGTGTAGGCCCGCCCATAGACCAGACGACGCCAATCCGGTGACGGCATCACGTCCCACACGCTGTCGCGCTGCACGAGCGGCGCACCCTCGACGGCGAACACGAAGCCGTTAGGCAGCGGCTCGTTCTCGATGCTGCGTGGATCCTCGACGACAAGCAGCGCACGCCGATCGGCGTTGAGAGCCCACCGCACCCGGGCGGACATGCCATGTGTTCCACTGTTCACCCGCGTGATCGCCACTACCAGCCCGCGTTGTCCGGGACGCGATCCGATCACGGCGGGCTCGAGCCCCGCGTCGACGAAGGCCTTCACCGTGAGCGACCCAATCGCGCTGTCGCCGGCGAGCAGGACGTTGACCGGCCATCGTCCGTCCTCGGATGCTCGCCGGGTCGATGATGCGTCCCAACCCTCGCGATCGAGTGAGTCCGCCAGCGCGGCTGCCGCGGCGGAATCCGCGGCGAGCGTCGCCCGGATCAGGATGCCCGGTGTCACGGCGCTGGCGCGAGTGGACGCAGAGTCCACACGCGCCGGGCGCGCCCGCTCTTCGCCGCGACACCCGGCCGTTCCGATCGTGGCGGCCAGCGCGATGAGGCCGGCCATACCCAGCCGGTGCGGGCGAGCCCGCCGCCGGGCCCACAGCCTAAGGACTTGCAGAGCGGGTGACGCGGTAGATCGCGCCGGCGGCGTCGTCGGAAATGAGCAGCGAACCATCCCTGTACACCATGACGTCGACCGGACGGCCCCAGCGGCGCCCATTCGCGCCCTGCCACCCGGTAATGAAATCCTCGTACGAGACCGGTTTGCCGTCGCGAATGCGCACGCGGACGATCTTCGCCCCCGTGGGCGTTGAGCGGTTCCACGACCCGTGGAATGCCACGACCGCGTCACCTCGCCAGTCGGCAGGAAACGCCGTCGCCCGATCGAGGAATGCGATGCCTAACGGCGCGGAATGCGCCTGCATCTCGAGCGCCGGTGGAATCGTCGCCGCACACCGCGCCGGGTCGTGGAACGTCTCATCCGGGCTCGGCACCCGATCCCCGTAGCAGAACGGCCAGCCGTAGTTGCCGCCATCCTGCAGGATATTGATCTCTTCGGGCGGCAGGTCCTCGTGATCGGGCTCGATGTTGTCGCGCTCGTTGAGGGTGACCCACATCTGCTTCGTCACGGGATGCATCGCGATCCCGACGGCATTTCGGAGTCCTGACGAATACACTCGGCCATTGCCGCCGTTCTCGTCGAAGCGCATCACTGCGGCGCGGTCGGGCGTGCGCTCGATGCACATGTTGCACGTCGAGCCGATCGCGACGTACATCGCACTGTCCGCCCCGAACGCGATGGACCGACTCCAGTGGCCACCGCCGCCACTGTACGACGCCACCCGCTGTACGTCACCCGTCGCCTTCCCGTCGGGACCGAGTCGCACGCGCACGACGCCGTCCGTGTTCGCGATGTAGAGAGAGCCGCCGTGAAACGCCAGTCCGTGCGGACGGTTCAGGCCCGAGACCGCGGCGCCCTGCAACTCGGCGGTTCCGTCACCGTCCGCGTCCACCAGCCGGACGACCTCGTTATTGCGGGGGCGGCTGACATACACCGACCCATCGGGGCCGAGTGCCATGAAGCGCGCACCGCCGACGCGCGCGAATTCATTGATAACGAACCCGTCGGGAAGCGAGAGGCGCTGTTGGAGGCCGTTCTGTGCCCCGCTGCTCGACGACGTGCAGGCCGCAACGGCAGTGATGATGACAGCTACCGCGCTCAGTCGCACAGGGAGGTCCTCGCGGGCGGAAGGTCCAGCACCGCGTGGAGCGTACACGCGTTCCTCCCAACCTACAACCCCGGCGGCATCCTCAGTCGCGAGGACTAGTTCCGGACGCGGTTTCGTCCCTCGGCCTTCGCCCGGTAGAGTGCCTGGTCCGCGCGCATGAACAGGTCCTCCACCGTCGCGACACGCGGAGCCGGGAACGTTGCCACCCCGATGCTTGCCGTCACCTGCAGCGTGGGCCCGTCTGCCATCGAGAACGGGTGCAGTTCGATGCGCTCACGGATACGCTCGGCGAATGCAACGGCGCCCTCTTCCTTCGTCTCCGGCAGCACGATCACGAACTCCTCCCCGCCGTACCGCGCCACGAGGTCCACGCTTCGAATCTCATGCTGCAGCAGCGCCGCGAGCGCCATGAGGACGTCGTCGCCGACGAGGTGGCCGTACGTGTCGTTGATCCGCTTGAAGTGATCGATGTCGATCATCAGGAGCGTGACCATCGAGTCGTACCGGCGTGCGCGCTCGAGCTCCGCGTTCAACCGTTCTGTCAGGGCGCGACGGTTGAGCGCATCGGTCAGCGGGTCCGTCTGGGCGAGCGCTTCGAGGCGGCGATTGTCGGCGCGCGTGCTCTCCATCATGTTCGCCCGCTGCACTGCGGCCACGGCCGCGCGGACGACGGTGTCGGCAAACGCCACGTCGTCTTCCTTGAGCGGTTGCTCGTCGGCACCGCGCCTGAGGAAAAACACGCCGGACTGGTGGCCGTCTCCGAGGGAGAACGGCAGCGCAATGACCGAGCGAACCGGCACGTGCGTGCCCTCTTCGCGCCAGCGTTCGCGGATGGCCGCGTAGAGCGGACTCGAATGCACGTCCTCCACGAGCACGGGCTGCCCGGTGTCGAGCGCGGCGCGGATCTCCGGGTACCGATCGAGGTTGAGCTCGAAATTCTTCACGAGCGCGTGCTCGAACGACGCGGCGACGATCGCGGTGCGATCGCCGGGATGGGCGAGGATGACCGAGCATCGCGTGAGGTCGAGCGCGCGCGCGACCCGGCGCGCGAGGACGTGATAGATCTCGTCGGACGTGAGATCGCCGGTCACTTCGCGGAGAATATCGACCAGTTTGCGTCGGCTTTCCGCTTCGGCGCGGGCGCGCGCGAGCTCCTCCTCGGTGAGACGAAGCGAGTCGTACGCCGAACGCAGAATGGCGCGCATGCGAAGCTGCGCCTGAATGCGGGCGAGGAGCTCGCGCACACGGAACGGCTTCCTCACGAAGTCCGATGCGCCGAGTCCGAGCGTCTTCACGGCGGCTTCTTCCGGCGGGAGCGACGAGATCATCAGGACCGGCATGTCGCGCCACCGGTCGTCGTTCTTAATCCGCTCGAGCAGCTGAAAGCCGTCGACGTCGGAGAACATGACGTCGAGCAGCAACAGGTCCGGCGTGCGTTCCTCCAGGAGCGCCATAAGGTCACGGCCGCTCGACGCCGATCCGACGTCGTAGCCGTGCTCCTTGAGCACCCAGGTCATGGTCTGGAGAATCGCCGGATCGTCGTCGGCGATCACGATGCGCGCACTAGCCATCGCGAGGGGAGACCCTGGCGGTGGGCAGGACGGTCATCGAGCGGGGGGCGTTCACTATGGACAGGTTGGGGAGCGCGTAAAGGATCGAGCCTGGAACCAACGGTACGCCCACCGGTGCATACAGCGAGCCCTGCGGTCAAACTTGTAAGTAAATATCTGACTACTGGTTAGACATACGCCAGACTCGGCCATATGTAGGGCCGTTGCGTCGTAGCTACAGTCGTGTCGCAGGCTGCCCTCGGCATCGGCGCCGCCAGTCCGGGTTCCTCGGGGCCGCAGAAAACCCTCGATGTGCACGACGGGGCCTGCCCATGGGCAGACCCCGTCGCACAGGCGAAGGGGCACGGCCGAACGTGCTACTCCTCGTCCGGCGCTACTCCCAGCGGCTCGTCGGACTCCTCACCTTCGCCTTCGCCCTTGTCCTCGGGCACCACACGCGCCACGGCGGTCACGACGTCGCCCTCATCGAGCGACACGAGACGGACCCCCTGCGCGTTGCGACCCGTCACCCGGACCTGCTGGACCGACGAGCGAATCACGATGCCGCCGCGCGTGATCAACATGATCTCGTCCTCGGGCAGCACTTCCATCAACGCGACGACATCGCCGGTCTTGTCGGTCCGGTTCACCGTCAGGATTCCCTTCCCGCCGCGCTTCTGCACGCGGTAGTCGTCGATGTGCGTGCACTTGCCCAGGCCCTTCTCCGTGACCACGAGCAGCGTCGCTTCCCGTTTGATCACGACCATTCCGACGACGCAGTCATCCGGGCGGAGCTCGACGCCCTTCACACCCGTCGTGTCGCGCCCCATGTCGCGCACGTCGCTCTCGTGGAAGCGCACCGACAGGCCATGCTTCGTCGCGAGCACGATGTCGTTCGTGCCGCTCGTCACCTGGACGTTGATCAGCTCATCGCCCTTCTCGATCTTGATGGCCTTGATCCCGTTCGCACGCGGGTTCGAGTACTCGCTGAGCTTCGTCTTCTTGACCGTGCCGTCCTTCGTGCAGAACAGCAGGTAGCTCTCGTCGTTGAACTCGCGCACCGGTACGATCGACTTGATCTGTGTGTCGGGCGTGACGTTGATGAGATTGACGATCGGCTTGCCCTTCGTGGCACGTCCTGCCTGAGGCAACTCGTGCACCTTGAGCCAGAAGCAGCGCCCGTCCTCGGTGAAGATGAGCAGGTAGTCGTGCGTGCTGCCGATGAAGAGCCGCTCGATGAAATCGAGCTCCTTCAGATCCTGGCCGCTTGACCCGCGCCCGCCGCGACGCTGCCGGCGGTACGTCGTAACCGGCGTCCGCTTGATGTAGCCGGAGTGCGAGATCGTCACGACCATATCTTCTTCGGCGATCAGATCCTCGATCGTGAACTCGCCCTGGTCGCTCGTGATCTCGGTGCGGCGTTCGTCGCCGTACGTGTCGGCGATCTTCTGCAGCTCGTCCTTCATGACCTTCATGCGCCGCGGCTTCGAGTCGAGCAGTGAGCGCAGGTCCTTGATGAGCGCGCGGACTTCCTTGAGCTCCGCCTCGAGCTCCTCGATCGCCAGACCCGTGAGCTTCGCGAGCCGCATGTTCAGGATCGCCTCGGCCTGAATCTCCGAGAGCTTGAAGCGCCGCTGAAGCTGGGCCTTCGCTTTCGGCGTGTCCTCTGCCTTGCGAATGACCTTGATCACTTCCTCAATGTTGTCGACGGCGATCTTGAGACCATCGAGGATGTGCTCGCGCTCGAGCGCCTTGTCGAGCTCGTACTGCGTGCGCCTGACGATGACCTCGTGGCGGTGCTTGATGTAATGCTCGAGCACTTCGCGGATGCCCATGACCTTCGGCACGAGCTGCCGGGTCTGCGCATCCGGCACGAGCGCGAGCATGATCACGCCGAACGTCGCCTGCATGGTGGTGTGCTTGTACAGCTGGTTCAGCACCACGCGCGGAATGGCATCGCGCTTCAGCTCGATGACGATCCGCGTCGTGTCGGACGACTCGTCGCGGAGGTCGCTGATGCCTTCGAGCTTCTTGTCACGCACGAGCTCCGCGATGTCCTTGACGAGGTTCGCGCGGTTGACCTGATACGGCAGCTCGGTGACGACGATCTGCGACTTGTTCGACGTCTCCTTCTCCTCGATCACCGCACGCGCGCGCATGACGATCTTGCCGCGTCCTGTCTCCTGATAGTCCTTGATGCCCTCGCGGCCGTAGATGTAGGCACCGGTCGGGAAGTCCGGGCCCTTCACCATCTTCTTGATCTCGCCGATAGTGAGCTCGGGGTTGTCGATCATCGCGACGGTGGCGTTGATGACCTCCCTGAGGTTGTGCGGCGGGATGTTCGTCGCCATGCCGACCGCGATGCCCGACGAGCCGTTCACCAGCAGGTTCGGGATGCCGGCGGGAAGCACTTTCGGCTCCGTCAGGTGATCGTCGAAGTTGGGGGCGAAGTCGACCGTGTTCTTGTCGATATCCGCGAGCAGCTCGGTCGCGATGCGCATGAGGCGCGCTTCGGTATACCGATAGGCGGCAGCCGGGTCGCCATCCATCGAACCGAAGTTCCCTTGCCCGTCCACAAGCGGATAGCGCAGCGAAAATTCCTGCACCATACGCACGAGCGCGTCGTACACGGCGCCGTCGCCATGCGGGTGGAACCGCCCGAGCACGTCACCCACCACCGTCGCCGACTTCTTGTGCGGGCGGTTCGGCAGCAGGCCGAGGTCGTTCATCGCGTACAGGATGCGCCGATGTACGGGCTTGAGTCCGTCGCGCACGTCGGGGAGCGCGCGCGATACAATGACGCTCATCGAGTAGTTGATGAACGATTCCTTGATCTCCTCGTCGATGAGACGCGGGAGAATGCGTTCGCGATTGTTTGGGCCGGTCATGACGTCCTGCGGGTGGGAAAATCGGGGCGGAAATCGAACGCTGAAGTATACCCGAAGGGGAGGCGAATTGCAACGCGCAATGCGCGCTGTAACTACATGCCTTTCAACACCTTACGGACATCGAAATCCGCTCCGTTGGAGTCGTCGCATCACCTCTGTTTGGTGAGACGACTCACAAGCCGAAAGGCAAATGGGGCTCTGCCGTATCGTTCGACGTTCGGCTCCTAGCGCCCGTACTTTTTCATGATGGCCGTGAGCCGATCCGCTGGAAGCGCAAAGACGCGAAGATCGTTCGCGCCGGTCATGGTCTCCGCGGCGAGCATCGCGTTGACGATTGCCCCTTCGGTCGCCTGAGCCGTCGCGGTGAACAACGGTGAGATTCGCCCGTTCGCGAGCATGCGGACGGAGGCACTGTCTCCGGCAGCCGCGGCGCCGGCGTTCGCCGTCGAGAAGGCAACGAAAATGTCACCCGATGGATTCTGTCCCCACCCACCCATCCTGCCTACGCCAAGCGACACCCGCGTCGCGATGCGCTTCAGCTGGTGCGGAAGCAGAGGCGCGTCCGTGGCGACGACGACGATGATCGACCCTGCTCCGTCATCGTCGTTCCGGCTCGCGCCCGGCGTGTCGCAGAGACGTCGTTGACCGGCCTGCGACGCATCCCGGCTGGCGACGCACGGCTGCAGATCCTGAATCTCCTCGCCAACCGGGACGCCGGCGATTCGAAGATCCCGGCGCGCGCCGTAGTTGCACTGCACGAGCACCCCCACGGTGTACCCGCCCTGCTCCGGCGGCAGACGGCGCGAAGCGGTCCCGATGCCGCCCTTGAAGCCGTGGCAGATCATGCCCGTCCCGCCACCGACGTTGCCCTCGAGGACCGGACCGCCCTTCGCGCCGTCCAGCGCGCTGCTCACATGCTCGGGGCGGACGTGAAAGCCGTTGATGTCGTTCAGACTCCCGTCGTACGTCTCGGCGACAATGGGCAGCCCCCAGGGCTGCATGCCGGGCTTCCCGACCTGCCACTGGAGGATCGCGTCGCGCACGACGCCGACGCTGTGGGTGTTCGTGATCGCGATCGGGCCTTCCAGGACGCCGGATTCCTGCAGCCAGGTCGTGCCCGTCATCTCCCCGTTGCCGTTCAGCGTGAACCACGCGCCGAACACGGGATCGGGGTTGGCCTTGCCGCGCGGATGAACTACCGTCACCCCCGTGCGGATGGGCCCCTTCCCGACCACGAGCTTGCCGCTTCCCGAGATGAGCGTCGTGTGCCCGACCTCGACGCCAGCGACATCCGTGATCGCGTCGAGTGGCCCGGCGGTGCCGCCAATCGGCAGCCCGAGCTCCCTTGCCCGCCGCTTCGCGGGTGCAGTGCCCTGCGCACCGAGAGGGACGGCAACGCACCCGCCCAGGACACAGAGAGCGGCCGCGCGACGAAGGCGCGTCGCGCGGCGGCGGAACGACTGGTTGGCGTTAGGCATGGGACCGTCGGTCGGGGAAACCCTAACTGACCGCCTTGATCGCAGAACCGATCGTGTCAATGAGCTCGTCGATCTGGCGTTCGTCGATGATCAACGGGGGCGACAGCGCGATGATGTCTCCCGTCACGCGAATGAGCGCGCCCCGGTTGAAGCAGTCGACGAACACCTCGAAGGCCCGCGTTCCCGGCGCGCCGGCGCGCGGCTCCATCTCGATGCCGCCGACGAGACCCAGGTTGCGGATGTCGATCACGTGCGGCAGACCGCGCAGCGAGTGCAGGGCCTGCTCCCACTGGGGTGCAAGCGACGCCGCGCGCTCGAACAGTCCTTCGGTTTGATACAGCTCGAGTGTCGCCAGTCCCGCGGCTGCGGCGAGCGGGTGCCCGGAGTACGTGTAGCCGTGGAACAGCTCGATGCCCGATGGCGTCGCATTCACGACCGTGTCGTAAATGCCGTGCCGAACGAACACCGCCCCCATTGGCACCGCGGCGTTCGTGAGTCCCTTCGCGACCGTCATCATGTCGGGCACCACACCGAAGTAGTCGGCGGCGAACGGCGTGCCGAGTCGGCCGAACCCCGTGATCACTTCGTCGAAGATCAACAGAATGCCGTGCCGGTCGCAGATCTCGCGAAGCCGCGTGAGATAGCCTTTCGGCGGAACGAGGACGCCGGTCGATCCCGCCATCGGTTCGACGATCACGGCGGCGATGGTATCGGCGCCACGCTCGCGTACGATGCGCTCGAGGTCGTCCGCCAGCTCGGCGCCGTGGGCGGGCTCGCCGCGCGAGAACGCATTGCGCGCCAGATCGTGCGTGTGCGGGAGATGATCGACCTGTGGGAGCAGCTGCGCGGCATAGGCGCGCTTGTTCGGTTCGATGCCGCCCACCGAGATGCCACCGAAGCCTACGCCGTGATATCCACGCAGACGGCCGACGAACCGCGTCCGCGTCGGCTCGCCCTTCGACTGGAAGTACGCCAGCGCGATCTTGAGCGCCGAATCCACCGCTTCCGATCCCGAGTTCGCGAAGAACACGTGGTCCAGGTCTCCGGGCAGCATCTCACTCACGCGCTCGGCGAGCGCGAAGCTGTACGGATGCCCCATCTGGAAACCGGGCGCGAAGTCCAGCGTCGCGGCGGCTTCCTGCACCGCTCGCACGATGGGCTCGCGACAATGGCCCGCGTTGACACACCAGAGACCGGCGGTCCCATCGAGAATCCGGCGACCGTCCACGGACGTGTAGTACATCCCGTTCGCCGAAGCGAGCATGCGGGGAGCGCGCTTGAACGCGCGGTTCGCCGTAAATGGCATCCAGAGCTGCTCGAGCGAGACCTCTGACCCGAGCACGTTGGCGAGCGTGGCTGTCTCAGTCATGTGCGAATGTCCATCGTTGGGTGACGTGCGTCGTGCCTAACGCGTTCCATCGCGAGATTCGTATTTCCGTGCCGGTCTATTCTGGCCCATCCCCTGCGCCGAGGACAGGGCTTCCCTCTGCTTCACGCTCGTCCGCGAGCTCGGCGTCGCGTTCCGCGGCATCGATGGCGTCCCGCTCCGCCTTGTAGCGTTCGTACCAGGCACGCGTGACCTCACCGGCAAGCTCGCGGTTCCCGAGCCCGAACGATAGCGCCAACGCGAGCGCCACCGCTCCGAACAGGATCGCGAATGCCGTCACGACGATCTCGTTGGCGATGCCAAGCTGCTGCAACGCCATGAAAATCGCGAGCAGGACCACGCCCCACCGGCCGACGCGCGCGAGCGTGGGACCACCTTGAATGGCGCCGGCGGACGCGAGGATCAGTCCGCCGACGAATCGGCCCAGCACGATGCCGACGATCAGCAGGACGATCGCCGCCATCATGCTCGGGATGTAGCCGACGAGCTCGGAGAACACGTCGGCGAGCGTTTCCATGCCGAGCGCGTTCGCGGCAATCATGATCACGACGAACATCACGAACCAGAACACGAGGTTCGCGAGCACGCGCGATGGATTGAGATGCGAGCCCGATCGCTCCACCGCCTGCATAACGCCGCCCCGCTCGAGCAGGTAGTTGAGCCGCATGCGGCGGAAGACGCGTTCCGTTCCACGCTCGATGAGCTTCGCGAGCAGATAGCCCGCGAACAGAATGATCAGTGCGCCGAACAGCGCAGGAACGAACTCGGCGAACTGCGCGAAGCTGCTCTGCAGTCGCTCCAGAAAAGTCATGCGAAGGCTCCGGGTCGGTCGTGCGGTCGACAGCCGAACGCACGTGCGGGGGCGGTAGATGGCCGGCGGCTCAATTTCGCGTCCCCCGCTTCACATCGAAGATGGCGCTTCGATGGCATTTCGGGCAGATGAGCCATTCGCGCCGGCGCGCGTATCCGAGTCCGAAGGAGCCGCCCCCAATGGTTCGCGACGTCAGACCGACGGCGCACCGCGGACACTCCGGCGCCTGCCCCGCGGCCACCGCCGTCCGTATCTCGCGTTGCTCGTCGACGGTGAATTGCGCGTGTTCGGTGCTCACGACCCCGCCACCGTGATGACGACCTTCCCGAACTGCTGGCCCGACTGAAGTCGCTCGAAGGCTTGGCGGCCTTCCTCGAGGGGAAACGTCGAATCGACTGGCGGGTAGAGCCGGCCCGCGCGCAGCTCGTCGACGATCCGGGCGAATTCGTCGTCGCTTCCCATGGTCGACCCCATGATCGTCCACTGATTCCAGAACAGCTTCCGGACATCCGTCTCGAGGAGGGGGCCCGACGTCCCGCCGCATGTGACGAGACGGCCCCGCTTCCCGAGCGATCCGAGCGACGATGCCCACGTCGCCTGTCCTACGCAGTCGATGACGACGTCGACGCCGCGTTTTCCCGTCCGGCCGCGAACTTCCCTGGCGACGTCCGACGTATGGTGGTTGAGGGTCTCGTCAGCGCCCATCTCGCGCGCGCGCTCGAGCTTCGCGTCGCTCCCGGACGTCACCCACACGCGGGCGCCGATGGATTTGGCGATCTGCATGGACGCGAGCGCCACGCCTCCACCGATCCCGCGAATCAATACCTGATCGCTGGCAGTCACTTGGGCCCGCGACACGACCATGCGCCAGGCGGTGAGCGTGGCCAGAGGGAACGCTGCCGCGACCGTGAAACTCACGTGGGCCGGAATGACGTGAACATTCGCGACTGGCACCACGACGAAGTCGGCCAGAACTCCCGGACGATGTTCCCCGAGGATGGCGTAGCGAAGGCAGAGCGGATTGTCGCCGGTTCGGCAGTACTCGCACGTGCGATCGCTGACGCCGGGATTCAGGACGACACGATCACCCACGCGCACCGTCGTGACGCGCGCGCCCACGGCGTCGACCACTCCCGCGCAGTCGGATCCGAGGGTCCACGCTGGCGTGATGCGAACGCCTGGCACCCCCTCGACCACCCAGAGGTCGAGGTGATTGAGTGCAGCGGCGTGAACACGGATGCGCACATCGTCGTCGGCCACCACGTCGGGCGTTGGCAGATCGTCGCGGACCCTCAGCTGATCGAACCCGCCGTGCGCGTCGATCGTCAGCGCTCGCAAGGGTTTCCTCGATGGTTATATTCCGCGACACCTTCGCCGCTGCCGTGACGGAGACGGCACGCGTCCTCCGCGCGCACGAGCCTGCAGCACGTGCACGACGTCCGGGCGGCGACACCCATACCGGTCACTGGATTCGCGGAATGATATCGATCAAGGTGCCCCCTCTCGGAGAATCGATCGTCGAAGCGACGGTCGCTCGTTGGCTGAAGAAGGAGGGGGAGGCGGTCGCCGCCGGCGACACGCTGGTCGAATTGGAGACGGATAAAGTTACCGTCGAAGTTCCGGCGCTCAAAGGCGGCGTGCTCGTCCGCCAGGTGAAGCACGACGGGGACGTGGTGGCGGTCGACGATGTCCTCGGCGAGATCGATGAGGCGGCGGCCGCAGCTTCCACGGCCCCATCGCGCGCCGCAGCTCCCGCAGACCAGGCGTCCGCTCCGGCCTCGGCGCCCTCCGCTGCCGCCACGACCGTGTCGCCGGCCCCTGCCGGCGACGTGAAAGCATCTCCAGCCGCCCGGCGCACCGCCGCGGAGGATGGAGTCGACCTCGGCAGCATCGCTGGCACCGGACGCGGCGGGGTGGTCAGCAAACCGGACGTGATCGAGCAGGGCGGCCGCGCGCCCCGCCGCGATGGTGCGGCCGCACCCGCCGGGTCGGCTGCGACGGAAGCTCCTGCGCGTCCGGCAGCTCCATCCGCTCCGAGGGCGGCCGCACCGGCCCGCGACGGCGCGCGCGAAACGCGTGAGAAGATGACGACCCGTCGGAAGCGGATCGCCGAGCATCTCCTCGAAGCTCAGCACGCGACCGCGCACCTGACGACGTTCAACGAGATCGACATGTCCGCCGTCAGCTCGCTCCGGGAGCGCATCAAGGAGCGCGTGGAGAAGGAACGGGGCGTGAAATTGAGCTTCATGCCGTTTTTCGTGAAGGCAGCGTGTCAGGCGCTCGAAGCGTACCCGACCGTCAACGCGCAGATCGACGGCGACTCGATCGTCTACAAGCATTACGTGAACATGGGCATCGCGGTCGCGTCGGACGCCGGCCTCGTGGTTCCGAACATCAAGGACGCCGATCGGAAGGGCATGATCGAGGTGTCCAGCGACATCGTTGCGCTCGCGAAGCGCGCACGCGATGGCAAGCTCGCCATGGATGATCTCACGGGCGGCACATTCACGATCACGAACGGCGGCGTGTTCGGCTCGCTCGTGTCGACGCCCATCATCAACTATCCGCAGGTTGCGATTCTCGGCCTGCACAAGATCCAGGATCGTCCCATCGCGGTGAACGGCAGCGTCGTTATCAAGCCGATGATGTACGTCGCGCTTTCGTACGACCACCGCATCATCGACGGCCAGCAGGCAGTCCTGTTCCTCGTCCGAATCAAGGAGCTGATGGAAGATCCGGCGACTATGCTGATCAACTAGTCGCCATCATTCTTCGCTCGACTCGTAAAATGAATCGACCCCGAGGCCAACACGCCTCGGGGTTTTCTCTTGGGACGGCGGTTCTACGTGCGCCGCTGCGCTGACGGCCACCTGCGTTAGGTTCTGCCGTTTCAGTCCCATCCGCGCGGGATGCAATCGTCGATGTAAGGTCGTCGTGTCGATTCTGTCAGTTTTCTGTGATGGGCAAACCCTTTTGCCCTGACGTGCATCCAATAGCCAACAGATTGAGAGACGGGCGCGCGTCGCTGCTGCAGCCGTCTGGGCGGCCTCGGCCAATACACCCGCTGAGCGCCGACACTTTTCGACAGGAACACCGTAGTGAGTGGCGACAGGAGTAGCGAGATGGGAAAGTCTTCGAGTTCATTCGCGTTCACGCCGATTCCGCCCTCGCGCGACAGCTTCAGACCGCCGATCATGTCGGCGCTTTCGGGACTCTGGCGTGGTCACCTCATGGCCGCTGATGAAGATGTCAGCGTTCCGTTCACTCTGATTCGCGATGCGTCGGTCGATGCGTCGGTCGTTGGACGATTCCTCTTCTTCTCGACGAAAGACGTTCCGCCGACCGGCGTGAAGCTGCTCGAAGCGAGTCAGAGCACGTTCGTCGCGATGATTGGACCGTATTTCGATCCGCGCGAGAACAGCGACGTTGTCACGGTGTTCGAAGGTCGCCGGGAGGCTGGGAAGATCTCCGGCAAGTTCAACACACGTCTCGTCCGCGGCTATCGACAGGTACGCGCCGGGAAGTTTGTGGCAGTTCGCGCCGAGAGCGGGATAGGCGCGTAGCAGGTAAAACGCAGCGCGCCGCTCGTGCGGCACCGCGAGGATCACGCAACGAAGCCGGGATCCCGCGCGAAAGAGGATGGTGGTGCTTCTGCAGTCATATGTGGGTGTGGGGCTCCCTGAGGGGGGAGCGGCGGGTGCGGTCGCCTTCGGTGGCCGTACCCGCTACTTTTTTTCCTACCTCCCAGTAGCCCACGAGATATGGCAAATGCAAGTGAGATGGCCGACGTCGTCGTGATTGGCGGCGGTCCCGGCGGTTACGTTGCCGCGATCCGCGCCGCGCAGCTCGGCCTGAAAACCGTTTGTGTCGAGATGGACAAGACGCTCGGCGGAACGTGCGTGAACGTCGGCTGCATTCCGTCGAAGGCGCTGCTGCAGTCGTCCGAGCACCTCGAGTTCGCTCAGCTGCACGCGCGAGAGCACGGCATCAACTTCGACGGCGTCAGCGTCGATCTCGCGACGATGATGAAGCGCAAGGTCGATGTGGTCGCGCAGAACACGCGTGGTGTCGAGTTCCTGTTCAAGAAGAACAAGGTCACCTGGGCGAAGGGGCGCGGCTCGCTTCGCGCCGGGAACGTCGTCGAGGTCGCGGGCAATGACAGCAGCAGGACGACCTATCAGGCGAAGAACGTCATCATCGCCACCGGCTCTGTGCCGATCGAGCTTCCTTTTCTGAAGGTCGACGAGCGACGCGTTCTGTCGAACATCGGGGCGCTCTCCATCGGCGAAGTGCCGAGGCACCTCGTCGTCATCGGCGGCGGTGTCATCGGGCTCGAGCTCGGATCCGTGTGGCGCCGGCTTGGTGCGAAGGTCACCGTGGTCGAGCTCATGCCGACGATCCTGCCCGGCATGGATGCCGATATCGTGAAGGAAGCCGACAAGGTCTTCCGTAAGCAGGGACTCGACATTCGTGCTGCAACGAAGGTCACAGGCGCGACCGTCGACGAGAGCCGAGTCCTCGTGCAGACCGACAAGGATGGCACGCAGGAAACGCTGGACGCCGATTACGTCCTGCTGTCCGTTGGCCGCCGCCCTGCCGTCACCGGCATCGATGTCGCCGCCCTCGGACTCAACGTCGGAAAGCGCGGCGAGATCATCGTCGATCACGCCATGCGCACGAACCTGCCCGGCGTCTACGCGATCGGCGACGTCATCGGCGGCAAGCTGCTCGCGCACAAGGCCGAGGAAGAAGGGGTCATCGCCGCGGAGGTCATCGCCGGGAAGCCGTCCGAGATGCACTACCGCTCGATGCCATCCATCGTCTACACGTGGCCGGAGATCGCGAGCGTCGGCCTCGCCGAACACGAGGTCAAGGACAGCGGTCGAGAGTACAAGGTCGGCAAGTTCCCCTTCTCCGCGAACGGTCGCGCGCGGACCATGGGAGAGACGGCGGGATTCGTGAAGTTCATCGCCGACGCGAAGACCGACGAGCTGCTGGGGGCCCACATGATCGGGCCTAACGTGTCGGAGCTGTGCGCGGAGGTCGTCCTGGCGTTCGAGTATCGTGGATCATCCGAGGATCTGGGCATCACGGTGCACTCGCACCCGACGCTCTCGGAAGCGGTGAAGGAGGCGGCACTCGCCGTCCTCGGCCGCTCGATCCACTTCTAGAGCGCCAGTCCGAATGCCGAAGTTTCGGACGGTGCTTCTCGACTGCGACTCGACGCTGTCGGCGATCGAAGGCATCGATGAGCTCGCGGTGCATTGTCGTGAAGACGTCGAGCAGTTGACGGACGCCGCGATGCGCGGCCGGATTCCGCTCGAGGAAGTGTACGGGCGGCGGCTCGAGCTCGTTCGCCCGACGCGAGCCGCAATCGAGGCGCTCGGGCGCCAGTACGTCGCGCGCCTCGTTCCCGACGCGCGAGAGACCATTGCGGCGCTGCAGGCGGCCGGCGTCGATGTTCGCATCATCTCCGGTGGTCTGCTCCCGGCCGTTCTCGCGGCGGCCGGCGCCGTCGGGGTCTCCGCCGATCACGTCGCCGCCGTCGACATCTCGTTCAATGCGGACGGCTCCTACGCCGGCTTCGACGGATCGTCCGTCTTGGCAGCCAGCGGTGGAAAGCGCAGAGCGATCGAGCAATGGCACATCGATCGACCCGCGATGATGGTCGGCGACGGCAACACGGATCTTGAGGCGCGGCCCGTCGTCGACATGTTCGTCGCGTTCGCCGGCGTCGTCGAACGCCCGTCGGTCGTGGGTGTTGCCGATGTTGTTGTTCGCGCGAATTCCCTCGCACCCCTTCTTCCTCTCGCGCTGCACGTGGACGAGCTTGTTCAAGCCTCCCATCGCAGCGTCTACGACCGCGGCACCGCGTTGAGCGCGACCGCCACTACCTTCTGACTCATCGAGTACCCGCCCTCATGACGGCACATTCGAGCGCTGGCGTTGCTGCCAGCCCTGCACCGACGACCCCCGCGCGCAGCTTTGGTCGCTTCTTCCTTCCCGGACCCACCGAGGTCCGTCCGAGCGTGCTCGCCGCCATGGAGCAGCCCATGATCGGGCATCGTGGCAAGGGCATGGAGGAGCTCATCGCGCGCATCGAGCCCGACCTGCAGTACGTGTTTCGCACGACGCGGCCGGTCTATATCGCGAGCTCGTCGGCGACGGGGCTCATGGAGGGTGCGATTCGCAATGGCGTCAGGTCGCGGGTCCTGTCGCTCGTGAATGGCGCGTTCAGCGAGCGGTTCTTTCAGATCGCACGGTCGTGCGGCGTGGAGGCGGAGGCGCTGACTGTCCCCCTCGGGCAGCCGCACACCGCAGAGATGCTGGCCGATGCCCTGAAGGGCGGCCGGTTCGATGCGGTCACGGTCGTGCACTCGGAGACGTCCACGGGCGCGTTGAACCCGATCGCCGAGCTCGCGCGAGTCGCCCACGAGGCTGGCGACATCGCGCTGCTCGTCGACAGTGTCAGCGGTGTTGCCGGTGCACCGGTCGAGAGCGATGCGTGGGCGCTCGACTTCGTGCTCACCGGATCGCAGAAGGCGCTGGCGCTGCCGCCTGGCCTCGCGTTCGCCGTCGCACGCGACACCATTCTCGAGCGCGCGGCCGCGCGGAAGGATCGCGGGATCTACTTCGACATCATCGAGTTCGACAAATACATCCGAAAGAACCAGACGCCCAACACGCCAGCGCTCTCGCTCTTTTACGCTCTGGCCGCGCAGTTGGAGTACATCCGCGCCGAGACGATCGAGGGACGCTGGGAGCGTCACGCGGCGATGGCGCGGCGCACCTGGGAGTGGGTCGACGAGGTACGCGACGCCGGAATTGCGGTCTCGGTGCTGTCACCGGAAGGTGCGCGCTCACCGACGGTGACGTGCGTTTCCCTTCCGTCCACGCACAACGGAAGTGTTGTGAACTCCGCCATGAAGGCGCGCGGCTTCACCATCTCGGCCGGCTACGGGTCCCTCAAGGACACGTCCATTCGCATCGGTCACATGGGAGACCACACGGTGGAGGAGCTCGACGTGCTGCTCGCAACGTTGCGCGAGGTGCTCGTCGCATGACCGCGAGCTATCGGGTACTCGTTGCAGACCAGATCGCGCTGGACGGTCTCGCTCCACTACGCGACGACGCGCGCTTCGAGTTGATCGTAAAGCCGGGCCTCAAGGGTGCGGAGCTGGCGGACGCCATCGCGGATGCCCACGCAGTGCTCGTGCGCAGCGCCACTCAGATCACGCGCGAGTCGCTCTCGCGCGCCACTCGGCTGAAGGTCATCGGCCGCGCAGGCGTCGGCGTGGACACCATTGATGTCGACGCAGCCACGGAGCGCGGGATCGCTGTGCTCACCGCACCCGCCGGCAACACGATTTCCGCCGCCGAGCTCACGCTCGCGCTGACCCTCGCGCTCGCGCGCCGCGTGCCGGCGGCGGACAAGTCGATGAAAGCCGGTCAGTGGGATCGGAAGAGCTTCAGCGGCTCGGAGCTCTACGGCAAGACGCTCGGTCTCATCGGCGCTGGCCGCATCGGCGGGGAGGTCGCGAAGCGCGCGCGCGCGTTCGGCATGCAGGTCATCGCGTTCGATCCGTTTCTCATCGCCGAGCGAGCACTCGCGTTAGGCATCGAGCGGGCGGAGCTGGAGGAGGTGTTGCGCCGGGCCGACGTCGTGTCGCTGCACGTCCCGCTGACCGACGCGACCAGTGGGCTGCTTGGCGACCGCGAGCTCGCGCTGATGAAGCGGACCGCCGTGATCATCAATGCCGCGCGCGGTGGCGTCGTGAGCGAGGACGCGCTCGTCCGTGCCCTCAAGGAAAAACGGCTCGCCGGCGCAGCCCTCGACGTGTTCGAACAGGAGCCGTTGCCGCCCGACCACCCGCTTCGATCACTCGACAACGTCGTCCTCACTCCCCATCTCGGGGCTTCGACCGCCGAGGCACAGCAGAACGTTGCGATCGAGATCGCCGAGGCGGTACGGGCCGCGCTGATCGACGGCGACCTGGCGCGCGCAGTCAACGCCCCCGGCCTCGGTGGCGATGAGATGCGAAAGCTGCGCCCGATGCTCGATCTGGCGGAGCGACTCGGAACCCTCGCCGCCGCGCTCGCCGACGGCGGCCTGGCCCGTGTCGAGGTTCGGTATGCGGGATCCGCGGCGAGCGGCCTTCGTCTGCTGACGGCGACCGTTCTCTGTGGCGCATTGTCGCGGGTCGTCGGCTCCAACGCGGTCAACACGGTGAATGCGCTCCACGTCGCGGCCGCGCACGGCATTCGGGTGGACCAGATTCACCTCGACTCGCGCGGCGTGTTCGCCGAGCAGTTGGAGATTCGTGCGACCACCGACGCCGGTGAGACGAGAGTCGCCGGCGCGTTGCTCGGCGAGTCGCACCCGCGAATCGTGCGGATCGATGACTTCCGGGTAGACATGGTGCCCCGTGGGACACTGCTCGTGCTGCGCAATCAGGACGTCCCGGGAGTTATTGGGAGCGTGGGCACGGTCCTCGGCAACGCCGGCATCAACATCGCCGGCTATCATCAATCCCGGCTCGATGCGGGCGGCGACGCGCTTGCGGTGGTCAATCTCGATGGACGCGTCGAACCCGCCGTCATCGAAGCGCTGGGTCGCATTCCGGAGGTTAATCGCGTGCGCCAGGTGCAGCTCGATCGTTCCTGATCGTGCCCGCATGAGAGTCGCAATGGTGCGATGACCCAACGCGAAATGAGGGCCGAGGTCGCGCTGCGTGCTGCCACGAGCGCTGACGCCGCGGCGCTTCAAAAGCTGGTGAGCGAAACGAGCGACCGGACGCCGTACCAGCAGGTGCCCGCGTATTTCCTCCGGCTCGCTCTCGCCGCATCGTCCGAGGAGTCGCGGGCGATTGTCGCGGTGCAAAACGGCGTGGTGGTCGGGTGTGCCCTGTATGGTGTTGTTGCCGGCGCGATCGGCACGGGGCGCATCCACTTCGTCGCCGTCGCCGCCGGTTCGCGCCGGTTGGGCATCGCACGCCGGCTATGCGGTGCGGCCGTCGACGAGCTTTCTGCGCAGGCGGTGCGGAGCGTGATCATCGAGCTGCCTGACGATCGCGTCGTTGGTTCGGGGCGCGCGCTGCTCGAGGGCTGCGCCTTCAGAGAAGTCGCTCGCGTTCCCGACTACTACCGCGACGGCGTCGCCCTGGTCGTTCTGCAGCGCGCAGTATCCCCGGTGGAATAACCGCGAGGGGCGCGGAAAGTATCCGCGCCCCTCTGGCAATTGCTCCACACCGCCGTGGATCAGCCTCGGCGGCAGTTCCATGCACGCTGTTGCTCCGGAGTGAGCAGCGCGAGAATCGCAGCCTGCAGCTTTCGCTCAGCCTCGGCTACGCGACGCTGCGGCTCGACACCGCGAGCGAGTATCGCGGCAACTTCCTCGCGCGACTTCCCGTCGGCCCGCGCCTTCCGGGCTTCCTCGGCGATGGACTTGATCAGCTGGAGATCCGATTGCACGGCCGCGTAGAACCGCTCCTGAAGCGCACGGATTTGTTTCACCTGTTCTTCCGTGAGACGAACGGCGTCGGCTCCGCACGCGCCCGGTCGGTGTGACTCGATCCAGGCGCGCTGCTCCGGCGTGTAGACCGCCCAGATGTCCGCCTGCAGTTTTCTGAACGCCGCCTGGACACGAAGAAGGATCGGCGCAGCCCTCTCCAGGATGGCGCGAACCTCGGCACGTGGCTTTCCTGCTTTGATGGCGGCGTGCGCTTCCTGCTCGATGACGCGAAGCGCGGCTATATCCGTCGCCGTGGCCCTCATGAAGGCGTCGTGAAGGGCCGCGATGGCTGCCTTCTGCTCGACGGTCAGGTGAAGCTCTTCCGGAAGCTTCGCCGCGCCGATTCCCGCCGCGTCGACCGAGGCGGCCGGGCTTACGGCATAGTCAGGAACGAGGTCGATGACGTCCGCAGCATCGTTTGGTGTCGCGGGAGACACCGGCGCCGAGTTGTCGCACGCTGCAAGCAACGCGACCGCGCCGAACAGCATGACGAAACGACCTCGCATGGAGCGCTCCTTTCTGCGGATGGTTGGCTTCGCTGCATTGTGGAACCGTCGAGCGATTCAGGCAAGGCGGTCGCAGCTGTCATGATTCCCGTCTGCTCGTCTGACGCTCGAATTCGGCGAGTGTTAAACGGCGGTAGGCCGGTCAAATTGACCGGCCTCCCGCGTCTGCGTTCCGA
>Ga0105249_10001234_pt1 | contig 22473 bp, 21 predicted proteins | sample KBSS44metaG_FD_81522 | JGI IMG/M metagenome (GOLD analysis project Ga0105249, IMG submission 81522) | Switchgrass rhizosphere microbial communities from Kellogg Biological Station, Michigan, USA - KBS S4-4 metaG | ecosystem: Host-associated > Plants > Roots > Rhizosphere > Soil | place...
ACCCGCTGAGGCCGCCGCCGCCGACCGTCGTCATGCCGCTCAGGCCGGTGACCTGGACCGGGGTCAGGCTTTTGGTGGTGGTGCCGTTGCCCAGCGCGCCACCGGCGCCTGATCCCCAGCCCCGGACGGTGCCGTCGCTGCGCACCGCATACCCCGTGTAGGCGCCGGCCGCGATGGCGGTGACCTGGGTTAGGCCGGTGACCTGGACCGGGGTCGAGCTGTTCGTCGTGGTGCCGTTACCGAGCTCGCCGTCGTAGTTGTATCCCCACGTCCAGACCGTGCCGTCGCTGCGCAGCGCATACCCCGTGTAGGCGCCGGCCGCGATGGCGATGATCTGGGTCAGGCCGGCGACCGGCACCGGGGTCAGGCTGCTCGTCGTGGTGCCGTCGCCCAGCGCGCCGAAGCTGTTGGATCCCCAAGCCCAGACCGTGCCGTCCTGGCGCAGCGCATATGCCCGGTAATTGCCGCCGGCGACGGCCGCCACGTCGGTCAGGTCGCTGACCTGCACAGCAGTCAGGCGGTCGGTGGTGGTGCCGTCGCCGAGCTCGTTGTGGGAGTTGTCGCCCCAGGCCTGGACGGCGCCGTTGGCCATCGCATACGCGGTGTTCTCGCCGGCCACGACGGCGGTGATGGCGTCTATGCCCTCGATCTAGATCGGCGTCAGGCGGCCCGTGGTCGTGCCGTCGCCGAGCTGGCCCTGGCCGTTGGCGCCCCAGGCATGGACGGTGCCGGGCAAGGTGAGCGCGTTCTGGCCAGGAAGCGCCAGGGGTGTCAGGGGTGCCAGCGCCGGTCTATGCCCTGCCAGGACCGCCGGCCCGGTCGCGGTAGCCGTCGCGGGCAGGACGATCACCCCTACGGCGGCCAGCGCCGCCGAGCACATCCCTGTTCGCCATTGTCGTTGAGACATGTCCGCTCTTTCTGTCCGAAGGACAGGCCACACCCCCCTACGGACACTCTGTGCACTATTTCTATTACATAACGTGTTGCTAGCGAGTTGGACATGTTGACCAAGCGTGTCCATGTTGTGTCTGCGCGTCGCCGTCGGCCGGGGGTGGCTGTCCGCCGCGCGGCAGGAGCCCGGCGCCGGCGCCTGACGCTGGACGGACCCGCTCGCGGTGAGCCAGGGCACCAGCCCGCTCACCGCCACTGGCTGATCCCGCGGCCGGGTGGATTCCTCCCGCCCCTCTCGCGGAGAAGCCGGGCCCGGCGTCCCGCAGCCCGCGGGACGACCAGCAGGTAGGGCACGGCGGCTGCGGCGAACAGCCAGCGGGCAGACAGGCCCAGGCCATCCGCGCCGGCGCCGTAGGCGGCGAAGGTGGCGATGGCGACGGCCTCCATGCCGGCGCCGGACAGCGAGGTGACGGTGGCGCGGGAAGAATCGTCGAGGCTGTCCTGCAGCCGGGCATCGGCCTGGGCCAGCGCCCAGTAGAAGATCGCGAACGCGACGGCGACGCCGGCGATCCCGACCGGGGCGCCGCTGCCCGCACCGACCGCCAGCAGCACGGCGGCGCCGGCCAGCAACGGAGCGAGCTGCCGCCCGCCGCGGCCGGCGGCGAGGCCACCCAGCGTCGACCCGGCGGTGACGGCCGCCACCAGCAGTGGCACGGCCGCAGGCCCGGCGCCGGTGTCGCGGACGAGCAGCGGCACGTACTCGTCGAGCGCCCCGACGACGGTCAGCGCTGCGGCCAGCAGCAGCGCCCGGCGCACCGGCGCCGACCGGCGCACGACCGCAAGCCCCGACCGCAGCAGCGCGAGCGGCGACCCGACCTCCGCTGAGGTCGCGTCCTCGTCTTTCTCGTCCTTGCCGTCTTTCTCGTCCTTGCCGGCCGGCGACCCCCGGCCTTCCTCGTCGACGCCGCCCTGGCCGCCCTCCGGGCGGTGTTCTGGCAGGGCGCGACCGGCCACGGCGCACAGCAGCAGCGCGGCGACGCTGACCACACCGACCAGGGCATAGCCGCCGACGGCGACCAGCGGGCCGGCCAGTGCGGTGGCGAGCAGGCCGCCGGTGCCGCTGGCCGCCTGGGAACGGCCGATGAGGCGCGGGTACGCCGCTGCGGCGCCGAGCCGGTCAAGCTCGGCGTAGACCAGGGCCTGCTGCGCGCCGGAGCGCAGCGCTACCCCGGCGCCGAGCAGCACGAACCCGAGAGCGAACGACCAGAACGACGGCGCCACGGTCCACAGCGCGTAACCCGCCGCGTCCAACACGGGTGCGAAGGTCAGCAGCCGGCGCCGCGAGACGACGTCCGCCCACACCCCTGACGGGATCTCCAGGAGGAACGTCGCGGCGGACCAGATGCCGAACAGCACCGAGATACCCGCCGCCGACACGCCGCTGTCCGCGAACAGCAGTGCGTAGAGGGGGTAGAACGGCACGCACTCCTCAAGGAATGCGTATGTGTAAAGCCGCCGCGCGAGCACCCGTTCGGGCGGGGCTGCCCGTCGCTGTCGGCTGGGTTGTCGCGGGTGGGATCAATGTCGCCAGGTCATGGTCGGCAGCCTAGGGCCGAGGGCCCCTCAGGCGAAAGGCGATTTCGCCGTGGCCGGTCGCCGTTGGCTGGTTGGCAGGGTCGAGCGGTGGCCAGAATCCGGCGGGATATGGCGTTCTGGTCACTGCCGTACGGCCTGCCGCGTCGCTAGCGTCGTGATCCGACCTCGACGACCTGGGAGACCGATCCGTGGCCAAAATCCTGCTCAGCCTGCACGTGCTCGCCGCGATCCTCGCGATCGGGCCGGTCGCGGTCGCCGCCAGCGTCTTTCCCCGGTACCTGCGGCTGGCAGCGGCGGCGGACCCCGCCGAGGACTCGGCGGTGGGCGTCGCACGGGCTCTGCACCGGATCTGCCGGGTGTACGCGCTGCTGGGGATCGCCGTGCCGTTCTTCGGCCTGGCCACTGCCGGCCCGCTGCACGTCTTCGGCGACGCCTGGGTGATCATCTCCATTGTGCTGACCGCGGCCGCGGCCGCCCTACTCGCCGCGGTCATCCTTCCCGGCCAGCGCCGGGCGCTCGCCGCCCTGGCCGCGGCGCCCGCCGGGGCCGCCGGGGCCGTGCCGTCCGGCACCGAGGCGGCCGACACCGACAGGCGCAGCGTCGAGTCCGCGACCGTTGCGGCGGCGACCGGATCCGCTACCACGGTCGTCGTCGCGGCGCCGGCCGTCGCCACCCCCGCTGCCACGACGGCCGGACGACAGTCGTCGCCCGCCCGTGCGGCCGCCCGGCTGGCGATGACTACCGGCATCTTCAACCTGTTGTGGGCCGCCGTCGTCGTCCTGATGATCGTCCGTCCGGGCTCCACCACGGGCGTCTGACCCATGACCACGCCAGCGCCCGCCGACGCGGGTCCCGGGTGCCGGGCACGGGCACCCGAACCGTCGTCATGGCCAGAATCTGGCTGGACGCCGGTGGTGGTTGTGGCGGGGGAACGGCCATGACCGACATCGTGCACTCCTCGGGCCAGGGACATGAGCAGACGGTGCAGGCTGGCCGGGTATGGCCGCCACCAACATCACGAAACTGTGGAAACGCGCCCGTTGTCCACAGTTCTGCGCGCAAGCAAGTGGTCCCAGGGCGGTCCTGTGATCCGATGGCGCGCGGGTTACGGCTTGGATTGGCGGCGAAAAACCAGGAGAAGCGATGCGGCCGAAGGGCTACAGTCACCCGGGTGACGCAGCTGGGCGAGTGGGCCGGTCCGGACGGCGGGGCCGCGACGAACCGGGCCTGGTGGGACGAGCGGGTGCCGCTCCATCTGACCAGCGACTTCTACGACCTCGACGAGTTCCTCGCCGAGCCCGACGTCCTGCGGGCCTTCGAGACCGCCGAGGTCGGGGACGTCACCGGCGCGCACCTCCTGCACCTGCAGTGCCACATCGGCCTGGACACGCTGTCCTGGGCGCACCGCGGCGCGACCGTCACCGGCCTGGACTTCTCCGCACCGGCGGTCGACGCGGCGACCGCGCTCGCGGCCCAGCTCGACCTGCCGGCCCGGTTCGTGACCGCCGACGTGTACGACGCCGCCGACATCCTCGCCGGCGAGACCTTCGACGTCGTCTACACCGGCATCGGCGCGCTCAACTGGCTGCCGGACATCACCCGCTGGGCGGGTGTCGTCGCCCGGCTGCTCGCCCCCGGCGGCTTCCTCTACTTGGCCGAGACCCACCCGGTGCAGGACGTCCTCGACGACGACTCCGGCTCGACGTTCGACCTCGACTACTTCGACGCGGGCCCGATCGTCTGGGAGGAGGAAGGCAGCTACGCCGACCCGGACGCGGACACCGACGCGAACGTCACCGTCGAGTACCACCACACGTTGGGCGAGATCGTCTCGGCGGTCATCGAGGCGGGGCTGCGCCTGGAGTTCCTCCACGAGCACGACTGCACGCCGTCCCAGCGGTTCGACACCCTCGTCCGTGGCGACGACGGCCTCTACCGGTTCCCGGCCGGCATCCCCCGCGTCCCACTCCTGTTCTCCCTGCGCGCCACGAAGCCGTAGCCGAGACGCCCACCCAGTCACCCAGTCCCTTGTGCGCCGCGGCGTCAGAGTGTGCGGATCACCCGGGCCGGGTTGCCGACGGCCAGGACGTTCGCGGGCAGGTCGCGAGTGACGACGGCACCCGCGCCGACGACTGAGTTCTCCCCGATCGTGACCCCCGGGCAGACGATGACACCGCCGCCGAGCCAAACGTTGTCCCCGATGGTGATCGGTTCGCCGGCCTCTCGGCCGGTGCGGCGCAGCACCGGGTCGAGCGGATGGGTCGGGGTGAGCAGCTGCACGTTCGGGCCGATCTGGACGTCGGCGCCGACGCTGATCCGCGCGACGTCCAGCAGCACCGCACCGGTGTTGAGGAACGTGCCGGGACCGATCGTCGTCTGGTACCCGTAGTCGACGTGCAGCGGCGGGAGAATCTCCACCCGCTCCCCGACCGCACCGAGCAGATCGGCCAGGAGGGCAGCGCGCAGCTGCGGCTCGTCGGCGCCGGTGGCGTTGTACCGCTCACGCAGCCGCGCGGCCCGCAGCCGGTCGGCGGTCAGCTCCTCGTCGGCCGCGAGGTACAGCTCCCCGGCCAGCATTCGCTGCTTCTGCTCGGACATCGTCTTCTGTTCAGACATCGTCATATCCCGTCGGCCGATGGATGTCAGGAACGAGGCCCTGTTCGTCGGCCCAGCCCCGGCGGCTGCAGGGTGAGGACCTTGCCCGCGGGCTACGGGCTCAGATACCGATCAGGTAGCGGGCGAGCGCGTCGGGCTGGGACAGGGCGAGCAGATGCCCGCCAGGCAGCACGTCGGCCTCGACCCCAAGCCGATCACGCGCGACCCGCTGCTGGAAGTCCACCGGGAAGAACCGGTCACCGGCCCCCACGACCACCTTGAGCGGGACGGCCGGCCAGTCGTCGAACGCGCAGACGGACTGGAACACGACGTCGTCCTCGGGGCGACGGTCGGCGAGAATCGGTGCGGCGTCCTCGGCGGACAGGTCGTGCAGGAAATACGTCTCCAGGTCGAACTCGGTGCCGTAGCCGCCCCGCTCGGCCGCGGCGTGCGCGGCCGGAGCCTGCCCCGTCGCGTCCCACCAGGCTCCCGGCGTCTCCCCCGGAACCGGGATCATCGCGTTCACGAACACGATCGCGGACACCGGGACCGACGCGGCTACCAACGGCGCGGTGAACCCGCCCAGCGACTGCGCGACCAGCACCACGTCGCCCCGGCCCTCGACCGCCGCGCCGACCAGCCCGGCGTACTCGGGCAGTCCGGCTTTCGGGTCCTCGCCGGGCAGCTCGACGGCGACCGCCTCGTGCCCGGCCGCCCGCAGCAACGGAACCAGCCGGTCCCAGTAGGCGGCCACACCGCCGGCGCCCGGAATCAGCGCGAACGTCCGGGGTCCCCGCTGCGTCGGTTCGTCCATGCCAGTCCTCTCGCCGAGTGACAGTCCTTCGGTAGACGTCGCGGGCGCAGACGACTCATCGGTCGCGGCGCGACTGCGCCGCGGGAGACTCGGCTGGCCGCCGGCCGCCCACCGCAGACGTCTTAACTGCTTCGCGCCCTTTGGGGTGTCGCCGCCGCGCAGCAGGTGCATCACGAGGTCGAACTTCGGCCGGGACCCCTTCGCGCCGGACGCGATGTCGAGGTAGATGTCGCGTTCGGCGACGCCGGCGCGCAGCAACGCGTCGACCTGGTGGTCGGGGTTCTGGTCCGTGGTCGACACCCGCGCGTAGCTGATCAGCACAGCGCCGGAACCTGCCCCGGGCCGACGTTTTCCGACGTTGAATTTCGGGGCGATCCCAACCGGACCCACCATGAACTCCATTTATGATCCATCAAATTTCTTCATCAATCCGATCCGATGCGCCAGTCACAGGAGACCCACTGTGGGATTCTCCTTCCAAATGTCCTGTTCGGGCGCTGGCTCTACGTACCCTCCAAAACCACTCCAGTACATCTCGCGGTAGTCCAGAATAGTCGCCGGGTTCCTGGCTCGATATTTCGCCATGATCGGCGTCGCGGATCCACCCTCGCTGGCGTTGCAGCCACGGCAGAGAAAGCCGCGGACAAGCCCCGTCGCATGTGAGTGATCGGTCACGAGGCTCGGCGGCTTCCAGCCGCAGATTGCGCATCTTCCTCGATGGAACTCGGCGAATCGGCGACTCTCCCAGTACTTCCCTACCTGCTGGCCGGCCAGCTCCTCCGAGTAACCGGACGGGTTGGGGCGCTGCGCGAGGCGGCCCGGGTCCTCAAGCAGGGTGGTGATGTTCTGGTCGAGGTCATCGCGCGGCATGCCTGGGTCCTGGACGCGACGAAGAAGGGCAGGCTGGGAAGCCCCGACATCTGGGACAACTTTGACCGCAACCTGCGTGTCGGTCTCAGCCAGGACCCGGCCCGGCCAGCCGAGGGAAGCTTCTGGGCCTACTTCCATCACCCTGACGAGCTGCGCGCGGAGCTCGAGGACGCCGGCTACCAAGACATCCGCCTTGTCGCGGTCGAGGGTTTCGCCTGGCTGCTGGGGGACCTGGAACAGCGGATGGCCGACCCCGCCGATCTGCTCAGGGCGGTCCGCCTGACCGAAACCGAACCGTCGATGCTCGGAACGAGCGCGCATGTCATCGGCATAGCCCACAAGCCATAGCCGGCGCTCGTCCGGGGTCTGGCAAGGGACGATGACAGGGGTGACCGCCAGCGGGCGAGAAGGCCGCCGTCTCTTCGTATCCGGGTTCATGGAGGGCACGGCCCCGGGCGGACGTCAGCGGGCGAGCAGTCCGCGGAAAACCACCCTTTCCACAGCTGCGACGAGTTCCGTCAAATGGGAGGCGTCAGCGCGGAGTCGGTCCGCGCGCCAGGAGAGGCCGAGAACGCCGTTCATGGCAGCCCACAACGCGGTGGCGGTGGTGACGGGATCGAGGCCGGCGGCGAGCGAGCCGTCGGCCACCCCGTCGGCCAGGGCGGCGGCGAGTTTGGCGTTCTGCTCGTCGACGAGCGCGGCGACCCGTTCCAGGGCCGCGGGTTCGTCCGGCGGCTCGGCTAGCAGGCGGAACTGGTGCGGGCGCTCGGCGGCGAAGCGGACGTACGCGGCCGAGGCGGCCCTGATGCGTTCCACGGGGGTGCCCGGGGCAGCGTAGGCGTCGTCCATGTAGGTCCGGTTGTCCTCGAGTGCCCGCTCGGCAACCGCGATGAGAACGGCCGCGCGGCCGCCCACGCGGTTGTACACCGTCTGCACGGCGACATCCGCGCGTTCGGCGATGCCTTCCAAGGTGACCGCCTCGGGGCCTCCGGCGGCCAGCAGCTCCTCGGCGGCGTCGACGACGGCCGCACGGGTTGCGGCGGCCCGACGTGTCGTGCGTGTGACCTTGATTGTCATGGTCTCCGCTACTTTACGAGGTGCTCGAGCGGCCGGATCCCCTGGGCCGCTTCCTTCAGCCCGGAATTCAGCGGGAACCGGCCTGGTGGCGCTCATGCACCGCTGAGTCGTGCCAGCCCGACGCCGAGGCGAGGCCGAGGGCGCGCTGGACCGTCGGAGGGCGGAAACCGACACGTTCGAGTATCGGCCGGAACAGACCGGGAGCGTTCGCGGTCAGGGTGAGGGACCTGGGGACGACGACGCGGTCCGCACGGCGCTCGATGCCGCGGACGATACCGGCGATGACCTTCTCCAGCGGCACCATCTTCCACAACCCCTTGGAGTTGCCGCCCCAGAGGGCGTGCCCGGCCGGGTCCGCGGTCACGTCCTCCATCATCGGAGTGCGGAAGAACGTGGGGTGGGCGCTGCCGACACCGACACCCAGGTGGCGAACCTCCAGGCGAAGGCTGTCACACATCGCCCACACGCCGGCCTTGCTCGCGGTGTAGGAGATCTGGAGCGGCGAGTGCACGAAGGCGGCCATGGAGGAGATCGCGAGGAGATAGCCGCGTTGGGCCTCGACGTGGGGCAGAGCCGCGCGGAAGGTGCGCCAGACGCCGTTGAGGTTGATGTCGATCACGCGCTCGTAGGCGGCAGGGTCAATCGTCGCCAGGGGTGCCATGGTGTCGATGCCCGCGCCGGCGACGGCGACATCAAGGCGCCCGAAGTGCGCGGCGGCCTCGTGCATGGCCGTCTGCAGTCCGGCGAGGTCGCGGACGTCCACGCCCCAGCCCCGGGCGACTGTGTGGCCCCCCAGCTTCTCCGCCTGGGCCTGGGCCGCCCCGGCGTCGAGGTCGAGCAGTGCGAGGTTGGCACCCCGGTCGCGCAGGGCGTTGGCCAGGGCGATGCCGAGGCCGCCGGTGGAGCCGGTGAGGACGACGGTGCGCCCTGTCAGGTCGTAACGGGTCATAGCTGTCTGCCTCTGTTCGGGGGTGGATGCGGAGGTCTGGTCCACATGACGTCTGGAGCCGGTTCCCAGGTCATCGCGGGGATGTTCCCTGCGCGATCGGGACGTGGGCGGCCAGGAAAGCCAGCTGGTCGTGGAGGACGCGCTCGAAGGGCTCACCGCGGTAGATGTCGAAGTGACCGTCCGGATAGCGACGGATCTCGCCACGGGGTGCCTTGCGGGCGTACCTGAGCGTGGGCCCCGACGGGGCCACGCTGTCCGTCTCGCACACGCAGAACAGCACCGGGCAGACGATCCCCCGGGTCCTGCGACCGGGCCGGTACCGGACGATGTCGAGGGCGAAACGCGCTGCCACCTGGTTCTCGAACGGGACATCGCCGGGCACCAGGGCGAGGTAACCCGGCTCGGCGTCCGGTGCGGTCATCAGTGCCGCCGAGCCGGGGCGTCCGGCGGTCGCGACCAGGACGGGTGCACGCCCCAGACACATGCCGACCACATCGCGTACGGCGCGAGCCATGACCTTCACCGAGCTGATCGGACGCATCGCGAGAGCGGAGGCCACGCCGTCGGTGAACAGCCCCTGAGCGATGACCGCGGCGACATCCGGGTCCTGCGCGGCGGTCGTGAGGACATGGCCGCCGCTGAAGGACGTGCCCCACAGGACCACGCGCCGGGGATCGGTCTCCGGCCGGGAGCGCGCGTACGCCACGGCGGCCCGCCAGTCCTGGAGCTGTCGTCTGATGCTCAGGAGCTGTCGCGGCTGACCGCCGCTGGCCCCGAAGTGCCGGTAGTCGAACACCAGGCATGCGTAGCCGGCGGCGGCGAAACGCTCGGCGTAGGCGTCCAGCCGCATCTCGCGGATCCCACCGAGACCGTGTGCCATGACCACCACGGGACGCCGGCCCCCGCCCTCGGGCAGGTACAGCCAGGCGTGACACTCGTCCGGCCCCGAAGGAAACGTCACGTTCAATCGGTCGGTCATCGGACCTCCGTAACACGGCTCGCATCGTTGGGCTCGCGGAGACTTGGAACTGCTTCCAAGGTTGGAAGTTAATCCAATATTGCGGGGCTGTAAAGCACATCGACGGCCGCCTGGCGCACCTGGCCGCGTTGGACGCGCTCGGGCCGACCGAGCAGTGGCTCGACGGGATACCACCGGGCAAGATCGCACACTTCGCCGGCGAAGCGCGGGTAACCGACGCCGCGGACATGCGCAAGGTTCTCAACGACGACAAGCGGCTGACGCTGCTGATCAGCCTCGTGCACGAGTGCCGCACGTCGGCTCGCGACGAGGTGGTGACCATGTTCTGCAAGCGCATGGCCGCCCTGCACAAGAAGGGTCGGGAGCGGCTGGAGGAGATCCAGACGGCCAACCGCGCCGAGACCGAGCGGCTGATCGGCGTGCTCGGCGAGGTACTGGCCGCAGCCCGCGAGGCCACCACGCCCACAGACCCGGTCACCGGAACGCCGGCCGACGCCGAGGACCAGGCTGGTCCGGGTACCGAGGGCGTGGCAGAACGGGCGGGCCGGCTGGTGCTCAAGGCATTGGCCGACGCCGGCGGCATCGACGACTTGGCCACTGCAGCCGAAGCCGTGTCTGCGTACCAGGGCAACAACTACCTGCCACTGCTGGAACGGTTCTACCGCTCGCACCGGCCGGTGCTGTTCACCCTGGTCGACGCCATCGGACTGGAGGCGACCAGCGCGGATGCATCGGTGTTGGACGCGGTGGAGTTCATCCGCGCCAACCAGGACCGGCGCAGCGACTGGATACCGGAGAGCACCCCGATCGAGGTGGATGGCCAGCAGCGCACGGTCAGCGTGAACGGGGACTCGTTCGCCAGCGACGCCTGGCGCAAGGTGCTGCGGGACAAGCAGCGGCCGGGGATGCTGGCACGCCGGCACCTGGAGGTCTGCGTGTTCTCCTACCTGGCCGCCGAACTGCGGTCCGGCGACATCGCGGTCGCCGGCTCGGACTCCTACGCCAACCTGCACGCCCAGCTCATGACCTGGGACGAGTGCCGACCGCTGGCCGCAGACTTCTGCGCCCAGGCCGGTATCCCGACCGACGCGGCCGAACTGGTCGCGCACTACCGGCACGAGCTGACTCGCACGGCCGCACAAGTCGACGCCGGGTATCCGGCGAACACCGACCTGGTGCTGGATGGCGACCGGCCGGTGCTCAAGCGCCGCAAGGGCGCCGACCGGCAGCCCTCGGCGATCGCGTTGGAAGCTGCGATCCACCAGCGGCTGCCCGAGCGCAGCCTGCTGGACATCCTCACCCGCACCGCGTACCTGACCGGCTGGCACCGCCATTTCGGGCCGGCGTCCGGGTCGGACCCGAAGATCCGCGACACCCTGGGTCGCTACGTCACCACGACCTACGCCTACGGCACCAACCTCGGCCCGGCCGAGGTCGCTCGGCACATGCGCGGCAACGTGTCTGCGCACGAGATCTACACCGCCGGGAACAAGCACTCCGACCCCAGCAAGGTCTACTGCGGTTCCACCGACGTGATCAACGAGTTCGCCAAGCTGGACGTGGCCGGAATCTGGGGCGACGGCCAGGTGGTCGCGGTCGACGGATCCCAGGTGGACACCTGGGAGAACAACCTGCTCGCGGAAACACACATCCGCTACGGAGGTTACGGCGGCATCGCGATGCGGCACGTCGCCGATTCCTACATCGCGCTGTTTTCCCACTTCATCCCGTGCGGGGTGTGGGAGGCCGTTTACATCATCGAAGGGTTGCTACGCAACGAGTCCGACGTCCAGCCGGACACTATCCACGCCGATACCCAGGGCCAGTCGCTGCCTGTGTTTGGCGTGGCCACATTGCTGGGCTTCGAGCTTCTCCCGCGCATCCGCAACTGGCATGACCTGATCTTCTACCGACCCGATGCCCGCACCCGCTACCAGCACATCGACGCGCTGTTCGGCGACAACGCCATCGACTGGGACCTGATCGGGAAGCACTGGACCGACCTGCTGCGCACCGCGATCTCCATCCGCGAGGGCCGGGTGTCGTCGGTGACGCTGCTGCGCCGACTCGGGAACCACTCGCGCAAAAACCGCCTGTACCGGGCATTCCGCGAGTTGGGCCGGGTGATCAGGACGATCACGCTGTTGCGGCACCTGTCCGAACCCGAACTCAGGGAGCAGATCACCGCGATCACCAACAAGGCCGAGGCGTTCCACGGCTACTCGGAATGGCTGATGGTCGGCGGGAAACTGATCAGCCACAACGACCCCGAGCACCAGGAGCTGGTGGTCAAGTTCAACGAGCTGATGGCCAACTGCGCCATCTACTCGACCGCGCTGGACATCACCGACGCCGCCAACGCGATGGCTGCCGAGGGACACCCGGTCGACCACGACGACCTGGCCACCATCACCCCCTACATCACCCACACCATCCGCCGCCTCGGAGACCTGGTGCTCGACCTCGACCCGCCCGCCGCGGTCCCGACCACCCGCCTGGACCTGGAACCCCCGCGCCCTGTTCCCCGGCGGACCCGCAGCCTGACCAGCAGACCCCGGGCGGAACACCGTGCCGCACAGGGGTCACGGAGATCGTCGTCTCACGACCACTCAGTGGCATGTCCGGACTTGGCAGACAAGATCCGATTCAGTGCCCACTTAGCGCGCTATCACCTTCCGGTAGCTGATGCGCCATCCATGCGCTTCGCGTCGGAGCATGTCTTCATATACGGCCGACCCGCTCGTCCCGTCGACCGCGACCGTCAGCGCCTTCGAGCGCGCCCTCACCCTCCCGCCGTCTTGACCGACGATCACGATATTGGTGACGTGATGCCCCAACGGCTGGGCGGCGTCATCCCGGCTTCCGCGCACCAAATCCTGCATGGCCTGCAATCCATGCAGCGTGCCGTACCCGTAGTCCGTCACGTCGAAAACGACATCGTCGGTGAACACCTCACCGAGCCGATCCCAATCGCGATCGTCCGCCACATGCCCGTGCAAGGCGATCACTTCATGAATCACGGCCCGGTCTTCGGCGGTGATGTTCAGCATCTGGCCACCTCTGCGCTTCAGTTGGCCAGCTCGGCGAGTAGGTCGACAGTGCGGTTTTGTTCGCCAGCAGTTCCGTAGGGCGCGGCCATGAATTCGGTGACACCGGCATCGCGGAATCGGGTCAGCGCCTGCGCCACTTCGGTTTCGGTGCCGACGATCGCGACGTCCTGCGGCCCGGCCGCCCCTTCCCGGTCGAGCGTCGCGCGGTACTCGGGCACCTGCGCAGCGAGCGCGAACTGTTCGGCGATACGGGCACGGACGTGGTCGGCCGTGCCGGTGACGCACACGGGCAAGCCGGCGACGACTTGCGGGGCCTGTCGTCCGGCGTCGGCCGACGCCTTGGTGATGGCCGGAACGATGTGCTCCCCGAGGGCTTTCGGTCCCGTCATCCACGTCACGATCCCGTCGGCGAGTTCTCCCGCCAAGCGCAACATGCGTGGCCCCATCGCCGCGACGAGCACCGACGGTGCCGGCACGCCGCCGGGGACGGTCACAGCCCCCACGGCGGTGAGCGTCTCTCCGCGGTGGTCGACGCTGTTCCCGCGCAGCAGTGGGCCGAGCACCGTCAGATATTCGCGCATGCGATGCACGGGCCGGTCGGTGGGCAGTCCGAACATTCCCGACACCATCGCGCCGACACCCGCACCCACGCCCAGCGTCAGACGTCCCGCCACGGCGGCCTGCGCCGTCAGTGCTTGCCCGGCCAGCACCATCGGGTGTCGCTGGGGAACGGGAACCACGGCCGTGCCCACGGCGATATCGGCGACGGCGGCACCGGCCACCGCGATGGTGGTCAGTGCATCCCAGCCCAGTGCCTGACTTGACCATGCCGTAGCGAATCCGGCCTCAGCTGCCACCCGCACCTGGTCGACGATTGCGTCCAGCGTTGCTGGACCGCGCACGTCACCGACCACCAAACCGATCTGCATTTTTCGTCTCCTCGTGTCCAGCACCACCACGCTAAGTGGAGGGGGTACCCCAGTTACTGCGTCGGTACAATACGGGGGCCCCACCCCACTTGGCAAGGAGGTGTCGGACCGATGGGAGAAAACCCCAGCTCGTCAGGTCGGCTGCGGGCCGATGCCCGGCGCAACCGCGACAGGTTGGTGGCCGCGGCGAGTGCTGTGATCGCCGAGGCCGGAGCCGAAGCGTCACTGGAAGAGATCGCCCGCCGCGCGAAGGTCGGATCGGCCACCCTGCACCGACATTTCCCCAGCCGCGTGGAACTACTGGCAGCAGTGCTCCACGATCGCGTGCAGGCATTATGCGCTCGAGCGGAGGACTTGCTGACGGCGCCGAGCGCGGGCGCGGCTTTGGTGGCCTGGCTGCGCGATGTGGTGGCGCACGCGGCCACCGCACGGGGGCTCGGGCCAGCGTTGACGGGGTACAAATCCGATCCGGAGTTCTCGCCCCACACCATGATCCGGGGAGCCGCACAGCAGCTCCTCGCTCGCGCCCATCGAGAGGGCTCGGTCGACCCGAGCGTCACCGTCGACGATGTCCTGCAACTCGCCAACGGCATATCCCTGGCAACCGAATCCCTCCCCGACCCGGCACATCGCGCAGACATGCTGGTAGCTCTGGTCGCTGACGGACTCCTGCGCTGCGCCACCGACATGTGACAGGTGTCGCCTGCCCCGGGGATCACCGCTCACGGAAATCGGCATGACATCGCGTCTGAACCGCGGAGAGGGCCTCGGTCTACCGGATAACAGACCATTATCCAGTAGTCTGATCCACACTGAGGGCTGGTGGCCGGCGCGAACCGTGCGGCCGCCGGTACGTGACTCGTGCGCGTTATCCGGTAGCTCGACCGAGGCGAGGTGCGACGATGGCGGCGACGGTGCGGAGTTCACACGCCGCTCAGGACTGGATCGTCGGCCTCGTCGCCGAGACCGCTGACCTGGCCGCCGCCCCGCTCACCGGCGACCACGCTGTCGCACGGCGGACGAGCCGTTGAGGCGGGGACACTGACAGCTCAGCGCCGGGCAGGTCAGTACTTGAGCGGTTCCAGGAAGGCGAGCAGGGCGTCCTTCTGGTCGGCGAACTGCGGCGGCACCTGGAACTCCCTGCCGATGGAGTCCGCGGCCTCGTCGATGGTGAAGCCCTCGGGCTTCGACACCGTCGCCTCGAACATCGCGCCGCCCGGGGTCCGCACGTACACCGACTCGAAGTAGCCACGGTCCTTGCGCTCCGAGACGTCGGTGAACCCGAGCCCCTCCAGATGCCACTTCACCGCGGTCTGCACATCGCGGCCGTTCACCTGGAAGGCAGTGTGGTGCACGATGCCCTCGCCGTACATCCAGCCTGCCTGGTCCAGGCCCGGCTCAGCGACGAAGTCGACGATCCGGCCCGACCCGCCGTCGCCGACCTCGAACCGCAGCCGGTCGGTCTCCTCCTGCGTCAGACGGCCGCTCCATCCCGCGGCCATGAAGTCGTGCGACAGCTCCAGTTCCCGCACTGACACCGTGATCCCGTGCGTGCCCCGGATCGCGTACTCCGTCGGCACTGGACCATGGCTGTACGGCGCCCGGTCATCGTCGCCGGTCCCGACCAGCTCGTACTCGATCCCGCACGGGTGCGCGAACGACAGCCGCTTCTCCCCGAACACCTCGGTCTCGGTCACGGCAAATCCGTGCTCGTCCAGCCGTCCCCGCCAGAACGGCAACGCCGACTCCGGAACCGACAGCATCAGTACCTTTGTCTGGTTCGTGCCGCGCCGGCCCAACCGACCCGACTGCCGCATCGGGAACGTCGTCACGAGCGTCGACTCCTCGCCCATGTCGTTCCCGTAGTACAGGTGGAAAATCGGCGTTTCCCCGTCATATAATGCAGTCTTCTTCACGCTCTTCAGGCCGAGAACCTGGGTGTGGAAATCGTAGTCCTCCTGCGCCCCACCCACACACAAGGTGATGTGATGATGGCGTCTGATCGCCGAAGCGGGATTGAACGCAGCTGTCGCGGTGGTCATCACACGGCTCCTCGTCATAAGGGTTGCCAACAGGCCCGTTTCGGCGCGAGCAGGGCAATTCCGGTACCGCACCCGCCGACTTCGCGTCGACCGCCCGGTCTCGCGGTGCCCAGGCACCGATGGATACATAGAGTCGATCATGGACAATCATGCCGATATCAGGCAATTACTTTATGGTGAACTGCCTCATGTCCTGTGCCAGGTTGTCGGCGGTGGCAGGGTGGTGCAGGTGCCGTAGCTCGGCCTCAGGCCGTTCCAGGCATTGCGGAGCAGCTCCGCGATACCGGCGACGGTGAGCTCACGCGGGTTGGGGTATGGCGTCTCGGTCGCAAGCCGCGCGAGACGGGGGATGTCCTGCTCGCCCACCCCGAGCTGCTGCAGCGACGTCGGCCCGCCCACGCGACTGACGAGGTCGAACACCCCGCTCGGCGCGCCGGTCACGCCGAGCGCCGCCGCGACGCGGTTCATCGCCGCGGGTACAGCCGGCGCGTTGTATGCCATCGCGTGAGGCAGGAGCACCGTGTGGGTCTCGGCGTGCGGCAGGTCCAGCGCGCCGCCGAGGGTGTGGCACAGCTTGTGGTGCAGGCCCATGCCGACCGTGCCCAGGCACGTGCCGGCGAGCCATGCCCCCTGCATGAGGTCGCTCCTGGCGTCGCGATCCACGGGATCCGCGGCGACCCGGGGGAGGGCGCGCGCGATGCGGAAGATCGCGTCCAGCGCCATGCCGTCCACGACCGGGTTCGCCTGTGGTGAATAGAGCGCCTCGACGGCGTGGGCGAGCGCGTTGACCGCACTGCACACGCTGAGGGCGGTGGGCAGACCGAGAGTGAACTCGACGTCGTAGATGACCGTCTCCGGCAGGATCTCGGGAGACGCGCGGGTGGTCTTCCTGCCGTTCTCGGTCTCGCCGAGCACCGGGGTGACCTCGGAACCTGCGTAGGTGGTGGGCAGGATGACCTGTGGAAGGCTGGTGCGGACCGCGAGCGCCTTGGCGAGGCCGGTCGTCGAACCGCCGCCGACCGCGACGAGGCAGTCCGCGTCGTGCTCCCGCAGCACCCGTAGCGCGCGTTCGGTCACCTCGACCGGGGTGTGCACGGCGGCGCCGTCGAACTCCCAGGCCAGCAGCGGGCCCAGCGCTTCGCGCACCGCACTGGCGGCCTGCCGCGGCGGCCGGCTCGACAGCAGCAGGACCCGGCTGGCGCCGAGCCGCTGGACCTCGTCGCCGACGGCGGCCGCGGTGCCTGTCCCGAACACCACACGAGCGGGGTTGGCTGTGTAGGTGAAGGTCGTCACGCGCCCGAGTCTGGCCGCGCGGCAGCCGCGCTGTCCTGCACGAAACCGGCGCGCTCTGCACGTTCTGGGCGTGCGGCGCCGCTGTCACGGCCGGTGTCGCAACGGCCAGGTTGAACGCTCGCTGGTCACCGACGGAGTGTCGAAGACCGGCAATCGAGCGCCTAGTATCCATCGGCGTGGAAGACGAGAGGGGCCTGAACCAGGGGCCGACAGCACTTGGCGTACCGCTGGGTGAATGCCGCGCCGCCGTCGTGGCGATCCATGGGCGCGGACAGACCCCGGCCTATCTCGTCGAACATCTCGTGCAGCCGCTCGCCCTCGAGCACGTCTCGTTCCTGCTGCCGGCCGCACCGGCCGGCAGCTGGTATCCGGGGCGGTTCGACGCACCGCGCGGCGACAACGAGCCGTGGATTGGCCAGGCCATCGATCAGTGCGAATCGGCGCTCGGCCTGGTCGAGGCGGCGGGCGTGGAGCCGGCCCGCACGGTGCTCGTGGGGTTCTCACAGGGCGCCTGCCTCGCCACCGCGGTGCTCGCCAGGCGGCCGCGCGCGCTCGGCGGGGTCGCGATCCTGACCGGAGCCCTGATCGGGCCCCCCGGCGACGAGGCGGTGGTCCAGCGCGGGCTTGACGGCGTACCGGTGGTCGTGACCTGCAGCAGCATGGACGCGTGGGTACCGCTCGAGCGGGCGCGCGCGGCAGCGGAGGCGTTCGCCGCCGCGGGAGCGGACGTACGGTTCGTCCCGCGCGACGACCCGGACCACCGAATCAGCCCGGGTGACGTCGCATCGGTGCGTGAGCTCGTTCTCCAGGCGGCGAACGGGACGATCAGACCGTGATCGGTTCGAGCTCCTGGAAGATCTCGTTGTTTGTCTCAGGCGTTCTCGCGCAGTGCGGCAGGGGTCGTGTTCAGCCGCGCCCGCATCACGCGGGTGAGGTGCTCCTGATGGGAGAACCCGGAGCAGGCGGCGATTTCGGCAATCGGGAGCGACGTGGACCGCAGCAACCGGCACGCGTGTTCCAGCCGCATTCGCGCCAGGTACCGGTGGGGAGTCTCGCCGGCGCTGGCCTTGAACCGCCGGGAGAGCTGGCTGACGCTCATCGAGACGGCGCGAGCGAGGTCGGCGAGTGCCACCGGCTCGGCGAGCCGTTCCTGCATGAGGCCCCGTACGGCGGCGAGCTGGGCCGGCGACAGTCCCGACAGGCGATCGGGTGTTCCGTACCGGTCATACCGACCGCGTGGCCGCTGGGCCAGATGCAAGGCGAGCAGCATGGTCAGGTGATCCACGTACGTCCGGGCGCACGGCTCCCACTGCCGCATTACTCCGTTGAGGGCAAGCATGATCTGCTCCGCCAGCGGATCCGTGGTCCCGAGGTCGTCGGCAATCTTGATCGGTTCGTCCAGCGCCTCGTCGACGGCCTCTGCGGCAAGGTAGGCGTGTATTGTCTCCAGCGGCTGCGACAGCTCCATGGCGAGTTCCCGACCGGCCGGTACCACCGAGATGCCGCCTGCAGGGACGGTCTGGCTGCGTCTGTGCTTTCCGGCGCCTCGCGTGACAGCGACCGGGCCACTGACATGCAGCACCACAAGATGGGTGTGCGCGGCGGGGAAGTCAGCGCGGTACGGTCGTTCCGACTGCGCGGAGAGGTACAGCTGGTCCCAACCGAGGCCAGCGCTAGATTGCAGTGGCCGCACCCAGGATTGCCGCAGAATCCCGTTGGTGTCCTGCAGGCCGAGCTCAGCCACCACAACCTCCGATGCCTGCCGTGCGGCACAAGGGATAGCCGAGGCTAATTTGCGCCGACAGCGCTGTCAACGCGGGCGGCGAAGAAGCCTCGGAGGTCGGCGTTGGCGGTGATGCCGGCGCACAGAGCGAGGCTGTCGTAGGCGATCTCCCGGGCGGGGTGGGTCTTCTGTGACGGCCCGCGAGCGGCTTAACGGGACTTTCCGTTCCGATGCTCCTCGCGGGCCGACACCGGTCTCACCGTGCCCGACGAGGTCATGGACGCCCTCCCGCTGACCGCCCACGACTGGCACGGCCAGTGGAACTACACCCTCACCCCGGCACCACCCCGCACGGTCTCGGCGCCGGCGTCACCGGTTCGTCGACCGCGGCCAGCCGGACGGCCGGGCCCCGGACTGGCTACGCCATCCGACCATCACCGGTATGAACGACGGCACGTTCGCCTCTCTGCTCGCCGCGGTCGAGCAGTACATCCTCGACCATCCGCCGATCAGCCTGCACCACCTACACGCCCGCCACCGCATCCTGCGACGCGGACCCTTCTCCCTGTCCGACCGGCTGCTCGTCACCGTGATCCACCACCGTTGGAAGACCCAGCACCAGGCACTCACCCGCCTGCTCGGCTCACCCCGCGGCGCCGTCAGCGACGCGATCCACGAGATGCCCCCCGTCCTCGAAGGCCTCGACCGGCGCATCCGACCCGCACCGATCACCGCACCGACCGCGCACGACCTCACCAACCTGATCGACCAAAGCAACATCAAGAACTGGACTAATTTATCGGCGGCTTCCTGGCCGGGGAAGCGGCCATGAAAGTACGATTCGTCATGGAATCTTCTGTCCGTCCGGGACAGGGGTGCAGTTCCTCTGAAGGGAGATCGTTTAGCCGTCTCCCAGCTGGAGTTGTGAGCTGGGCTGCTGGCCTGCCCGTCAGGCTCACCGCCGGACTCTCGAAGATGGTGCTCCGATGGGGTCACTTCAAGGGAACTGCACCCCCGGAACAGAGGTGCGTTCATGAGACCCGAGGATCTCGATGCCGATCTTTTGTCATGATGGTGCGGAACTCTTCTTCACCGACGAGGGCGAAGGACCGCCCGTGCTGCTCTTACACGGCTGGGCCTGCGACTCCCACGACTGGTCGTGGCAGATTCCCGTCCTGCTCGACGCCTACCGTGTCATCGCCCTCGACCACCGCGGACACGGCCGGTCATCGGCACCCACCGGCCCCTACCGCCCGCAGGTCCTGGCCGACGACGCGGCGGCCCTGCTGCGCCATCTCGGCGTCGGCCCGGCGGTCGCCGTCGGCCATTCGATGGGCACCGTCGTCACGTCCGCGCTGTCGGTGCGCCACCCCGAACTCCTCCATGGGCTCGTCCTCGTCGACCCGGTCTACAACGCCCCCGACGCGGCACTTGCCCCCGTCCTCGGCGCAATGCGGGGGCCCGCACCCCTCGCCGCCGCCGCGGCCATGTTCGAGGCAGCCTTCTACACCCCCACATCCCCGTCGAACCTGCCGACGTGGCACCGCCGCCGGCTGCTCGGCACGCCGCAGCATGTCGTCACGGGCTGCATTCTCGGCCTCTACGACGGCGAGAACGGCATCGGACGCGGCGAGGTCGCCGCGACCTACCTGAAGGCACGGCGCCATCCCCGGCTCACGGTGCACGCATCCCAGGCAGCCGCGGACTTCGAGAAGGTTCTTCCGACCAGCGAGCACGACGAGATCCATCTCTGGGAGGGCGCCGGCCACTTCCTTCATCAGGAACGTCCAGAGGCCTTCAACCACCTGCTCCTGGACTGGCTCGACAGACACCAGGCCGCGTGACCGGCTGGTCCTCGACGGCGCTGCGCGAGCCGCGCGCGGAATCCGACCGCCGGCCTGGACGAGAAAACCACCGCCCACGTCCTGCGACACACGTCCGCCACCAGCCTCGTGCGCGGCGGCACCGACCTGGTCACCGTCGCCGAACTACTCGGCCACTCCCGACTTGAGACCGTCCGGATCTACACCCGACCCACCGAAGACGACAAGATCAAAGCCCTCGGTCACCTCATCGTCGACGAGTGACAGGGGCACCGTCAGCAGCTGAGGCCGCTTTCCCCTGTATTCCGGTCGCCCCCCTGCTACGGGTGTCCGTCGCGGCTCGGTCCTGCCGCGGTTCGGTGGATCAGAAGCCGGTACGGTCCAGCCAGGTGTCGAGCACCTTCGGATCGCCGGAGATCGCCAGCCGGGCATAGCCGGCGGATATCCGGCGCAGCGCCAGCAGATACAGATCGACCGCGGCAGCGGAGACGGTCACCGTGGCCGTCACGGGTGTCCCGGTCCACGCGACGGTGTCGCCGTTGCGGGCGACGGACCAGATCGCGTCGATGTCAGTCGCGGTCAGTGTCAGGGTGTTCCCGTCCTCCAACGGTGTTGCGAACCATGGCGGTCCGGTCGCGATCAGGTCCAGCAGTTCGGACAGGCCGTCGGCGGCGACCGCGGGTGCCATGGCCACCTCGCGGCCGAGCGCCAGCAGCGCGTCGGCACGGTGCCCAGTGGCCTCGTGCAGCCGTCGCCGGATCCACCATTCCGCCGGTCGCAGCACTCCGAACGGGGTCCACACCGGCACATCCGATCCGGTCGCGCCGACCGCGGTGATGATCTGCCGGGCGCTGTCACGCAGCCATTCGGCCGCGGCCTGCTGATCGCGTGGCCGCCGCACCTCCGGGACCGTGACGTAGTCGACCTTCTCGGTGCTCCGGAGCGCGACCAGCGTCGCGGTCCAGCGATGCGCGCCACCGACGTGGGCGACCAGACCGGCCAGGGTCCAGCCCGGGCAGGTCGGGACGGGCGTGGTGGGATCGGAGTCGCGATAGAGATCGGCCAGCAGATCGGTCTCGGTCAGCAGCGCCGCCCGCGCCGCCTCCGGATCCAGAGAAGCCACGATCTCGACCGTAGCCCATCCCCGCCGGCCGCCATCCGGGGCGCTGCGCCTCCAGCCGCGCATGATCCGCGGGCAATCCCCTGCCGGTCTTTCTCCTCCCGCTGTTCCTCGGAAGCCGGTCCGGTCGAGGCTCAGCCGGCGTTCGCCGCCTGGCGGAGGCGCGCCAGCTGGGTGGCGAGCTCGTCGGCCTGGCGTTCGGCGCGTTCGGCGCGGGCGCGAGCGTCCGCACGGGCCTCGGCGAGGACCGCCGCCCGCTCGTCGGCGGCGGCCCGGTCGGCCTCACGGGCGGCGGCTGCCTCGGCACGCACCCGGGCGAGCTCGGCGTCGGCGGCGGCGCGCAGGCGGCCCAGCTCCTCGGCCGCGTCGCGGCGCAGCCGGTCGAGGTCGGCCGCGGCAGTGGCGCGGGCCCGGTCGAGGTCAGCCGTGGCGGCGGCCCGCTCCGCGGCGGCCGACGCGCGCAGCGCGGCGAGCTCGGCACGCAGCTCCCCGACGGTGGCGGTCGCGGTGTCGGCGTCGCGGCTGGCCGCGCCGAGCTCGGTCCGCGCCGCGGCGACCTGGCCGCGCAGGGCGGCCATTTCCCGCTCGGCGGTCGCCCGGATGGTCGCGAGCCGGGCGGCGGCCTCGGCTCGCGCCCCCTCGGCGCGTTCCTCGGCTTCCCGGCGGGCAGCGGCGATGTCCTCCCGGGCGGCCGTGCGGGCCGCCTCGACGTCGGCGCGGGC
>Ga0105249_10001235_pt1 | contig 22470 bp, 12 predicted proteins | sample KBSS44metaG_FD_81522 | JGI IMG/M metagenome (GOLD analysis project Ga0105249, IMG submission 81522) | Switchgrass rhizosphere microbial communities from Kellogg Biological Station, Michigan, USA - KBS S4-4 metaG | ecosystem: Host-associated > Plants > Roots > Rhizosphere > Soil | place...
AAAGCCCAGCAGCTGTTCCAATCATATTTGCTTCAGCAATCCCCATCTCAAAAAAACGATGAGGAAATTTTTGAGCAAAAAGATTAGATTTTGTAGATTGAGATAAATCTGCATCTAAAACCACAATCTCTGGATACTGCTGGCCTAATTTTAGTAAACTTTCTCCAAATGCCTGACGCGTCGCTTTATTCATTTTTTAAACCTTGAATTTCAGAAATTGCCTTTTGTGCTTCTGTTTGAGTCGGCGCTACACCATGCCAGTGAATCTGATTTTCCATAAATGAAACTCCTTTACCCTTTACAGTTCTTGCAAGAATAAAAGTAGGCTGAGACCCTTTAAAAGTTCTAAAAAATTGGAAAGCTTCTAAAATCTCTTCTATATTATGTCCATCAATTTCTAACACGTTCCAACCAAAAGCCTCCCACTTTTTAGCAATGGGTTCAATAGGCATCACTTGATCCACATACCCATCAATTTGACCATTATTTTGATCCAGAATGACACACAAATGAGACAACTGAAACTTAGGCGCAGACATTGCCGCTTCCCACACTTGTCCTTCTTGCATCTCTCCATATCCTAAAAGACAATAGACACGAGACACCTTTGCTTGAAGTCTTAATCCTAGAGCAAGTCCTTGAGCCATGGATAATCCTTGACCTAAAGAACCCGTCGCTGCTTCTACTAAAGGTAACCTCACCCGATCAGGATGACCTTGGAGTCGACTTCCTATTTTTCTTAATTGATTTAATTCTGCTTTAGGGAGAAATCCTTTTTTGCACAGGATTGCATAAAGTGCTGGAACAGCATGGCCTTTCGATAAAATAAATCGATCTCGATTTTCATTTAAAGAAGAAAATTCAACTCCCTTCATTTCATGAAAAAAAAGGACACTCATTAAATCAATAGCACTCAGACTACCACCTGGATGACCAGAACCTGCTTTTTCTAGCATTTCAATAATCCAAACTCTTAATTCTTGAGCTATCAATTTTAATTCTTTTTGATTCATTGCTTTCATGAATATATTTTAGTCACTATTTTTTAAAAACAGACAATCCCTACAATTTCCTGCTAATGTATCGAAAAAAATTACCTTTTGCAATATTGCATTCTTACTTCTATGATTTCATCTCAATAGAAACCATTTTTGAAACGCCTAATTCTTCCATAGTCACTCCATAAAGAGCATCGTTGAGTTCCATTGTTTTTTTATTATGCGTGATTAAGATAAATTGGCTCTTAGTAGCCATTGCTTTTAATAAAGTATTAAATTTTTCTATATTCGTATCATCGAGCGGAGCATCAACTTCATCCAAGATACAAAAAGGAGAAGGCTTAAGCATAAAAATAGAAAATATTAAAGAAATAGCTGTCAATGCTTTTTCTCCTCCAGATAGTAAAGAGAGATTAGCTATTTTTTTACCAGGAGGTTGTGCAAAAATTTCAATCCCTGCTTCAAAAATATCTTTAGAATTCTCTTTAAATAGTAAAGAAAGCTTGGCTTGTCCCCCACCAAAGATGAGAGGAAATAAGTGTTGAAATTGAGTACAAATGGCATCAAAAGCTTTTTCAAATCGAATTTTAGAAGTCTGATCAATCGTATCCAATGCTTTTTTAAGATCTTTTAAAGAAATTTGCAAATCCTCTCTTTCCTGAGACAATAAATCGTACCTTTTTTTAAATTGCTCAAACTCTTGCACCGCCATCATATTCACTTCACCTAATTTTAAAATTTTCTCCCTTAACTCCTCTATTTCTTCATAGCTTTCTATTGATTCATTCTCTATTTTTTCACAAGATTCTAAACACCCTTTTCCATATTTTTCTTCCAAATTTAAAACAAAGTAATTTAATTCACTCAAATTTTTCTCTATTTCAATTGTATGCTGATGAGATACTTTTGTTTTTTGATCGATCCACTGACGGAGTTGATTAAATCGATTCACCTTTTCTTTCAATTGCAGATTAAACTGAGAGTTTTTTAATTCTTTTTCTTTTAATATCTGATTCAGTTGATCAGACTGCAAATGAGATTTTTCCAACTTTTCCATAAATTGAGTCTGTTCATGTAAATTTTCATCTTTTCGGCTCATTGTTTGATGAATATCCTTTTCAATTTTTTGAAATTGAGCCTTTCGATCTGAAAAAAGAGAATTTGTCATTTCAAGTTCTCTTTTTAAATGATGGGCTTTTTCATTTAATGAAGCCTTTTTTAATAAAATAGATTGAAATTCTTGCTCTCTTGTTTCAGTGATACTTTTATTATTTAAAAAAAAATCTTCTAAAATTTTTAAATTTAATTCTAAATGATTTTTTTCTTCAATAGCATGTTCTAATTGTTGCTCAGTCTCTTTTTTTTGTTCTTGAACTTTACAGATATCATGATCAAATTGATCTAAGTTTTTCTCAATCTCCATTTTTTGAAGCTCCGTTTCCTGCAAAAGAAGCATCATCGGTTCCATTTGACTTTTTATACCTATTAAATGAATCTCTAATTCCTGAATTTTATTTTGCAAATTCTGAAAAAATATCTGATTCTGTTGCAATTTTTTCTCCTCTTCTTGCAATTGAATACTGCATTGATCATGCTTCATTTCAGTTTGTTGAATCAATGGCTGAAGCGCTGCTAATGCATCTTTTCTTTTGAATCGTTCACTCCATTTATTGGTCGTTAAGCTTCCTCCTTTTAAAATGCCCTCAGAGCTCCATACTACCCCATCTTGAGAAATAATTGACCATAAATCTATAAAATTCTTTTTTTCAGTCTTTATCAAATCAAAAATAGGTTGACCTTGTTTCACCACACATACATTAGAAAACAAAAATTCAAACTGATCGCGATAATCAGGATGGATCGTTATCCATTCCTTAAGCTCCCCCAAAACCTTAAATCCTTGTTGATTTAAAAAATCTTTTATTTCTTCAAATGACTTTTCATTGAAATGAATGGTGCGATCTTGAGGAAATTGAAAAGCAATTCTACCTTGATTTTCATTTTTTAAAAAACTAAAAAGATCTATCACCCCTTCTAATGAAGATGGAATAAAGTTTTCTATTTTATTTTCTAGCCAATTTTCTAATAAAAACTCACTTCCTTTTTTGACCGAAATCAAATCGCTTAAAAGATGAAATAAAGATTTTTGTTTTTTCGATTTTATCCATTTCAATGCTGCCTTAGAACCATGACTTAATGCTTCATCAGTTTCATTCAATTCTTCTAAACTAGCTAACTTAGAGCGTAATTGAATGATTTCCTCAAAGGCTTGGTTTTTATTTTCTTGAATTTTTTTTAAATCTTGCTCAAGTGATTGCAAATATTGTTGATGTTTTGTTTTTTCCTCATTTAAAGAACTTTTTCTTTCATCAAAATCTTTTAATTGTGATTGAAATCTTTTGATTTCTTTTTCTAATTGATGAATTTTTTCATTTTTGATTTCTAATTGATTTAAAAAATCATTTTTTCTTTCGTCATAAGATTGCTCTTGATGAAAATATACGGAAGCACTTGAATTTAATTCAGAAATTTTTGTTGTTTTTGAAATCCACTGTTGTTGTAAAATTTCCTTTTCCTGCTGTTTTTGATGAAATTCTGAAAGAAATTGATCCCTTATTTGAGCTTTTTTTGCCTCCTCTTCCTTAACTTTCTCAGTTTCATGAAGAATTGTTTCCATTTTATTTTTTAATTGAGCTAGATTTTTTTTGTCTTCTATTAAAACAAAATCCAATTTTTTTTTTTCATTCTCTAATTTTTCTAAGTAATCACTTAAATCAAGCTGTCTATGTTGACACAATTCTAAAGCATTTTTAAACTGTAAACTTTGATTCAAAATTTCTTGATTTTCTAACTGAAGCTGCTGGACATCATGAGTACTTTCTGAAACTTGAGTCTGTCCTAGTTCAATTTCTTTTTCTAATCCCTGAAACTGAATTTGTGCCTCTTCCAATTCTTTTACATGCTTCGCTTGTGCTTCATTTGACTGTTTTAAGTGTTCTTCAAAAGTTTTTTTCCTTTTTCTTCCCCATGCTATCTCCTGAATAGAAAGTTGCTTTTTGTATTCTTGATATTGCTTTGCTTTCTTTGCTTGGTGCTCTAAAGAATTCACATTTTTTTCAATCTCTTGAATAATGTCTTCCAAACGTGCTAAATTAATTTGCACAAATTCCATTTTTTTTAAGCATTCTTTTCTACGCGATTTGTATTTTGCAATACTTGCAGCCTCTTCAATAAAAATCCTTCTTTCTTCAGGCTTAGCATTAATAATTTTTTCAATTTGTCCTTGTTCAATCACAGAATATCCATTAGTGCCCACGCCAGTATCCATAAAAAATTCATGAATTTCTTTTAAACGCGCAGGAGCTCCATTAATCAAATATTCTCCCTCGCCTGAGCGATAAATACGCCGGGTAATAGAAATTTCTTTTACTGCATCCAGGGATTCATTTTTTTCTAATAAAGAAATAGGAATTTCCAAAATTAAACTGGCTTCTGCAAAACCAACTGGAGCATGTTTTGAACTTCCATTAAAAATCAAATCCTGACTTCCAGTGCCTCGCATATGTTTATAAGATTGTTCGCCCATCACCCAGAAAAAAGCATCAACAATGTTTGATTTACCACATCCATTAGGACCAACAATTCCAGTAATTTGATGATCAAAATGAATGATTGCTTTATCTTTAAAAGATTTAAATCCTTGAATTTCTAGTCTTTTGATTCGCATATAAGCTGTTTTTTTAGAAAAATCTCAAAGTGACCTTGTAAAATCGCTTTTTAAAAAATTAAAAATATTAACTTTAGTGAATCACTTTTTCAGACAAGTCAACCCAAAAGATCTTTTCATTCCAATATAAAATAATTTACTTTTAAAATGAAAAAACTGATTCTCTATTTTTTTAAGCTTGTTGGCATTTTTTTAGCAAATCCATAAATTTAGTGCTCTCCTTAAGACCTTTTCAAAAAGAAGCTTTAAATGCTCTTCAAATGAATTCTTTGAACCCTGCTCATGTGATTTGTATTTCTCCCACAGGGTCTGGAAAAAGTTTAATTTATGAAAAAGCTGCACTTTTTTCAGGTACTCGGATACTTTTAATGACACCATTAAGTGCCCTAGCCAGACAGCAAGCTAAAAAATTGAAGGCTTTAAATATCCCTGTCACCTTAAGTACAGGAGGAGAAACCTCTTTTCCTTCCAAAAATTCTGGAGTATGGATTCTGAGTCCAGAAAAATTAAAACTTAACAGAGTTCAATCCCATCTTCATTCTTGGAAACCTCATTTACTAGTGGTAGATGAGTGTCATTGTCTTTGGGAATGGGGAGAAAAATTTAGACCTGCCTTCCAAGCAATTCCTCAACTTTTTCAAATATTCTCTATTCAAAAAAGCTTATGGTTGACAGCAACACTTCCTTATTTAGCCCGTTTAAAACTAAAAACTCATCTGCCTTGCCCCATTATTGAAATTGGTGAATTTAAACTCCCCAAAGCAATTCACATCTTTGTCTATCGAATCCCATTTATTCTGCGTACTCAATGGCTTTTAAATTGGGTCTGCTTACAAAAAAAAGCTGGAATCATTTTTACACTGACTCGGACATCTGCTCAACGACTCGCTCGAGTATTTCAAAAAACATCAAAAAAAATAATTCTTTATCATGCAGGAATGTCTCAAGAGGAAAGAAGGAATCAAGAAATCCAAATTCAAAAACAATTCCCAGATGTTATCATTGCAACCTCTGCATTTGGAATGGGTATGGATTATTCTTATTTGAATTATGTAGTCTTACATCAAGCGCCTTTATCCATCCTCAATTTAATGCAATCCATTGGACGAGTTGGCAGAAACTCTGCCATCAATGCCAAAGCATTAGTACTTTGGGACCGATCTGATTTTCAATCATCAGAGTGGATGACAAAAAATTCTCAAAAAGCAAATGATGAATTGGTAGAACTTCTCAAATTCTTTGAAACACCGCATTGTCGGATTCAAGCTTTATCCTCTTACTTTAATCCTAAGACTCTGCTACCTCAGTGTCAACAATGTGATCATTGTTTGATTAGCTTGAAGGAAGTGGACTCTTGAATGGACTGAGAAATGGACTCCACTTCCCTGTCCAAGGAGTAGTACTTGCCGATACAGGAGAACTAGAACTGAGACTTTCTTTTTTAGAAATCCACTTTTCATAAATCCATTCAATTAATGCTTCTCCTCTTTGATCAAAGGTTTTTTGACTCATTGAGGCCAGCTTTTTTGTCCATTTTTCAGGAAATTGTATATCTCTATCCAGGGCCAAGGCAAAAAGTTGAAGATGAGTGAGTTGAGTTCCTTCCTCGACTTGACGAAGATAAGAATCACACACAATTTCTTGAAGAACACGAATGGCTTGATCTGCTGGATGTTCACTTTGCTTCAAAGAATCTATCACCTGATTGATATAATAAAGCGGTTGAAAAACAGAACGCACACCATTTTTCATATGAGGACTCTTAGGAGATTGGGTAGAAGGACTTAAATGGGTTTCTTTTTGAGCTGGGGAAAACAGGTTTTTCAATTTTGCTCCAAAAGAAGGTTGTTTTTCTTTAAATTTCTGATCCAATTCCTTGAACAGTGCATTGGAAAGATTAAGTTTGTGATATGTGTTAAATAAAGAAAGCAATTGATGAAGATGATCATACAGTTTATCTTTCTCTTCCGGACTTGACTCTAAACAAGTTTCCCTCAGTATTCTTTTCGGATTTTCCTTTCTCAGAGATTCAATTTTATCAACAAAAGTTTCTTCAAACTCTAATTTTCCTTCTTGTGAAGGATTAAGTTTTTTGTTCAGCCTTAAAGATCCAATTAATGCATCCAATATTGTTTCTAATGCCTTCTTTTCATTTGGATTGTTCATTAAATCATGAGATTGCCTGACTAATGCCTTCTTTTCATTTGGATTGTTCATTAAATCATGAAATTGCCTGAAATCCTTGACTAAATGCACTTCTGAGAGCATTTTTTTTCCACGGTCTTCACCTTCACTAACCCATTTAATTAATTCTTTTTTACGGGCTTCACAGTTCATCTTGTTCAGGCTCGCTAAACGTTGAACCCATTTTTCAGGATTTTTTAAATCTTTTTTTTCTACGGCTAAGACAAAAATTTGAAAATTAGTGCTCATTATTTTTTGATTAATTTTATAAATTTTTTCAATAGAAGAAGTAGGATAAGAATCTTCCAAAATCTTTCGAAAAGCATCCCATGCTTGCTCTTTAAGTTCTTTGGTTATTAATTCACACTGGTCTAAATAAGCTCTTAGTAAATAAATATAGTAGAAAGGTTGATATATTGAATTGTCTTTTTCATAGAATCGTCCCTCTTTACTAATTTTTTGACTGAATCCAATTAAACAACTTAAGTAAAAAAGATACTTACTGACTTCCCCTTCTATGGAAGTTCCATGAGTTAATACTGTTTTGGCTTCAGCTTTTCTTAGAGAGTCTATCATTGTAAAAATGATTTTTTCAATTTTCTGAGTATATGCTTCTAACTGAAAATCAGAAGTAGTTTTATCATTAAATAATTTAACAAATGTATCTAAAATTGACTCAAAGTTTTCCTTAGATTGACTTCCTTGCATTAATTCAGAAAAAGATTCTAAACTAGCATATGGATCAACTTTACTTTGATATTTAAGAGAGAAATCTTTTACCTTTTTCATAATTTCTACATCAATGGAAACATTTGAAAAATCAGAAGCCGTTAAAATGGATGATGCATCTTCATGCTCTTTCTGATTTGTTCCTACATCAACTGGTAAAATTTTTATGTTTCTCTTGACAGTCAAACTTTGCTGCCTAAAATGAGTACTCCTTGATTTTTGAAGAATATTGTTTTGAGGGGTTTCCTGAACTTCTATTTTAGTCACGTTATTAGTAACTACTACCGGGACTTCACTCTCATATGAATCACTACTTTCAGAAGGATCTAATAACTCAAAGCTGCTAGAGTCACTTTCGGATTCGTCAATTTGTTTTTCATCTTTTAATGCAATTTGAGTCCAATCTTCATCTTCATTAATTTCTTTATTATCTACACTCTCTTCAATGTTCTTGGGTTTATGTTTATCAGTCAGATCATTTAAAATCGATGTAACCCCGTCAGAATCTTCTTCTCTTTCTTTTAAGTTTTTATGCTGCTTATAACGAGATCCAGATTTTTTTCTATTCCTTGCTTTTTCGGAAGTGTTTAATAAGTCCTTAGAAAAATCAACTGCCTCATTCTCACTTGATAAATTTCCATTCCCAATATTCGGATCTAATTTTTCAGGACCCTGGATTGTTAATTCTACTTGTTGATTTTTTGCATTTTCCGAAATGGAACGACCCTCCCCAATTTTCATAACAGGTTCTATTGGCAACTTAAATCTAGCTTTACCTCTCCTATGATTAGCGTTATCTTGGTTCAAAAGTGATGTTAATTCTGAATTTTTGGAATCGATTTCAGATATTCTTGAACGAACATCCGTATTGGGTTTTTTTACAGTCTGAATATTTACTTTTTTGATTTCATTCACTGAGTTTCTATCATCCAAAGTTTTTGAATGAGAGACTGGTAATGTTAAGGTCGAATTTTCTATATTTTCCGCTCCAGATAAAAATTGACGACCTATCTTTTCAGAATTCAATAATGAAGCTATTTTCCTACTTTTATCCTCCTTTTTATCAGCACTTTTTCTGGGTTGCCTTTTTTCAGATTTTGCTAAAATTCTATTATCCTTTGATAGAATTTTAACATTATTTTTTTCTTCCGAAGCTAAATTTTTTGCCCTCTCTTGCAAAGGAGACTGATTAAAAATGAAACGATGTTCTTTAAATTCATTGCATGGAATTTCCTTATTCTGAGATTGTATACTATTTTGTTGTACTAATTGATTTGGATCTTTATTTTCCTTTTGATCATCATTCAGAGATGGAGAAGGCAATGGAGGAGAGGTAATTGTTGTTTCGATGTTAAAATGGGCAATTGAATCTACTCTCTTATTTAATTCATTTAATGATGGTAAATGATTTACACTTCCTCGGTTTTTTCTTTCTAATTTAGTTTTAGGACTTAAAGACAAATTAGAATCAGATTTTTCAGATAAAACACCAACCCGTACAGGAGATACTTGAATTTTAGGCTTTTTTTCCTCTGATTTTTTTGGAAAACATGCTCCACTGGCTAAACCAAACAATAAGACAGTGTAAATGATTCTTATTTTTTCTAATTGAATCTGTTTTATTCCCATAAAATCCCTAAACCTAAAATAATCGACTAATATTATATATTATTTATTCTAAAATATCGTTAAAAATAAGTCAACTAAAAAATGACGGTTTAAATCAATTAAAAAGGGAAAAGTTCTTAAAAAGCTTCTATAAAAAGAAAAAAAGGATGAATCTTAATCCTTTACAAGCTTTGATAAAAGATTTTTTCATTTCTTCATCCTTTTTAATGTCATGGAAACATTTTTAAGGTAGAATTTTTTATTCTGCGTTGACTGATGAAAAAACAGAAGCAAAAAATAATATAACTCATTTTAAAACTTTAACTCTGGTATAATCATTTTAATAAAATTCATTGGAGTGATTGCTCTTTGAGCATTTAGAATATTTTTTAGTTTAAATGAGGAAAATTCATTTTACAAATTTTCGAATTTTGCTAATTTTCTTTTACTATTAGATAATGCGTTTATGTCCCAAGAGAAAAGAAATTTACTAAAACCAGTTAAGCCTCAAGTCCACTTTCCTCAGTTAGAAGAATCCATTCTAGAATTTTGGGAAAAAAATCAAATTTTTCAAGCTTCATTAAATTCTCATTCAAAAAAAAAACCTCATCCATTTTATAAAGGTCCACCTTTTTCTACGGGACTTCCGCATTATGGACATCTCATTGGTAACATTGTTAAAGATATTCTGCCACGCTATTGGACAATGAAGGGTTATTATGTTCCAAGGCGTTTTGGATGGGACTGTCATGGCCTTCCTGTAGAGTATGAGATCAATAAGGCTTATCACTTAATGAGCAGAAAAGAAGTTTTAAAAATGAGTGTGGCTCATTATAATGAAGCTTGTAGAAATATTGTACAAAAATATTCTCAAGAATGGAAAAAATTTATTCAACGTATTGGTCGCTGGGTAGATATGGATCATGCCTATTTTACAATGAATGTAGAATACATGCAGAGCGTTTGGTGGGTATTTAAAGAATTATGGAAAAAAAATCTGATTTATGAAGGATACAAAGTTGTTCCATATTCTACAGGTCTTTTCACACCGCTTTCTCATTTTGAAGCAAACTCAAATTATAAATTGGTTCAAGACCCAGCAATTACAGTAAAATTTAAGCTTTGTAATTATCAAAATACTTATCTATTAGCATGGACTACGACTCCTTGGACACTTCCCAGTAATCTTGCATTAGCCATTGGGAAAAATATTGGATACGTTAAAATTCAAGAAAAAAAATCAAAAGATTTTTTTATACTTGCTCGTGTACTCTTAGAAAAAATTTTTCAATCCTCTGAAATTCAATTGATTGAGTCTATCGATCCTCAATTTCTTGAGCACCAAGCGTATGAACCTCCTTTTCCGTACTTTACTTCGCTTCGAGAGCAAGGAGCTTTTAAAATACTTTCTTCTGATCATGTTGATACTAGTAAGGGAACTGGCATAGTACATCTCGCTCCCGCATTTGGAGAAGTAGACTATGAGATTTGTTTAAGAGAAAAAATTCCGCTCATTAATCCTGTTGATGAAGAAGGTTGCTTTACTCAAGAAGTCCCAGATTTTTATGGCCAAAAAGTAAAGGAAACAGATTCAAAAATTATTTCTATTTTAAAACAAAAATCTTTACTTTTTAAACATGAAACGATTACGCATAGTTACCCTTTTTCTTGGAGAACACAAACTCCACTCATTTATTATGCTGTTTCAAGTTGGTTTGTTGCAGTAGAAAAAATAAAAAAACAAATCATTGCAAATAATCAATTCACTTCGTGGATTCCAAGTAACCTTAAGGAAGGGCGTTTTGGAAATTGGTTAGAAAATGCAAGGGACTGGGCCATTTCCAGAAATCGATTTTGGGGAACTCCAATTCCAATTTGGAAAAATGAAGCAGGTGAAATTCAATGTATTGGATCAAAAAAAGAACTTGAAAATCAATCTGGAAAATTGGTTCATGATCTTCATATTGATCACGTTGATTCCATTATGATTCCTTCCGCGACTCATTCATCTCCTTTAAAACGAGTTCAAGGAGTATTAGATTGTTGGTTTGAAAGTGGTTGTATGCCTTATGCACAATGGGGTTATCCTTTTAAAAACTTTGATCAATTTCAATCTTATTTTCCAGCTGAGTTTGTTGCAGAAGGATTGGATCAAACAAGAGGCTGGTTTTATACTTTAATGGTCATCAGTACTGCTTTGTTTAATCAACCTCCATTTAAAAATGCCATTGTTAATGGATTAATTCTAGCAGAAGATGGGAAAAAAATGAGCAAAAGTTTAAGGAATTATCCTGACCCAATGGAAGTCTTGAATCAGTATGGAGCAGATGCTCTGAGATTATATCTGATTGCTTCTCCGGCTCTAAAAGCTCAAGAGTTTAAATTTTCAGAAAAGGGAGTAAAAGACATTGCACGAAAAATTTTAGTCAGATGGTGGAACGCTTATTCATTTTTCGTCAATTATGCAAACATTGATCAATTTATCCCACAGGGTAATGCTGATCAATCTCCTAACCTATTAGATCAATGGCTTCTTTCTCGACTACATGATTTCATTCATCATACTCAAGAAAAAATGCAGCTTTACCAGCTTGATCAAATTGTTTTTGCTTTTTTTCATTTCATTGAAGAGCTCACTAATACTTATATTCGATTTAATCGTCGTCATTTTTGGAAATCGGGCATGCCTGCTGATAAATGCTTCGCTTATGAAACTCTTTATGAAGTTTTAATTTCCCTCTCTAAACTGATGGCCCCTTTTACACCATTCTTATCTGAAGAAATTTACCAAAATTTAAGCAAAATTTCTCAGCCAGCTCAATTAAGTGTCCATTTAGAAAGTATTCCTCAACCCTGCATTGCACTTCGTAACATTCAATTAGAAAAAGCAGTCGCTATTATGGAAGCACTCATTCTATTAGGACGGAACTCTCGAGAAAAAATCTCTATTAAAGCAAAAATTCCTCTGAAGGCAATGACTATTATTCATCGAGATCCTCAAATTTTAGAGCTTTTAAAAAAGTTTGAACCCTATTTTCAAGAAGAATTAAACTTCCGTAATATCCAATACACCGATCAAGAAAATCAATTCATTCAAATTTCTACCAAAGCAAATTTTGCTCAATTAGGACCCAAATTCGGGAAAAAAACTCCGACTATTGCTAGCAAGATTCATGCACTGAGTTTAGAAGAGATTCTTACCTTAGAATCAAAAAAAATGCTTCTGCTAGAAGGACAAACAATTCATTTATCGGATATAGAAATTCTTAGAAAACCAAAGCCAGGTTATCCGTATTTAAATATTCATCCTTTAATCTCAATCAATATCGATCCTCTCTTGACACCTGAACAAATCCAAGAAGGACTGGCAAGAGAGGTTATTCGAAAAATTCAAATGTCTAGAAAACATGCTGATCTTATTTTAGATGATCGGATTCAAATCGAATACCATTGTTCATCCACTGAAATCCAAGAAGCAATTAAAACACATTTAACCCTCATTCAAAGTGAGACATTGTGTACCCAACTTCAATGGACAAACTCGCCTCAAGGCCAACATATAGAAAATGTTGAAATCAACGGTCAATGTCTTCAAATTGGCCTTACCAAGATTTAATTTCTTTGTATAAGAGTTGACACTTCTTCTTTTTGATTATATAATGGTTAACTCATCTCTGTTTCAGCAAAATTCTGCAAGTTTTTTATAACATCTGAGTGAGAGTTTATTTTTTAGCGTCCTTCCTAAGGTTTTATACTCAAAAAGAGGTTCTATGCAAAGTATGATTTCCAAAATCAAAAAGCTAAATTTAACAAGTTGGATTTTAATTGGAATGATCGGCGGAGTAATTATAGGAAATTTCTTTCCCAATTTTATCCCAGTTATTGCTCCTTTACAAAAATTATTTTTGAATGGGATCAAATGTGCAATTGCTCCTCTGATTTTCTCTACTTTAGTAACAGGCATTGCTTCTGTAGAAAGTCCGAAACAATTAAAATCAATGGGAATTAGTACCTTCATTTACTTTGAAGTGATGACTATTTTAGCATTATTCATTGGATTTTTTACCGTGAATTTTTTAAAGCCGGGCTATGGAATTCCGTTAATTACAACGACTTGTAATACTCTTTCTACAATTCCCCCCACTAAGCCGAGCTTAAATCAATTTATTGAACATCTCTTACCGACTAACTTTGCTGATGCAATGGTTCGTGGAGATATCTTACAAATTGTGATTTTTTCTATTTTATTTGCATCTTCTCTCTTAGCAATAAAGGAAAAAGCAGAACCTATTCTTGCATTCAGCAATGCTCTTGCAGAAATCATGTTCAAATTTGTTTATTTTATAATGTATTTAGCTCCGTTGGGAATATGTGGTTCCATAGCGGTCGCTGTCGCTGACCATGGACTCAGTATTTTTATTCCATTGCTCAAACTCTTAGGTAGCATTTATTTTGCCCTTATTCTCTTTATTTTCTGCGCTATCCTTCCTACTTTTTACTTCTTTAAAATTTCTTTTAAGAGTTTTTTTAAAACACTAAAAGAACCTCTATTTCTTGCTTTTATTACAACCTCCAGCGAATCCGCTTATCCATTGGCACTTGAACGTTTAGAGCGCTTTGGTGTTCCTAAACGAATTTCTCGTTTTGTGCTCCCCATGGGATATAGTTTCAATTTAGACGGTTCTACCCTTTATCTTTTACTTTGTACTGTATTTTTAGCACAAAACGCAGGGTTAAATTTGTCTTTTAATCAACAATTTTTTATTGCACTGACCCTCATGTTGACTTCTAAAGGGATTGCAGCTGTTCCAAGAACTTCCATTGTAGTATTATCAGGTACTTTAAATACCTTTGGAATCCCATTAGACGGAATTCACTTACTTTTAGGGATAGACACATTCATCGATATGGGACGTTCTGCTGTCAACTTATTGAGTAACTGTGTTGCTGCTGTAGTAGTTGCTAGAACTGAAGGAATTCAATTTAAATCTCGTAAAAATTAATTTGAAAAAATTAATGATTTTTCAGCCCTCGTACTGAGGCATAATAATTAAAATTTTTCACGTGCTCACGATAGAGCAAAATTGCTTCTTGAATGATTGGATAAGCTTGTACCTGATCAAGACAATTCTCAATAAAGACTTTCCCTTTTTCTAATATTTTATAAGTTTCAAAAAAATTCTTGATTTTTTTTAACTGATAAGGAGGTAATTCATGAACTGAATTATAAATCACATACTCTGGATCATCGACATGGACTGCAATAATTTTATCATCGACTTCTCCTTGATCAGTCATTTTAATGACTCCAATGGGTTTTACAGTCATCAAAGTCAATGGATGAACTGGAAATTGGCCTAAAACCAGTACATCTAAAGGATCTTGATCTTCACAATAGCTTCTAGGAATGAACCCATAATTAGCAGGGTAATGAACCGCACTATGCAAAATGCGATCTACTTTTAAAAATCCAGTTAGTTTATCTATTTCATACTTTACTCGTGAACCTTCTGGAATTTCAATGACTACAGGAAATTCGTTGGGAACTTGCTTGCCAAGTTCTATATCATGCCAAGGGTGACACATCATCTAGAAGATTGTATCATAAAAATAATCCAACACAATCCCAGGAAAAGCTGATTTTGATTTATTTTTACAAATTCTCTTAGCGGATGAGACCTGCCGAAAACTTTTTGTTACGATTTAAGTAACTCAATATTTTTCTTTTTTTCCGAATACAAAAAGAGAAACATTAAAGGAAAATTATGGATCGTTTTTTTTCTCCAATCCATACAATCTTAGAAACTCTCAAAAAGTATTTTTCAGATTCTCACATTCCAATTGAACCTTTAGTCCTAGAAGATTGGGCTATGACTCTTTACCACACAATGTCAACAACTCAGCGCCATTATCATAATGTTTCTCACATCCTGGAAATACTGCCTGGGGCTTCTCCATTAGAAAGTCTAGCAATTATTTTTCATGATATTGTTTATCTTCAGGTCGATCAAGGAATCCACTTTAAACTTTTTCCCTATCTTAAAAGTATCCACTTCAATGAACTTTATCAATTCTTCCTCCCTCCTTCCTATGATTCAGAACTTGTACTTACTGCTAAAGTATTTGGTCTCCAACCTGGAGAGAGCTTAAATCCTACTAATGGATTAAATGAATTTTTAAGTGCCCTAGCCACTGCAAAAATTTTAAGTCCTTATCTCAGCCCTTGGCAAATGATCCAAATTCTTGCTTGTATCGAGCATACGATTCCTTTTCGAACCTCGCCTTCTCATCAACTTTACCAACGCCTCAATTCACTCAATGCTGAACTTCATTTAGATCGTAATACTGAGGAAATTCATCAAGCTATTAAAAAAGCTGTACGCGTCGCTAATCAAGACATCAAAATTTTTTCAAGTGAAGATCTAAAATTATTCATTGAAAATACCTGGAAACTCATATGGGAAGGAAATTTTAGCTCAAAGAATTCCATTCATACATTGAATAGCTATCAAATTACTTTACTAAAAATTGAGCATTTTTTTAAAAAACTTAATTCTAATATTGTTTTTTCTGCCTATCAAGATGAACCTTCACCTCAGCTTCTTGCTGCTTTAAAGAAAAAAGCAGATTTTAATATCAAAACAAGTTTAGAATATTTTCAGATTCAAATTTTAGCAATTGGTACCTTAGAATCTATCGCTCAGTTAACAGGAGGAGATGTTCCAATGACTTTTTTTATAGGAGAAAACATAAATTTTCAGTCCCTTTTAAATTGGAATTTACCTGAAGTTTCAGAAAAGAATTCTATTATTCAAGAATTGCTTCACTCAACAATTACTCCAAATTATAAGATAGTTTCTCAACTTTCGCACTTTGCTAATTATCTTTATGCTCGACTCACTCAAGCAGAACGAGAAGAAATCATTCACACGATCAAAAAACGGGCTTCTTTTGAATCAGTTTTATTAAGTATTCCCTTTCCTATTTTACACAGCATTTTAAATATGATCGCAAGCATGACTTGGAGTAGAAGGCATTCTATCCATCAATTGATTCAAAAATTGAGAAAGAAGTCTTGAGTCTAATATCTTTTTAGCAAAAAGGAATTTATTGTACTAGAATGAACACTTTTAATAGATTGATGTCTTACATCCCTGAATGAAATAATTTAAAAAAATCTGAATCTGTCGACAAAATGACTTGCGAGCCTTCCTGAAAAGATTTTTCATACGCTTCAAGTGTACGAATAAATTCATAAAATTTTGAACCTTGGACCAATGCTTTTTTATAAATAGAAGCGACTTCAGCTTCTGCCTTTCCCTTATATTCTTGTGCCTTTCGATAAGCTTCTGATTCAATTTTTTGTAAATCTCTACTCATTCTTCCCTGAATTCTTGCCTGTTCTCCCTTACCAATAGAGCGGATTTTTTCAGCAATTTTTTTTCTTTCCGAAATCATTCTTTCATATACTTTTTGTTCAACACTACTTTCATATTCAATCCGCCGCAATTGAACATCAATAATAGAAATTCCAAAAGATCTGAGTTCTTGATCAGCCAACTTCGCAATCATACTACTTAACATTTCACGCCCTTTAGTGATTTTTTCTATTTCTCCTGTAATTTCCTCTTCTATAATTTCTTTTTCTCTTTGCTGAGCCTTTAATTTTTCACTTAGCTCTAAAATATCATTTGTATTGCGTACTGCCTCTACTAAATTATGATTGGATATTGTATCTCGAGTGATAGCATCTAATATTCCACCCAGTCGCGCTTGAGCTCCTCTTTCATTCTGTACTGTCTGAATGAATTTTAAAGCATCAATAATACGCCAACGGGCAGTCGTATCGACAATAATATACTTTTTATCCTTAGTAGGAATTTGATTAGGATGTCCATCCCAAGAAAGAATACGCTTATCCAAATAGCAGACCTTTTGAATCCAAGGTAACTTAAAATACAAACCGGATTGAGCTAATGGACTTCCCACAGGGCGACCAAATTGTGTAATAATCGCTTGCTTTCCTTCAGGTAATAAAAAAGTAGAAGTATAAAAAACTCCTCCTCCTACGAAGGAGCAAAAAATCATCATTAATGAAATCTTTGGGTTCATATTTTTTTCTCTATCTTATTTTCTGGATTGGTAAATAATGGCATGATTCCTTTTACAGAAGGATCAACTACAATCACTTTTAACCTTGAAAAAATTTTTTCCATGGTTTCTATATAAAGCCTTTTTTGCGTGACTAAAGGATTTACTTGATGCTCTTTTAATAACGCTAAAAACTTTTGTGCATTACCCTTAGCTTGATTAATAACGGCGATTGCATAACCTTCGGCTTCTGAAATTCTTCGTTGAGCTTTTCCTCGAGCCTCTGGAATCACCTTATTGTACTCTTTTTCAGCCATATTAATGGCCTGTTCTTGTTCTTGCTTGGCTGCATTGACCTCATTAAAAGAAGCTTTTACTAATTCCGGAGGATTAACATTTTGAAGCTTTACAGTCACGATTCGAACTCCAAGATCATACCGATCGAACACCTCTTGAGTGAGTTTTTCTGCTTCGCTTGCAATTTCTACTCTGCCTGTAGTTAAAGCATCATTCACACTTCGATCACCGACTACTCTTCGCATGATCGCTTCCGAAATATCACGAATATTCCGAATAGGGTTTTGTGTATTGAAAAGATATTTTCTAGGATCAGCAATTTGATACTGAATAATCCATTCCACAATAGCAACATTTAAATCCCCAGTTAACATCCTGGATTCCTTTAAAACACGAGCATTATTTTTCCTGAATCTTTCTTGTGTTCGAAAGCCAAATTCTTCCTGTAAAACTAACTTGGCCTTTACTTTTTTGACTCTGTCAACGCCAAAAGGAAGTTTAAAATGTAAGCCCGGAGCATAAGTCCCTATGTACTTCCCAAACCGAGTCACCACTGCTTCCTCAGTTGGCTCAACAGTATAAAATCCAGAAAATCCTCCCCAAGCAATTACAAATACGCCTACACCTAGGAGCAGAAATCTTAAATTGTTTCGAAGTTGATTAAAAACTCCTTGAATTTCTTCAGGAAAAATCCCATTAAAAGAAGAATTTGGGCCCGATGAACGACTCATATTTTTTTACCTTACTGGACAGATAAGTTTTTTGCAAGAAATTTTTTCCGCCCTAAGATGGCACTTTGATAAATAAAAGCTTTTCTGTCATTAAAAATTTAGTTATGAAAAAAACATGAGACTATTTATTATTATTTGGCTTTGTACAGGAGCTTTTAGTTTAGGCTTAGTCACTTTAGAAGCGGCTCGCAGAAAGCAACAAGTCAGTGGAATATGGTACTTTGCTTCCATCTTACTAGGGCCTATTTTTCTCTTTTTTGTGTTGCCCCTATGGCTTGGAAAATGGGGAAAAGGAAACCATCACTCTCGCCATTGATAATAAATTTTAGGAATAAAGATCTGTGATTCTGAGTTTTTACTTCATTCTCTTAAAATGATTTCATGATTCTCAGAAATCATTTTCTCAAATTGCAAATCTATAAGCTTTATTATTTGCAATGGATCGTCCTTTAATATCACCTGAAATACTTCCACATCATTTAAATCTAAACCCATTAATTCTTTTTTTCGATCTTGAAGCACAAATCCGACTAAGTCTTCAAAAATGAATTGAGTTTTATCATGATCATGGATGAGCAAGAAATCTTTTTCACTAACATTCACATTGGTTAATCTTTCACAAAATTCGTGAAACCATTGCCATGATTCTCTCTTTTCAACATTCATTTTCAATTCTCTAAGCCATATTGGATATAATTTAGAAATGCATTTCTCAATAGAGCTCTCTTCATAAAAATCGAGATATTGAAAAACCCTTTTAAAAGCTTCATCAATCATAATCGATAATGTAAAAAGATCCGCCGATGATTGCCATCTAGCTTGAATCAATTTTTGATTTTTAAGCTTAAAATATAATCCTTTCATATAATAACTATAAGCTCTTAAGTTCCAAGATTTTTCCTTCGCTTTCAAAAACTCTAAAAAAACTTCTTTATCATTTTGATTAAAATTTCCCTCGCTTCCAGAGTATTTTTCAAAAAATTCTTCAAATTCTTCTTTTCCTTTTATAACTGCCTGGCGATATTCTTTTGACCAATTGCTTTGCCAATACTCACCATGAATTGTATAAGCAGCCCAAGTATCAAATTCATATTTATCTAATTGAAATTCATGAATTTTATCTTGAATAATGTCTAACAAAATTCCTGTCCTTCCTAATGAACAAGCGATTTGATCATTGTTCAGGCAACCATCAAAAGTATCAAAGATAATTTCTGGATCATAAAAAACTGATTTGGTCCAATCTGCCGCAAATATTTGATTTTGGAGTAAAGGTTGATACTGAATATTTCTTTGTAAAAATCCATCCAAATTATTATGATTCCTCTGCGCAAGAGCTAATTGTCGAATAAATAGCAATTTTGCATCCTCCTGAGAAATGCGGTCAGAGATTTCACAAATTTCTTTCCAAACAAGTACTAAGATTTTTCGATAAGACATTCCTGTAATAGGACAAAGATTATAATTGCCCAATTGTATGTTTTCTAAAAATCGCTTTGCAGCTTCTATTTTCCATTGAATCACTTGTCTGGTTTCTTGAGTTTGCGCAATAATGATTTCTTTCATTTCCTCAATGATTAAATCGGATCTTTGTTCAAAATTTTCCTGTAAGATTTGATCTAATTTTTCCCGAAATCTTACTCTATCTTCCCACTGTTTTGCAGTTTCTTTTGGCTTCCTTTGTAGCTTCTGATCTTCCTTAACTCTAAATAAAACGGGACTTATATGATTATTTTTCTCAAATTTTAAAAAATTCCTATCTTGCTTTTCTGATGCATTGATTATTGTTGAATTTTCTAAAAAAGTCTTAATTTCCTGAATCCCTGAATCAATTTTTTTTTCATCCAAGGAAGAATATTTTTTCTGCATTCTTTTCACGCATTCCTTGGCATATTCCTGCTGATGAGGTTTCATGACACTCTCTGCATCCACACTTAAAGAATTTATGACTGTAAATAATGCTTCTAAAATATCTGATAATCTCGTCAGCCACTCCTTCCAAAGTTCATTTCTATCAGATTCTTGCACATGAAATAAAATTCTTATAATCTCATTCGCCAAATCTAAAAACTGTAACTTCTTTTCCTCATTAAATTCAAATTGCATGACTTCTCTTCTTTCGCAATTTTCTTTCATAAATTTGATAAAGTCATTTTTAAAAATTCTTATTCTGTTCCAAAAAATTTTACTGCCAAGATTTTCCCTTAATGCACTGATGATCTCGTCTAAACATTTTGAAAAATCGCTGTATTCAACAAAAGAGCATTCAAAAATTAAAAAATCAGCAGGACATAGAGGAATTTTTCGAATCTTTTTTTCTTCACTAATGCTGTCATTTTTTTCACTATTTTTATTAATGCATTGAGAAGAGTGTGCAAAAGGCAAAACTTCAGAAGGAGTCAGAATCATCTTTTGATTCTTTGCTGAATCAACCTTATTACTTTTTTTAATGGTTGCATTTTCACAAAACTTTGTAGGATTCCAGGCAAAAAGAAAAAAAATTTGGAAAAAAAAATAAAATTTCCTTTTCCTTGAATTTATTCCATTCATCATTATTCAATAATATAAAACAACAATAAGAAGTGGAATTATTTTTTCAATATTTTTAATCTAATATATTTTTATAAAATAAATACCTGTATCAAGATTTTTATTAATCGGTAAATTATTTAATAAATGTTTAATTTTAAATAAAAATATTTTTTAAAAAATAGGAAAGTAATTTTTAGAATCCATTCTTATGAATAAATCCAAAAAAATGTTCTAAAAACATAAACAAAAATCTTACTTTTATTCAATTCTAGAAAATTCAATCATTTTCATTTTTTATTAGTGAATCTAAGAAAATTCTAGAACTCTGATTGATGAGCCATGTAAAAAAGAATTAAAATTTAGCCTAATTTTATGACTCCTTTTGCAGACTTGCTAACACAGGTACTTTTTCAAGGAAGTATTCACTATAGTAGGATTTGCTTGTCCTTTTGATTTTTTCATGACTTGACCGACAAAAAAACCAAACAATTTTTCTTTCCCTGATTTAAATTCCTGAACTTGTTGTGGGAACTCTTGAATCACTTCTTGAATCATTTTTTCTAGCACAGTAAGATCATCAAGTTGTTTTAGTCCTTTTTCTTCCATGACCTTTTCAATGGAATCACCTGATTGATAAACTTCACTTAGAATTTGTTTTCCCATACCGCTAGAAATTGCTTGTTTTTGAATCCAATAAATTAATTCAGCTAAATGAATGGGTTTTAATCGGGTTTGAGTAATTTCACAGTTTTCTTGATTCAAAATACGAGAAACTTCCCCTGTCATCCAATTTGCAGTCAATTTTGCACCACTCTCTAAAGAGATTCCTTTATTCTCAAGTTCTTTTAATACATCTTCATAAAAACTTGCCGTTGACTTGCACATACTTAATGTTGTTGCATCTTCACGATTTAAACCAAACTGGGACATAAAACGCTCCCTCAATTGATGAGGAAGTTCAGGTAAAGTACTCTGAATTTCATCCACCCAATGAGAAGAAATATTTAAAGGTAATAAATCAGGCTCTGGAAAATAGCGATAATCAAATGTATCTTCCTTAGTTCGCATCGCTGTTGTTTTATTGGTATGTTCATTGTATGAGCGGGTCTCTCGAAAAATAGGCTGATTAGAAAGAATACACTGAATTTGTCTATTGATTTCATATTCAATGGCTTTTTTTACAAAACGAAATGAATTAACATTCTTAATTTCAGTTCGCACTCCCAGTTTTAATGTTCCTTTAGGTCGAATACTCACATTTGCATCGCATCTAAAATTCCCTTCCTGCATATTGCCATCACAAATTTCAAGATGAGTGACTAAAGTATGTAAGACTTTTAAATAGGCCACTGCTTCATCAGGTTTGCGCATATCAGGTTCACTGACAATTTCGATTAAAGGCACGCCTGCTCGGTTAAAATCAATGATTGAATAATCTTTGAAGTGCATATTCTTACCTGCATCTTCTTCCAGGTGAATTCTTTGAATGCCAATTTGTTTTGTCAAACCATCATTCAGTTCAATGGTGAGTCGACCATTTTCTGCAACAGGATGATCGAATTGACTAATTTGA